>Ga0180430_10001643_pt1 | contig 21374 bp, 11 predicted proteins | sample SS_ome_9_FD_132999 | JGI IMG/M metagenome (GOLD analysis project Ga0180430, IMG submission 132999) | Hypersaline lake sediment archaeal communities from the Salton Sea, California, USA - SS_1_S_2 metaG | ecosystem: Environmental > Aquatic > Non-marine Saline and Alkaline > Hypersaline >... | reverse complement strand
TTTGCTTATGAGTAAGCGTGGTGGGTTTACGGGTGATCTTACGGTGAGTGTTCGTTCTGATCTGTCTGGTGCTGATCTTGCTTCTGTGGTGGTACCTGCGGGTAGTGTTGGTGATGTTGCGGGTTGGGTTGTGGTTGATCTTCCTGATATTTCAGTCACGGTTGGTGAAACCTATTATATTGTGGTTCGTACGGTTGGTGGGAGTTCGATGAGTTGTTATTTGTGGAATTTTGGATATGGAACAAGTTATACAGATGGTGTGTTTCAGTTTAGTAGTACTGGTGGGTCTTCTTGGTTGGAGTATGCGATGTATGATTTTTGTTTTAAAACCTATGGTTTATAATTAAAATGAAAAAAAGAAGAATCTTAAGAAGAGTTCATATGATATAAATAATAAATATAAAATGTTACAAATATAAACAATTTGACAATGCATTTGTTGAAAAAGAATAAAACAATATGATAAAAAATTCAATTATTGAATATTCTAACAAAATAGAGAATATTTATATTTGTTAAGTTCATGGCATACAAATTAATAAGGTATTTATATAATGAAGAAGAACTAAGATACAGGAGATGTATACATAATGATGAAAAAAATTAATATGATTACTATATTTGGAGTTATTTTAATTTTATGTACTCTTATTTTTGCTGGTTGTACAGAAGAAAAAGGAAATCTTGAAGGTCGTTGGCAGCTTGTAAAAATTTTTGGCAATGCACCTAATCCTAATGTTGTTACAACCTGGGAATTCTTTGGGAATGGTACATTTTTAACACAAACAGTGGATCCTTTTGAAGAAACATCATTATGGCAATCATATGAGATAGTTGATAATGAACTACATACTATTGTTATTGGATCTGGTATTCCCATGGATTATCGGTTTAAATTATCAGATGATGGTTCCGTATTATCATTGATGTCCTTAATGCAGTCGGAAACTGAGAATTATACTATGGTTTTTGAAAAATTATAACAGGGTTTGATGCTGTTATGAAATTTAATACTATATTGGTAGTATTTATTCTTTTTTTTATCCTTCTAGTAAGTTTAGTTGGTTGTATTGAATCTGATCAAGAGAATACTATACCAAGATATAAAAAAGAGATTGTTGGTATGTGGTACAATCAGGGAACGATGGAGAATGATACCTATGCGATTGTATACGAGTTCTTTTCTAATATGAGTTTTTATTCTGCACTCATTGATTTTAATAATAGTGTGGCAATAAATGCGATTAGAGGAACATATGATATCGATAATGATACAATCTATTTTTCTGATACAAATATGCCTGTTTCTCCAGAGATCACCTATGTGTTTGAAGATGATTATTTGAATCTCTTAATGTATTTTCCAGATAATGAGAAACCAATTGTTTTTGCAAAGGATATTTAGAAGATAATATATTCATCGTTTTCTCTTTTTTTGATCATAATGTGAATTATTTAAATATTAAAAAATAAAAGAGAAGAGAGAAGAGTGGTTGATTTAGAACTCATAGTATTGTGTTGTTTCAGTATTACCTAATATATCTGTACTATAATATTCAATAGCAATATCAAACATGCCCAATGGTCCAAAATAGAATGGATTATTTGCTGTTGAATACCATGGTGTCCAGAATTCATGGCGATGATAGATATATTTAATTCGGTAATGTATCTTATCGAATCCAACATTTACTGTTCCGTCAAGATCATCTGCGTATAAAGTCACTTTTTTGTATGGTATAACTCTTATATGAGTAGTTGGTGTGCTACTATCAACATAGACATATTGTCCTTGTGGGTTTTCATCGTTTCCAAGGTTATCCTCAGAGTACCATTGAATATATGTATATCCATCTATTGGAATGCAGAATGTAGCTGTGCTGCCCGCTTGAAACATTGGTCCTGCTCCGTAATCATAATGGATTCCTCTAACACCACAACCAGTATCCACAGCAGTAAGCGTTATTGGTGTTGCTGATGTGATCCAATCATCGGTTCCATCATAATAAAATGGGGTTCCATAGGTTTTGACTGAACTTGGTGGAGTATCATCAACGATGGCTGTAACTGTTTGGAAGAGTTCATAATTGTTAAGATTATCAACTGCTTTGAAAGAGATAGTATGTGTGCCTGTTGTTGTGAAGGAGAACGGCGTTGTATATGTTTGCCATGGATCTGTATCGATTCGGTATCTAATTCTTTTTACACCACATCCTGTTCCATCATCAGCAGTTAATGTGATGGGTGTTGCTGTGGTAATCCAATCATTACTTCCATCATTATAAGAAGGTATTCCATAGAATATTGAGGTTGTTGGTGCAGTATTGTCATAATGAATAGGGTCAATAGCTCCGGTGTTGCCATTGTTTATTACATTATCAACGGCATGGATTCGGAATTTGTAATCTCCATTAGGATCTGGAAATGTGGTTGTATCTACAGTTGCAGACCAAATCGTACCTGAGATATGGGTGAAGGTTACTTTTTTTACCCAATTCCATGTTCCTGATGTCCAGAAATGTGCATAGACTTCTTTCACTCCTGATCCAGTATCAACAACGTCTGCAGTTAGGGTGTAGGTTCCACTTACGTAGTCTCCAGGGTTTGGTGGTGGGATATATGTTACTGTAGGGGCAGTGTCATCGATGCAGACAGTATGGATCTGAGTAGTTTCCCACCAATTTAGATAATCTACTGATCTTACTCTTATTGAATATGGTCCGGGATTTGTGAGATATAATGGTGTGCTATATGGTTGCCAAGGGTCTGTATCGACTTTGTATCTTGTTTTTTTTACTCCACAACCGGTTCCATCATCTGCGGTGAGTGTAATTGGTGTTGAGGATGTTGTCCAATCATTTGTTCCATCAAAGTACATTGATCCAAATGTTGTAGTTGGAGCGGAATTATCAAGGATACAATCCCAGGTTTGCATTGGTTCGTAATATAATGGATTATCTTCCGCAGTTCTCCAACTAATTGAATGTGATGTTTCACCGTTTAAATTAAATGGTGTGGCAGGTGCGGGTGTTCCAATTGGTGGAAGAAGTGTATTATACATTCCATCTATTATATATTTGAAATATTTTTCAGTTGTTGGAGATGCTGTCCAACTGATGGAAAAATCTATTGGAGTGCCTGAGGTAATCCATTCGTTTGTCCCATCATCATAATATGGTGTTCCAATGTTGATTGTTGATGTGGATGCAGCTTGTACTAATGCAGCTGATCCTACCAGCATAAATATAATTCCTAATATTAATAATCCAATTTTTGCTTTCATATTTATCTACCTTTTTTTCAATAATTATTATATAAATTTAAATCTCCTCTCTCCTTTCATTCTTCAAGTTGTAAAGATTAAATATAAATCAAACCAGATAACAGTTTTGTTTTTTTATCACCTCCCAAAGTATTGTGATATATAATTTTACATTATCTTGTATTTTTATTTAAATAAATATGATAGTATCAAACATGATTAAAAAACATGTCAATGACATGTGTTTGTGAGAATATATTGAATACTAGAACTAAATACTATCTTTCAAGCACTTATCCCAAATGAAAATACTATTGCAAATTGGTTAGTATTATCGGTCATTTTATGATTTCATATCACTAGCACTATCTATTGTTTTTCTTATTATCATTAAAAAAGCAACTATATATTTAAACCATTTCTACGATTATTCAATTGAGTTTGGTATAATATTTATTAAAATATAACTTAGTTTTTAGAATATTAAGGAAAAATACTTAATGGTAATATCATTTGAACAGGTCTACTACTATCTTTATTGGATCTAAGTATTTTTCTCCTTTATCGGTCAAATGATAGTATGTTGTATTATCATCCTCTGGAATTTCTACTAGGAGTTCTTGCTCTGTTAATGCATTTAGATATCTAAGAAGCTGGGCATATGAGAGTTTTGCTTTATGCATAAGTGTTGTCTTTTTTATATTCTCTTTTGAGGCATTTAAGAGTTCATAGACAATTTCAACTTCACATCTTTTTGCGTTAGAAAGTATTTTCCCACTCCTTATGTTCTTCCAAACAATTACTTTTATTATTCAAGTGCCCATATATGTTGAAGCACTAAGATTTGATATGATGGAAGTATAATTTTTCACTATTTTATGTTTTCTATTTTTTTATTTTAATTAGTTTTAATTATATTATCCTATTTCGTAATTTCTATGGAATGTGTTATCTTTTTTTATTCTATTGTACTTTGAATATTTGATAATTACCAGATATAATCAGAAAATATTTAAATGAATAAAAGAACTATATCCCTAATAAAAGATATTGGTAAGGTTATATTATGAAACGATCTAACATTGTACTTCTCTTGGTCATATCAATAGCAGTAATTTGCACAGTTGCCCTTGTAGTTTATTTCGTTAATGATGGAAACAAAGCTACAATTGAGGATTTCTATGGTGCTTGGATGGCAAAGGAGACGTCACAAAATCAGTCTATGCAAGATATCTTGTATTATCATTGGTCATTTTTTGAAAACAAGTCAATGAATTTTGTGATTCAGCAACAAAATGGATCATCAAATAAAACGATTGTGGCTCTATTATTTCAATATAGTATAAAAGATAATGTGTTATTATTTGAATCTCCTAAAGGCCCTCCTCTTGAGTTTACTTTTAGTTTTTCAGAGGATAAAAAACAATTGATTGTGACTTCTGATGAAGGTGTTCCATTGACATTTGATAAGGTTCAGATATTTAATTAGGTTCCTTTTATTTCTGAGCCTAGTTCTTCTTTTTTTTCTATTATTATTATTATTATTATTATTATTATTATTATTATTATAGATTTTTTATAATTAATTCTCGTTCTCAATCTTTCTTGTTTATGATTAGATATAATGTGTGGTTAAATTTTTTTTTATTTTCTCTTTTTTATTAGCATATATGTTATAGAAAAGAGTGTAAGTGATGCGAGAAGAATTAACGTTTCAAATCCATCTGTTTCAGTATCATAATTGTTATTATTTGTCTGGTAAGTATCATAAATGTTATCGCGTTCAGTATAATAGATTACCCATGAGCCGTTTATATCATCCCACCAGGACATGTGAATGGTACCATTTGTATTTATGGCAAATGAAGGCCAATTTGATTCAAATGTGCTCTCAGTGGACACGACTTCTAGTGGGCTCCATGTTTGGTTTGGATATTTGTATTTGTATATGATATCATAGTCGTTATCAGTATTTTCAAAATTTGTTCTGTCTGCCCAGGATACATGAAGGCTGTTGTTTAATCCTAGCTCTAATGATGGCCAGTTGATACTACTGGTGCTCTCTGTTGATAGGACTTCTATGGTGCTCCATGTATTGTTTTTGTTTGTTCGATAAAAGACATCATAATCATACCCGGAATGTAGGTAATTTGTTTGATCTTTCCAAATTACATGAATGTTATTATTTGTATCAAGTTTTATTTTTGGATCAACTGAGTTTTTATTACAATCCTCTGAGAGGGTCATGCTATTGCTCCATGTATCGCCTTGTTTTTGTTTGTATATGATGTTCCATGTTTCTTGCTTGTTTTCTATGATTGTTTTCTCTTCCCATACGGCGTGTATATTGCCTTGAGTATCAGTGTCTAATGTGCAGTCAAAACTATCTGTGTTGCTTTCGGTGGATATAATCTCTGTGGGGGTCCAGGGTTTTCCGAGTGGTTTTGTTTTATAGAAGATATCGTAATCTGGTCCTGAATTCATGTAGTTGGTTTCATCTGGCCATGCAACATGAATGGTGTTTTGATTATCTATAGCAATTGTTGGGCAATTACAGTCATCTGTGCTCTCTGTGGATAGTACTTCTGTTTGTGTCCAATTGCTGCCTTGTTGTTTGTATTTATAAAAAATATCGCTATCGTCTCCTGAGTTATCATAGTTTGATCTATCCTTCCAGACAATATGGATGGTGTCATAAGCGTCGATGGCAAGAGAAAGACAGCTGCAATCGGCTATGCTTTCAGTTGAAACGACTTCTGGGGTACTCCAAGGTTCTCCTTGTTTTTTATAACGATAGAGGACGTCCCAGTCAGATCCGCTTTCGTTGTAGTTACTATCATCTTTCCATGCTATATGTACGGTGTTTTTAGAGTCTATTGCGAGTCGTGCTCGGTAGGAATGATATGTTTCTTCAATGGATATGATCTCTGGTTCTGACCAGTGGGTTTGTGTTTGGTTTGAACTATTTGCTAGCGTTTGCGAGCATAATAGACAGATGATAAGGGTAAAAAGGAGAATATGTTTTCCCTGTTTTTTTATGATATGATTGTTGTTTTTTAAGTGCATATGTATCATTTTTTTGTATGGTTTACTTTTTTTTTATATAATGATTATTTTCTCTACTTTATATATTTAATCAATATTTACATCAGTCTTTGCGTGTAGTGTAATGATTTTGTTGAGTTGATTGTGTGTTGTTTTGTTGGTTCTTCTTTTTTATTTGGTTTTATCCAAACAATTAAATAACCTTTATATAATCTGCAGAGGAATCTGAAGTGAATAAGAATATCTGTCGATATTTGAATGGTGATATACACATGAATATGAAACAAATCGTAATTGGAGTAATAACTATAACGTTTTTATCTAGCTTGTTTTTCGTTGGATCTAGTGTAGCAGTTGCTGAAGACACTGTCTTTTATGTTGGTGGATCTGGAATGGGGAACTATTCTTCTATTCAGGATGCATTGGATTTGGCGTCTGATGGGGATACAGTCTTTGTGTATCCTGGTGTGTATAATGAAAATATTTTTATTAACACTTCTCTTCATCTCATTGGAGATGATGCTGAAACAACTATTGTTGATGGGCAAGGTCTTGGAAATGTTCTGAGCGTTTATGCTTCATCGGTGTCCATTGATTCATTGACAGTGCAGCATAGTTTGATTCCTGTGTTTGAAAAGGAAAATGGTACTACTCCGTCTGATAATTCTACGAGTGATTCTTCGAAACCTGGTTTTCAGAAGGATGTTATAAATGACACATATTATGATGAGTTGTATAATGGTATTAATTATTCCGGGATGTTTATTACTGCTGATCTTGTTGAGATTAGGTCATGTATTATCCGGGATTGTCATATTGGTGTGGTGTTCAACAATGTTTCTAATGACGTTATTGCTGATAGTAGTTTTTTTGATAATTCTAATGGAATTAATATGTATAATTCTAACAATTGTAATATCATTAATTCTACACTCTCTGAGAATGAGCAGGGTTGTTCATTGTTACAAACATCTATTAGTATTTTTACAGGGTGTTCAATTACGAATAATAATGCATCGGGTTTTTCATTGACGAATTCAAATAGAAATATTGTGTATAACAATGTGTTCTCTGGGAATTATTTTGGAGTTGTCGTAAGCACGCAAAGTGAGGATAACATTTTTTATAAAAATAATTTTTATAATGCTGTGGGTATGCATAGTATTGATAACGCGTTGAATCTTTGGGATTATAATGGCCTGGGTAATTATTGGGATGATTATCAAGGTACTGATGAAGATAGTGATGGGATTGGTGATCAGTCCTATGTGTTTACGTTGATTGGTGAGGATCATTTTCCATTGATGGAACCCGTTGTGATGGATGCATTTGACACTATGAGCATTTCAATGCTTACGCCAATGGATGGAGCAGAGGTGACGGGTTTGATGAATATCTCGGGTGTTATTGAATCTAGTGTAGGTATTGATACTGTTCAGGTGCAGATTGATGATGGTGATCTGCTTGTAGCAACGGGAACTGATAATTTTACGTTGCAGTACGATACTAGCATGCTTTCATCTGGTTCTCATTCGCTATATGTTTATGGTATGAATGTGCAAGGTGATATTGTTGTTTCTCAGGTTGATTTCATTGTTGAGGAGGATGGTAGTGGATCTGAAGGAGATGCTGGCGATGGGTCTCCGACTCCAGGTATTGGTGCTATTGTAGGTATTATGGTTGTGGTTCTGTTTATGGTAGTTGTCAGTATAAAGAAAAAGCGATAAAATTATTTTTCAATTTTTTCTCTTTTTTTCTTTTATGTGTTTTTTTTGTTATAACTCTGCATTGTGTTTTAGATTTCTATAAAATAGATAACATTGATTGCAGAGATGTTTTTTTGAAGAAACATTTTTTTGATTTTTTAATTATAATCAGATCCTTTATAATAATTAATCTTATTTCTATTGTTTGAAATTTATTTATTTTTTTAATGGGGTAGTTTTTTAGGTGTAATATACTATACATATGTAATTAAATAATATTAATACCACAACTTTTATATACTCGGTAAACTATATTCAAAGCAAGATATACAAAGGAGGCAAGCAATTTTATGAAAAGAAAAAATATTAGGACAATAGGTTTGTCCCTGTTAATTGCCTTGGCCTTTATCCTTCCAACGGGAGCGATAATGGCAGTTAGTCCAGCGGAATATAAAGGCCGACCTGGATCAAGTGGACAACCTGAAGCAGGTGAATATAACAAACAAGACATGGACGCGATGCAAGTGAATATGGACATGGCGCTAAAAATGCCAGGTGACGCACCACAGGATAGTGAAGTGGGTGTTACAGGAGCTGTCGTCGAAAATCCAGATGAAGAACAATTAACACTTGTTGATGGATCTATTATTCCACTCGAAGATTTCTATAAATTTTTTGTGGAAATTACGAATTATGGTCCAGATGACACCATTGTCAAACCTCATATGGAACTCTATGAGATTGGCACAACTCCAAACCGTGTGTTAATGTATGAGACTTCATTCGAGGATAACTACGATATCTACAATCATTGGATTCAAGTTGATGGGGACTGCGCAGTAACTGGCGGTCACTATGATAGCTGGGTCCGCAGTGATGCCCGCGCATCCGATGGAGACTATGCAATGCACTCAACCATGTATCCTGAGTATAAAGCAAGTCAGGATGATTACCTTGAGATGCAAATGTATGAGGAACCATGCGATGGCATTTATGGTGGTCTTGATGCAACCGGCCAAGACTTCGTCGAACTCAAATTCGATGTTTGGGTAGAAGGAGAAGGCGTTGGTGGTAGCTACTATCATCCATATGATTTCCTTAACGTACAAGTCTATGATTCCGGAAGTTGGTATTTTGTTGATGGTTTAACTCTTTACAACCCATTAGCAGCAGATTCATGTGATCACTATGAGTATCCAAACTATGTGTATGCTGATATGTGGTTCGTAGACAGTCAAACGGCGTATCTTCTCTCTGGTGGATATTACTTCTTTGACACCACCCTTGATGGATATGACACTGATGGTATCATGAACTATCTGCAATACACCCAGACTGCAAAATGTCACCCAGAACCTCTCGATATTGGTGGTGGCTGGTGGCAAGTCCAATTAACCCTTCCAGTATCCTGGTGGTGGGACGAAACTGATGTCCGCTATCGATTCTGGTGGCACAGTGATGTCGAAAACCAATTCGAAGGTGCTTACGTTGATAACATCCGCATTTATAGTCTAGAGGATACTTATACCAAGATCTTCCAATCACACTCACAAGGTGAGGTTGAATGGGTCGTTGGTGATCACTACTTTGAATTCCCACTCGCTTGGAATGATGTTGCAGAAGGTAACTATCGATTGAAACTTTGGGTTGAGAACCATGCTGGAACCAGTCTACACGACATGACTCTTGCTGGTGACACTTCATATGTCATTGATTTCACCGTAGGTGATGATATTGACTGTGAGATCATCGATTACGATGGTACTGCTGGCAATGATGATCTGTTCCTTGAGGATAGCTTTACCCTTGAGCAAGTGCACAATGGTGGATTATTCTCAGAAGGCGCTGATGCTCATGTGAAATTCGACTTCCATAATGATGGAAACCTTCCAGTTTCCGATGTCGAGATCACCGCAACCGCTCGAAAGATCACCTGGGAAACTGTTTCAACCAGTGATTTCGAAGGCCTTATCTGGGGTGACTCCGGAAGCTTCGGTGACGGATTCTATGATGATGCAGAGAACCTCTGGCATAAAACCACGACTGATGCATGGACCGGTAGTTCCAGTCTTGCTTGTTTCGACAAACAAACCATGAACTATCATAACAACATGTATCATAACTACATCCTTGGTCCAAGCGTTGACATGGAAGGCGTAATCGAGTCCAAAGTTGATTATTATGCAAAATGGATCACTGCAGGACCTGAGGATTATGTAAATTTCTTACTTCATGATCCAGCAACCAACTATATCCTTGGCTGTGGTTCACCATATAGCTTTGATGGATTCCAACCAACTTGGATTGGTCCAGATCAACCACAAGGAATTTATCAACCATTCAACTTGAAAGCTTATTATGATCTCTGGTACGGTAACGGTATGTTCCGTAACGCAGATGGTAGCCAATCCACAGATGTCACCTTTGGTTTTGATGTCTGGGATACTGATTCCGAGGGTGTAACTAACCTTGAAGCAGAACACATGGATATCTACTGGTCTGGTTGGTACTTCGATGATGTCGTCATTAAGAACAAAGTCCTTGGTGATGTCGTCTGGCAAGACACCATGATCATCCCTGAGACCATCGAACCCTGTGAGCATTTTGAATCACAATTCGAATGGGAAGATGTACCATACTCCTGCTATAGAATCACTATTAGCACCAACTGTGAGGAAGCAATAACCTGTTGCCCAGAGGACAACAACGCACAATCCATTGATTTCTGTGTCATGGATGGCCTTGAGGTCGGTACGAAACTCGAGTCCGTTGATATGACCGAAGATGGTAACGGCGAATGGTGTATCTCAAGCGGTGGCATGGATTACTATCTTGCAACCCAATGTGATGCATCTCATTATGTGACCAACGCGAACCAAGTTGCACAGCTCTGCATTGAGAATGATGGCGACTGTGAAGGCGGCTGCAGTGATGCATGTATCCTTGATGTCAGTCATTTAGTAACTATGAGTGGTGGTACTATTTTCAACACAATCTTCCTAGAAGATTTCGAAACTGGTGCAGCACCTGGATGGACCAATATTAACGTTGGTGCTGGATTTGGCTGGATGATTGAAGACTATGGCTTAACGAGCACCTTTGAAATTCCAAGTACTGGAACCGGTACGTACTTCGCAAACATTGATTCAGATGCATCTGGCGGCGGAGAAATGGCAACATTCCAATCACCACTTATCGATCTTACTGCTGGTGGATTAAACCCTGGTACTACGGTTACGATCGAATATGATGTCGGCTGGAACAACTTTGCAGCAGGACCTGATTTTGGTACTGTAACTCTTACTGATGGTATGACCTCTATTCCAGTGGCACTATATGATTTCAGCAATGATCCAACGAATGGTCATGAGTCTTTCACCGTTGACTTTGGTGCAGCAGGTATGATGTTCCCAACCAGTGCCTGGCTTGAATTCTACTATGATGATGTCGGCACTTGGGCATGGAACTTTGCAATTGATAACGTTGCAGTAGGATACCTCTCTGGTGGCGCACCTGTCCCAGATCTTGACATGCAAATGTTCTTTGATATCTGGTATGATACTGAATATGACTGGGATTACGCATTTGTGGAAGTCCTTGATTATGATTTAGTAGGTCCAGATCACTGTGATGAGAACGTTAACTGGGCTATTGTCGATGTCCAAACTGGATATGCACCATATGACTATGGTCTGTATTCCTTCCCATGGACTATCGCTGGTACGCTTGATGCAGATAATTGGGTACGTGGTCACGGTATTGATTTCGGTATACTACAAGACTATGGATATATCACTGGTAGCAACATTGGTATCCGATTCAGATTCCAATCTGATAACTACTACATGGATCCAGGATATGGCTACGGTGAACTCCGTGGTGTCAGAATCGATAACGTCTTCATAGAAGATCTTATTGATGTCACAGATATCACTGACCCAGAACCAGTCTTCGAAGACTTACTTGACCCAATGTGTGATCTTACCAACTGGTGTCTCTATAACATACACTATGGACAATTCTGGACTGAAGTAAGCGATACAGAGTATTGCACAACCTTCCCAGCAGATCCTATCCTTGACGCACTTGTCTGGGAAACCGAGATCGCTGATGCCTATGTCGCTGAGTTAACCCTTGAAGCAGATTGGGACCTTGGTGCAGATGAGCATGGAACCTATGCTCGCATTGAGATCAGTGCTGATGGTGGCGACAACTGGTTCATCCTCGACAAACTCTTTGGTACCTCTGGTGGATACGTAGAACTTGGTCCATATGATCTGACCAGCTGGGCTGGTAACGATGTGCTTATCCGATTCATCGTTGATGGAGTACATGCGGATATGGCAATGTGGTTATCACTCATCCGTGGATATAGTACAACATACCCAGGTCCAAATGCTGGATTCCTGTGTGTGAATGATATCCAGATCTATGGTAAACAAGACACTATGGCACCGAACTCTGAGATCAGTATGTCTGGAACCATGAGTGACCTTGGCTGGTATACCTCTGCAGTACAATGCACAATCACTGCAACTGATGACAACGCAGTCGGAGAAATCCATTATATCCTTGATGGATCCGAGAAAGTTGTCGCAGGTGATACTGCATCATTTACTGTAAGTGGTAACGGCGATCACACCCTTGAGTTCTGGGCGATTGATGTCACTGGTAATGTGGAAACCCCACATAACACCGTGCCAGCTTTCCGCATTGATTCCGGAAGCCCACCATCTGTAGCAATCACTGCACCTGAGCCAGGATTGTACCTCTTTGGTAACAAACTCCTCAGCCTTAGTAAAGTCATGATCATCGGTGCTTTCACCGTTGAAGCGACTGCATCTGATGCTGAATCTGGAGTGTACAAAGTACAGTTCTTACTCGATGGTGACGAGATCGCTGAGGATACCGAGGCACCATATAGCGCTTATGTCGCTGTGAAACATATGGGAGCAGGTACCCTTACCGCAGTTGCTGAGGACTTCTCAGGAAACTCTGCTGAGGACACCTTGGACATCACGTACTATAAGTTCCTCTAAACAGGGAACCACAAAACAAATCTAAAACATAGAAAGATTTGAGAGAGTTATTCTCTCAAACCCTTTTTTTCTTTTTTTTGAACATCATTTTTTTTAGTACCAAAGAATAATTGAATTAAGAATTTTTAATCACGAACAACAATATTTTTTGTAGTGCATTTCTTTTTTTTTATATCACTTTAGATCTCTTTTTAAAAAAATTTCAATAAAACTATATCTGTTACATATTTGCTTTAATAAGTGGGAAAATTTCATATTCATAAACAGTAAAAGAACAGTATATTGATTGTAAATTATTTATAATAGATATAACATATAAACTAGTACACGATACTCATCTTACAAAAGGGGGAATACCACTATGTTAAAAACAACATATAAAGCAATAGCAATTTTTTTCATCATATCAATAGCAGGTATTGCAGCAAGTGCACACATTGATGAAATCCCAAGTTCATCAATTGACGTAGTAAATATCAGTGCTGAAGAAGCATGGTCACTTCTCAGTGATACAGCGAATGGCATACAGATCCCAATTGATGTCAGAACTGATGAAGAATGGCAAGCTGATAGAATAGATACCCCTTATCCAGAATATCCTCGACATGTATCCGTTACTGATCTACAGAATAGTCAAATACGAGAAGAATTCATGGCAGAATATGATGGATATGATATCATAGTGTACTGTAAATCTGGTGGGAGAAGTAGTTCTGCATCATCACTTTTATCAAACAATGGGTTTAATGGAACCGTCTATAATATGCTTGGAGGAATTACTGCATGGAAAGGAGGTGGCTTTCCATCAAAATCAGGGAACTCTCCACCCATAGAACCAGATGCTCCATCAGGGGAAGCAGTCTGTACCATTAACCAATCTTATACCTTCACTAGTAGTACAACGGATCCAAATGATGATCTTATCCGATATGGATGGGACTGGGATATGGATACAATCATTGATGAATGGACGGATTATACTCCTTCAGGGGAAGAAATAAGCATAGTGCATAGCTTTCAAACACCGGGATCAACACAAATACAAGTAAAATGTGAGGATCTCGTTGGCGCTCAAAGTGAATTTTCAAACCCATTTAGTATTCTTATCAATCAAGTACCCTTGCCACCAACGATCACAGGTCCTACTGATGGAAAAACCGGAGAACAATATACATACACGATTTCATTAGAGGATCCTGACGAACACTCTCTCTCGTATCTCATTGAATGGGGCGATACCACAACTGATACAAACGGTCCTTATGATTCAGAGAGTAGTATCACGCTAAATCATACCTGGAGTGAGCAAGACCAGTACTCCATCCGAGTGAAAGCGATTGATGAATATGGAGCAGAAAGTACCTGGGCAACTCTTGAGATGAACATCCCAAGATCAAAAAACATTTGGTCAATTCAACTTAGATTCCATGAATTCATTGAACATATCCTGAGAATTATCTTATAATCATACATTATATGAATAATAACCTAAAAAAAGAGACCTAGCATTAGTAGGTCTCTATCAGTGAAACCAAAGTATAAAAATACAGTCTATAACCGAAAAATAAAAATATACAACAAAGAGTGTTCCTAGAAGAAACCAGTGGAGAGGAGATAATGCATAAAAAGAGTTCACTAGCATTTATTCTTACCATCATCTGTCTGATACAACCACTGTTTTTTATTTCTCAACCTTTGGAAGGTATGCAAACAAATCAAACATCCGTGATAGGATTTTATACACACGATCAAATGATTCCGTATCAACATAGTGTATCCATAACGCCAAATGCAACGATTGATCAAGAACAACCAACGCATGGTAATCATTCTATTGCATTAACTGCTTCAGCAGGATATTATGCTCAGCAATTCGTACCATCTCAAAATATTCTTACCACAATTGCATTATATCTAGGAGTAAATGGAACTATATCAACACAGACTCGATGCATGGTATCCATTGGAATGAATCTCTATGAATCATGGACTACGTTTTTTATTGATACTGATAGTATTCAGGAGAATGGAAGCTGGGTGTATATTGATATACCACCAATGGATCTTCTTGTGAATCATTCCTATTATATTATTTGCTCGGTTGAACATGGTGAGGAATCAGGATACATTGAATGGTATTATGATATCAATGATCCATATCCAAAAGGATATTCGTTTCATTCCATCTATGGTTCAGAGTGGTCTATGATTGATCTTGGAAAAGAGTTCCCAGATATTGATCTTTGTTTTAAAACCATGGGGGTGTTAAATACGCCACCTGAACAACCAATGAAACCAGATGGACCAATAGAGGGCCGGTATGGAACATCTTATGAGTTCAGTACTCGAACAAATGATGGAAATGAGGATATGATCTGGTATAAATGGGAGTGGGGTGATGGTACCACATCTGATTGGCTTGGACCCTATAGTGAAGGATCAGTATGCAGTGCAAGCCATACATGGATGGTGAAGGGAAGTTATCTTGTACAAGTTAAAGCTAAGGACTGCTGGGATATTGAGAGTACTTGGTCTGAAGCATTGACGGTTAGAATGAAAAAAACTCGTTTTTCTGCTTTTTGGTTTCTACCATTCATTGTTAGTGAAAATTATCTTTAAAAAAATAAACAAGAGATGCTTCTATTGATGAGAAATCTATGAGCTTAGATATTTTATTAAAAGATTATATGTTTTTTAGGAAGAATTTACCTGCGATAACATTTTGTGTTAAAACACCAGTATACTCTTTTTGAATAGAAACCTCAACTCCTGCAGTATACCACTGCCATTTACTATTGATTGGGCAAAAAACAAATAATGAGTTTGTTTGTATCGTTATCTCATTAAACATATCATCAATATGCTCTACGGAACCAAACAACCATGCTTCAACTGGTTGCACTATCACATTTAATGGTGCTGACCAATCACTTATCACTTCGTGTATATCTTTTGCTTGTACACGAACCTCATAAAGACCCTCATGAGTCCATGTGTGTTGTATGCTTATCTCCTCACCTGGATTATAAGGGCCGATCCATTCACTAGCTGATTCATCATCCCAATCAAACAGATAATACAATGAATCCCCATTTGCATCAAATGAACTCGTCTTATATTTGTATATCATATCTTTTTCAATGAATGTATCCCCACTTGGTTTTTCTGGAGGATTTGGACCAATATTAGAAAAATCACCAATGCCTGGGTAGTCTAATGCATATTTGCGTACCTTAAACACATCTTTTTGAAACGCTAGCGGATATGGGTTTTGATAGCTCCATACAATTTCGTTATCTGAAGTGACTTCAAAAAAGAAGCCATCATCACCATCACAAATAAGCGTATTTCCATTAGGAAGTCGTTGCGCACTTGATAAATGAATTGAAAAAAAACGAGTAATATATTCATCAGTATATTGCCAAACAACTGATTCAGGACCAAACACTCCTTCATTTGAAAGCATATAATGACCGGTTTCATTTACTGGTGGGATGATCTCATCAATTGAAGAATATATTGCATCAGGTCGTTGAATGCCATTATTGAAAATAAGGATATGGTCCTCTCCAAGAAGTCCCGCATCAATCCATTGTGCATCATGTTGAAAAAATAATGTTTTATCTATACTCTCTCCCTGTTTAAATGTTTCTGGGTTTCCCCATCGATACAGAAGATCCCCACCTTTTCCATAGCGTCCACCAGTATGTCCTTCTGCTTCCATAGTACTTGTACTATGATCAATCACCCATATCTCATTATAATTTCTTACACTTACAAGTATCTGATCAAGTTGTTCATTGTAATCTATAGAGTTCATATGAAAATAGTCTTGGTTCCATACATCGATATTCCACAATGCGTCTGTTATCTGATAATTTATATCAATTAATTCAGGATGCTCCTTAACCGATCCATAGTTCATCTTTGTTTGATCGTATTCCTGAATCAAGTGATCCCAGAGATGCCACTCCCAGACAATTTCTCCAGTTGTATCACCAGTTGGTTTTACTTCTATGATATGATCAAAACACATATATTTCCAGGGCATTAAATCAGGATTTCTCCCTGCAGCAAGTATTTCATCCGCACTTTTGTATTCCCAGGCAATCATCAGGATATTGCCATTTGGTAAAGGACAGATATCATGATGGAGACATACTGAATTATTCAGATAGGTATACTCCCATATACGGTTACCATCCCAATCATATCTCTCAATTCTTCCCGTGAAACCACCAAAATGAAAGATCGGATTCAATCCAGGGGAACAGGCTCGAAGTAGACTTCCATCCTCTAATAAATATGTTGCCAAGCCTTGTATATGGTCACTGTTCCACATATGAACGATTTCACCGATGTTATTGATAAGATACGCGTTTTTACCATACTCTGGAGAGAAAAGACTATATCCTTCATATGGTTGCTCAACTGTTATACTTTTTATCTCAGCATTATTACTTGTAAATGATTCTCTCTGATTGTATGCTGCAGAAATATGAAATGAGCTAATACAGAAAAAAAATATGATCCATATTGTTATGATTTTTTTTTTCACAATATAATATCTCCATCAGTCAACTCAATGTCTATATATTATATTTAATAATATATATACTTCACTATACAAAGTAATCATATTTTTTTAAAAGAGAATCAATTTAAAAAGATAAAGACAACAATACATTTGATGTGACAAACAAGAAAAAGAGTCTTGGAAACAGTTAATAAAATATGGTAGAGAAATAATCAAACAACATACAAAATAGCAATACGTAATGCTCTTTACTCTATATATCGTATGCAAAAAAAAGATCATGAAGTATTTTATAAACCTTGATTGAGTAAAAACATTTGGAACTGTTATGTATAGGTGCTTTCTTGGTACCTATGAGATAATTGCCACTAATTTCATGAGGTAAATATTATAAATGATAAGTTCATATTAATTGATTGCAACAAAAACAACAAGTATAGATACATTTTAGGGGATACCATATGAGAACAACACACAACACATTATTTTTAAAACGCATCATAATAACATTGACTATACTCAGCTTAGTTCTACTCACCTATTCATCAAGCATAACCGCGGAGTATAATAGTTCTGAAAATAAAATTGAATACATACTAACATTTCAAGAACCAGTGTTACAAACAAAAACAATCAATGAACTAGATTTTGCTACGATACAAATGCCACAGACTTTTTCAATCGGTGAATCCTCAGGAGCACCCGTCTATCTTACCCATCCAATACAGTTAGTACTCCCACAGAATAAAGAAATCGAAAATATTGTTATTACACCATTAAATACAAGAGAAATCGATACATCATCAAAAAATATTGATTTAAAGGAAACACCGATTATTCCATATCAGAGATCAATTCCATTTTTAGATGCACCTATGCCATTTGATTATGATATCAATGCATATACAACAAATAATCCAATCCCCTCAACAATTTCAGAAAACCTTGGTGTACACTATTGTAGAGGTTATCCAATTCTTACATTAAATATCCATCCAACTTCATATCTCCCTAACACTGGACAATTATATTATTATGATCAAATTCAGGTCACGATTCAATTAAAAGATGTCTCTTCATCACAGCACAATTATCGACATTCCTCATTTGATGAATCCTATGTGAAAACGCTTGTGATGAATCCAGAAATCATAAATACATACACAAAAACAGCAGGTACATATAAAGAGTACACTGGTGGATTATGTGATTCATCAGATAATAATGGACTGGGTTATCAATATGTGATAATTACTAGAGAACTATTAGAAGTTCTCTCATCAGAATATACCTGGTCAGATCTTATTGCCGCAAAAAACAATGATGGACTCTCTGCAACATTGGTTACTGTTGAAGATATCCAAGACTGTCAAGATTATTGGAATACCGAATCATTATTTAATGATACTACTGCGCAAATCCGTGAATTCCTAAAGGACGCTTATGAGGATTGGGGGTTACAATATGTACTCATTGCCGGCGATCAAGAGGGTACTGCTAGTATCCCACGGCGACTCATGACCTCAAATGCAGAGCCTGATTATTCGTATCCATATCCCGTTGAAAGTGATGTTTACTGGAGCAATCTCGATAACACCTTTAATGCAGATGGGGATGATGAATGGGGTGAAGAAGGAGATGATGGATATGATCTCTATTCAGAATTATTTATTGGGAGTCTTCCCTGTGATGAAGCAGCTGATATTTCAAATTGGATGAAAAAAAGCCTGTATTATGCAACCTCTGTTGAGCAAGATTACCTTGAGAATGCTGCGTTCTATGGTGGGGATACTACTTGGAGTTGCCAAGGTGATGATTTCATTGATTTTACTATTTATGGTACTGATCAATGGACCGGGCCAGATGCAAGTCCCATGCCTGATTGGTTAGGGTTTCTCTATGGCTTTGACACATGGAACGCATCAAACCCGGGCATGGAATATAACACCTCAATAAAATGGACAGCTGAATCACCAAATCCTGGATGGCAGGGTGGATCTGAAACAGCTGCAAAACAAGGGTTAAAAGATGCCATAAACAATGACCTCGTTACTCTTCTCAGTGGCATCGCTCACGCAAACTCAGGTATGTCCCTTGATGTCTATGCAAGTACCTGGGAATCCGATTATACAAATACGAAACCATTTTTCATACATGATTACGGTTGCCACTGTGGTGATATGTCTGATTCTGATGATGGAGTACTCCACTCAATGTTATTTCACTCAGATACAGAACTAGCATTTGCAACAGTCATGAACACTGGCTATGGATGGGGAAACTATGATAACTCCAATTCAAGTAGTGCCCTTCAACAAAAATTATTCTGGGATTTTCTTTTCAATATAAGTAAAAGCGGTGGATCAAATAACTGGCAACTAGGAAGAGCACATGCCTACACCAAGGACGTCATGGCAGCAACCATTAATTGGGATTACTCCTATGGAACCTGGCGGCATTGTCTCCAATGCTGTACCCTATTTGGTGATCCTGCTCAAAAAATTAAACCACCAGTAATGCCAGATCATAATGTTGGTGTTATGGGTGTGGATGTGTCTGGTTTTGTGGTGCCGGATGTTCCGGTTTCTGTTGGTGCGTCGGTGTTTAATAATGGGTTGAGTGATGAGGTTGATGTGTTGGTTCGTTTATTGGTGGATGATGTGGTGGTGGATAGTGAGGTGGTTGGTTTGTTGGAGAGTCAGGGTTCTGTGGATGTTGTTTTTTCGTGGACGCCTGTTTTGGGTGTGTTTGATGTGGTGGTGAATGTGTCGTTGTCTGGTGTTGTTGAGGATTTGTATGTGGATAATGAGCGTGGTGTGGTGGTGGTTGCTGGTCCTGAGGTTGTGGTGTCTGGTTTGAGTGTGCCTGAGTATACGTTTTTGGGTTCGGAGAATGTGGTGAGTGCTTTGGTGAGTAATGTGGGTGTTTTGGGTGAGTCGGTGTCGGTGTTTTTGGTGGTTGATGGTGTTGATGTGGATTCTGAGGTGGTTAGTTTGGATTCGGGTGAGGATGTGTTGGTTTCGTTTTCTTGGTTGTCTGTGGTTGGTGGGACGTATCCGGTTGGTGTGCGTGCTGAGGTTGGTGGTGTGGAGCCGGTTATGGTGAATAATGTGGTGGTTGAGGATGTGGTGGTGTTTAATGATGTGGTGGATCAGGAGCAGACGCAAGGGGGGTATGGGTTTATGGTGTTTGGTGATCGGTGGGCTGCGCAGTCTTTTGTGCCGTCTGAGGATGTGTTGTCTCGTTTTGAGGTGTTGGTTGGTATGCGGGGGAGTCATAGTGGTGATTTGGTGTTGAGTGTGCGTTCTGATTTGTCTGGTGTGGATTTGGTGTCTGTGGTGGTGCCTGCGAGTGGTGTTGGTGGTGTGTCTGATTGGGTGATCGCTGCGTTTCCTGAGGTGTCGGTGAGTGTTGGTGAGACTTATTATATTGTGGTTCGTACGGTTGGTGGTAGTTCGAGTAATTGTTATTTGTGGGAGTTTGGGTATAATACGCCGTATACGAGTGGTGTGTTTTCGTTTAGTAGTACTAGTGGTGGTTCTTGGAATGTGTATTCGTTGTATGATTTTTGTTTTAGGACGTTTGCGTCTTCTGTGCCGCCGGAGCCGGTGCTTGCTTTTGATCCTGTTTCGTTTGATTTTGGTGATTTGCTAGCTGATGAGTTTGATAGTACGAGTTTTGAGGTGTGGAATAGTGGTTCTGGTGTGCTTTCGTATGGTTTGTCTGAGGCTTGTGATTGGGTTGATGTGAGTCCGTCTTCTGGTTCTTCAAGTGGTGAGCATGAT
>Ga0180430_10001642_pt1 | contig 21374 bp, 18 predicted proteins | sample SS_ome_9_FD_132999 | JGI IMG/M metagenome (GOLD analysis project Ga0180430, IMG submission 132999) | Hypersaline lake sediment archaeal communities from the Salton Sea, California, USA - SS_1_S_2 metaG | ecosystem: Environmental > Aquatic > Non-marine Saline and Alkaline > Hypersaline >... | reverse complement strand
TTATGAAAAGACAATAACTCCTTTTGGTAATTCAGCAAAGATAGATGCACCAAAAAAATATATTGGCAAAAGAGCTTATGTCATCATCCTAAAAGAATGACAACTAATTTTGTCCCAATGCCGAAAACTCCACAAAACTTATAAATATAGTAGATGCCTAACATAATATACATCCAATATATAAGGAGAATATCTCCTAATACGGATGATTAGATATGACACAAAAAACATCTGATGAGAAAAAAATAGACAAAATACGTCTCTTGTTAGATGATCCCACGCATCCTTCTGATCATCAGGATAAATATTTATCTACGTTACAAGAACGGTTACAAAAAACTAGTCATTATCGTCCACGATGTCTTCCAGATGATTCGTCTGATGCAGCAGATTTGCGACCACGAGTGATGATTCATCAAAAAGAAGAATCCATTTCATATACAAAACCACAGCAAATAGAATCATCTGAGAAAAAACCTCAAGAGGAGATACGGGAGGCCCTTGGTGACCATGAACTATTTGAAATTGAATATCCTCATACACCAGAGGTACCAGAGTTTATTGAAGTAAAACCAAGACGTAAAGAATCATCCGAAGAAGAAATACGAAAAGATGAAGAAATACTTCCAGAATGGAGTGCTATAGAAAATAATGAAGACCTTGATAAAAAAATAGAAGAAACTCTTAATGAAGAAACCAAACTGAAATCTTCTGAGAGATGTATCGAAGAAGAGACAATTGAAAAACCTCAATCAGAAACAAATTTTGAAGAAATAATTGAAAAAAAGAAAAAATCAACAAAACCTGAGACATCCATATGGGAACCTATTGAGAGAAAACAAGAAAAAACTTTACAAACAAAACCAGAAAAAGAACCCATTGAAGAGATGGAATTCATCATCATGGACGAGGATAAACCATCTGAATCTACAATAAAACATAAGAATCCCATAACTCCACTACCACAACAAAAACCACCAAAAGAAGAACCAAAAAAACCAATTCAACAAACACCTCCTGTTCAAAAAAACAATACTTACTGCACATATCGAGATTACACATTATATAAAAAAGAAATAAAAATTGGAAAAGATAAAGAAAAAACCATTCATTTTTTTAGTAAGGAACCTCCTGAAGAAGGAAACGCAGTTTCACTTCCTAAAGGATACCAAATCACTATAAATAAAAAAACAGGTGTCCCCTACATCAAAGAAAAATAAGAGAGTATTTGACCTTCTTTTAAACGCATTTTTCTCAATCATTATATAGGTATGAAATGTTATTCTCTCTGTGTTTTTCATATGAGTTGGAGTGGCCCTCTTAAAAAAATCGATGCATACCGTTTTGAAATACCAAAAAGTTATCAGGGGCAACACAAGAACCTCTCAATGCGGACCTCTGCAGTTATTTATGCTTCAGAAGACATGATACCTGGTATACTCAATGATAATGCCCCTGAACAAACTGCTAATATGGCAATGCTCCCTGGAATTGTTGGGAAAGCAATGGCCATGCCAGATATCCATTGGGGGTATGGCTTTCCTATTGGTGGTGTTGCTGCAACGGATGCTGATAGTGGTGTGATTTCCCCTGGTGGTGTTGGGTTTGATATCAATTGTCTTGATGGAAATTCGCTTATTTTACATGAACATGGATATAGAATGAAAATTAGTGATTTTGAACATATTTGGCAGGAAGAACGGATTAAATGTGCAAATTTTGGAAAAAAGATCAAGAATACGGATCTTCACGCGTTTATGAAGTTTCATACAAAGAAAAAAATATATGAAGTAATAACTGAAAGCGGAGAAAAAATCATTGCCACAGAAGATCATCCCTTTTACACACCAAAAGGAATGATTCCTCTTAATGAGATATCTACGTCTGAACAAATTGCTGTTTTTCCCTTTGAAGGAGTCAATTTTGAAAAACCTACAGATACAGTTATTGCTACAGAAAATGACATTATATCCTTACCATTAAAAAAAAATCTCACACAAACACTTAAGGAATTAAAAAAACGAGATTTGCTACCTTTAAAAACTACGAATAAAAAACTTCCCTATATCCTTAAGTTAATGGGATATATTTTTGGTGATGGAACGCTTTATTTTTCAGGTAATAAAGGAACCATCTGGTGTTATGGGGAACCTGAAGACCTCGAAGAAATTCGAAAAGATATTAAAATGATTGGTTTTACTGCATCAAAGATATATAAGCGAGAAAGGGAACATGAAATAACAACTATGTATGATACTGTGACATTTAAAAGAGTAGAATATAGTATTAAAATAACAAGTTCGAGCCTCACAGCATTTTTATGGGCGTTAGGAACCCCCTGTGGTAATAAATGTCGTCAAGAATATCTGATTCCCCCTTGGATATGTAATTTAGTTTTATGGCAGAAACGATTATTTATCGCTTCATTTTTTGGTGCAGAACTTTCATCTCCCTCTACAGTAACGAATCATGGATACAATTTTTATGCACCTATCATTTCGATGAACAAACAGGAGAGGTACATAAAAAATGGGTATCAATTCCTTGAGCAACTCTCTCAACTTCTTCATGAGTTTCATGTGACCTCATCTGTTATATCAAAAAGAAAAGAATACACGAATAAAAATAATCAAGTTTCCTATCGGCTACGTTTACAGATTTCAGCTACCAAGGACAATCTGATACGGTTATGGAAGAACATTGGATTTGAATATAATAAAAAAAGAAGGCATCTGGCAAATATCGGTATTCATTACTTGATTGCTAAAAATAAGATTTTGTTAGAACGAAAACATGCTGAAAAAAAGGCAAAGGAATTAAAAGCATTAGGTGTACCAAATAGTACTATTTATCAGAGATTGATTTCATCTCATGTGAACAAACGATTTATACAACGATCATTATATGGTTCAAGAAAAAATCCTCCAAGAATCTCACAACATTTTCCTTATTTTCATGAGTTTATAAAACAAAAAACCAACGGTCTTGGTGAATCTGGAATTCTTTGGAATTTAATTAAAAAAAAAACACAGATAAAAACAGATGGCACGGTGTATGATTTTACTGTTGCGGATAATCATCATAATTTTATAGCAAATAATTTCATTGTATCAAATTGTGGTGTGAGATTAATCCGAACGAACCTTGAGAAAGACGAACTTGATAATAAAACAATGCGACAATTAGTCGATACAATGTTTATCAATGTTCCCTCTGGTCTAGGTTCAAAGGCAAAAATACGATTAAAAAACAATGAAATTGAGGCAGTTGCAGAACAAGGAGCTCAGTGGGCTGTGGATCACGGATATGGGTGGAAAGAAGATGTCTCTTTCCTTGAAGAAAATGGTTGTCTTGATTCAGCAGATGTCTCACAAGTGTCCATGAAAGCGAAACAACGGGGCGCTTCACAGCTTGGATCCCTTGGTGCTGGAAATCATTTTCTTGAGATTCAAGAGGTTGCTGAGATTTTTGATGCGGATGTTGCACGCGTGTATGGTATCACAGATATTGGACAAATATGTATTATGATTCATACTGGTTCTAGAGGGTTTGGCCATCAGATATGTTCAGATCATTTAAAAGTCCTTGAACGTGCTGTTCGAAAATACAATATTCATCTCCCTGATAGACAACTTGCCTGTGCACCCCTTGATTCACCAGAGGGAAGTAATTACTTGAAGGCAATGGCATGTGCTGCGAATTTTGCATGGAGCAATCGCCAGATGATTGTACATTGGGTACGGGAATCATTTGAAAACGTTCTTCATAGGAGTGCTAAGGATATGGAAATGCAGATTGTCTATGATGTCTGTCATAATATCGCAAAAATGGAAGAACATGACATCGATGGGGAAACAAGGCAAGTATGTGTGCATCGAAAAGGAGCGACCCGTGCGTTTGGACCTGGAAAAAGAGGTATTCCGCTTCATTATCAAGAGGTTGGACAACCCGTGATTATCCCTGGGGATATGGGTACTGAGAGTTATGTATTGCATGGGACCACACAAAGTGAGGAAACCTTTGGTTCCACCTGTCATGGTGCAGGAAGGATAATGTCTCGCAATGAAGCAACACGGAAATTCCGTGGTGAGGACATCGTTCGACAACTTGGTCAACGAGGGATTTATGTGCATCCTGCAAGCATGAAGGTTGCTGCTGAAGAAGCACCAGGATCATATAAAAATATACGATCTGTAGTTAATGCAGTTCATGGTGCAGGTATTTCAAAAAAAGTTATACGCTGTGTACCATTAGGTGTTGTAAAAGGGTAAAAGATATTCATAGATACCAATGCATTTAAATTATAGAATGTGCATGTGGGTGTTACCATTGGATGGTGATGTAAATTGCAGAATAATGAAGTTGAGATTATTGATTTTGAGGAAATGGATATCTCTGGTGCATTAGTAATAGCAGGTTTTCCTTCTATAGGGTTAGTAAGCACAATTGCAGCGAATTATCTTATCGATGCATTGAATCTTAAACAAATTGGTGCATTAGATTCCCAGCATTTCCCGGCGTTATCGGTAGTTCATACTGGGGAACCACTTTCTCCTGTTCGTATTTATGCAGGAGCGCAGGCATCAGGTGAGAAAGTAGTAGTATTTGTTTCCGAGTTTAAACCAAAACCTCATTTAATTAATTCTATTTCATCAGCGATCATGGGGTGGGTGAGAAAGAAACAATGTAAAATGTTAATTTCACCTGAAGGAATGGTTGTTGAGGGAAAAAACACTGAGGAGGAGACAACCGCTGAAGCATATGCGATTGGATCAACTAGAGAGATCCGTCAGATGCTTGCCATGAAAAGTATCCCACAGTTTAATAATGGTATTATTGCAGGTGTCTCTGGGGTGCTATTAAATAAGGGTAAGCAAAATGCATTTGATGTTATTTCAATTTTAACTGAGGCACATCCTAAGTATCCAGATGCTCGTGCTGCCGCAGCTGCTATTAATGTGATTGCAACGATTCTTAATATGGAAATCAATGTGGAACCCTTATATGAGGAATCTGAACGTATTGAACAACAATTACAGAAATTCCATCAACAGGCAAAACCAATGGTTTCACAGACTCGTGCACCACAACCAAATATGTATGGTTAAAGTAGAATTACTTTGATGTATAGCATGCTCATGCTATCCCTTTCCCCTTGTATATGAGGGGATTTGTTTCTTTTTCTATTTTGGGAAGTCTTTATAGTACGGTTTATGCTTATCTACCGATAATATGGAAACTTTAATTCCAAAAAATCATCCACGGTATCATTCATTAATGACTCGGGAAAAAATGAGTACGGGGCTAAAAAAAGGTCTTGTTCATGAAACTGGTTTGATTGCTCATGGACGAGGGGAAGCATTTGATTATTTGCTTGGGGAGGAAACAAGTCCCTTTGCGGAACAGGCAGCTGTTGTTGCTGCTGCAGCACTTCTCTTGGCTCAGCATCCTGTTATTTCATTGAATGGTAATGTTGTTGTATTATCTGCAAATGATTGTGTCAGGTTATCAGAGGCTATTCCATCGGTTCTTGAAGTAAACCTTTTTCATAGAACAGAACATCGCCTTCGACTTCTCATTGAGGAGATGAAATCACATGGTGCATCAGAGGTACTGGGTTTTAATGCCAAAAAACGAATTCCTGGGTTATCTCATGATAGAGGTATTTGTGAAGAAAATGGGATTTACACTGCAGATGTTGTTTTGGTTCCATTGGAGGATGGAGATCGATGTCTTGCATTAAAAAAAATGAATAAAACAGTCATCACGATTGATTTGAACCCGCTCTCAAGGACTGCACAGACAGCAGATATAACTCTTGTGGATAATGTGACTCGTGCTTTACCGAGGATTTTTTTTCATGTAAACACCCTTAAACAGAAAAATCAAGAGGAATTAAAACGTATGATGATAGAATGGGATAATCAAAAAAATCTTCATCAGACGCTTGTTTATGTTTCAAAAAAGCTAAATTCAATGGGTGGATACAGGTGAGTATATGGTATCGATTCGATCACATTATTCATTAGATGTAACTGATGAGGAATATAACTCAACCATCTCTGTTGCTGGATGGGTAGAAGAAGTCCGGAATCTCGGATCAATTGCATTTGTTATTCTTCGTGATAAAAAAGGGACATTGCAGGTAACGGTGTTAAAAAAATATCAGCCAGATGCTTTTGAGGTGTTAACAACAATTTCCCGTGAATCTGTTGTTGGTGTCACTGGTTTATGTCAAAAGAGTGATCAAGCTCGGAATGGATATGAGGTTGTTCCAGAGAAGGTAACCGTTTTTTCAACAGCGGAAACTCCGCTACCATTAGGGGTAGTTGATAAGGTTGAATCAGAACTAGACACCCGTCTTGATAATCGATTTATTGATTTACGAAAACCCGATGTACAAGCCATTTTTCATATTCGCTCCGCGGTATTACAAGCAACACATGAATGCCTCCGATCACTAGAATTTAGAGAAGTGCATACACCAAAAATCATTGGGTCATCCTCAGAGGGTGGAACAGATGTATTCCCTGTGAAATATTTCGAGCAGCAAGCATTTTTAGCACAATCTCCACAGTTATACAAACAGATGCTAATGGCAACTGGTTTGGATAGAGTATATGAGATTGCATGGTATTTCCGAGCTGAACAACACAATACTCGGCGGCATTTGAATGAATCCACTGCTATTGATGTGGAGATGGCATTTATATCAAGCGAAGAAGATGTAATGCAAGTTCTTGAGACCCTGGTACATGCTATCTGGAAAAAAGCAAGTGAACAAAAACAGGAATTAAATATATTAAATCGTACTGTTACCGTGCCTGAGCTTCCGTTCAAACGGGTGACGTATGATGAGGCATTATCCCTTCTCGCTTCCAAAGATTGTACTGTTGAATGGGGGGAGGATCTTGGGACCGAACAAGAACGGCTTCTTGGTACAATTTTAAAAGAACAAGGACATGATTTCTATTTTATTACTCGATACCCAATTGAAGCTAAACCATTTTATACTATGCCTGAGGGTGATAAATATTCCCGTGGTTTTGATTTAGAATGTAATGGAATTGAGCTTTCATCGGGGAGTCAAAGGATACATAATGTATCTCTATTGGAAAAAAGGATTCAAGCATGTGGGTTGAATCTTCCAGATTTTGAGTCGTATCTTATGGGTTTCCGATATGGTGTCCCTCCTCATGGTGGATTTGGTTTTGGTATCGAGCGGGTGTTAATGGAGCTTCTTGGTATTCATAACATACGTGAGTGTATCCTATTTCCTCGTGATCGTACCCGATTACATCCATAAAAATCTGTAGTCTTTAGACATATTTTGTTTATAGATTATTGTTATGGAGTATCGAATGGTTTTTGTGCAAATAAGGAAAGATATTTAAATGTATACTGTGTCTTCACAAGAACATTGACATGAATTTTCATGCGCAATCAACATGATATGCTATAAAAAAAAGATAAAGTGAGGGGACAACATGAAGGATAATACCTCATCGGCTATCTGGCAACGAACGATCGATTTATTCGGTCGCGATAAACAGGATTGGACAACAATTGATGAAATGATTTACACGTTACCTGACTATTTTAATAATCCTTTAGAAAAAATTGAGGAAATGCGCTTCAAAGCTATATGTGAATCCGTCGAACATCATTATCAAAATAGTCGATTCTATAAACAGCTTTGTAAGGAATATAATTTTACTCCAACACTACTGAAATCACTGGAGGATGTCGAACATATCCCAATGATCCCCGATACATTTTTCAAGGAATACCCTAGTGAAAAACCACGGGATATTTATGATTGGTTGAAAAAGATATCCACTGTTGATATTGGCCCATATGATTTTCGTGGAAGAGATTTACAGGATTTTCTCCGTTGGGCAGAGAAACGACTCAATGGTCTAGTGAATCATTCATCTGGAACCACCGGTCACTATAGTCTTATGTTTCGAGATAAGGTAACGTTCCAACGATTTTATTATGCAGCTATTAAGACGTTACTTAGTCTTCCAAAGAGTCTTACACAAGAACCGCATTATGTGTATCCTGGATCACCAAATACGTTTCTTACTATTGGAAAATGGTTAGGTGAAGGTGCCAGAGTTTTTAAGAAAGATCATCGTCATTTTCTAACTGATCGAGAGATTAGTATGACGGTTGCACGGTTGATGTCTACGGGTCATGCAAAGAATTTTAAAGAAAAATTAATCTTAAAAAAACTTAAATCTGCGATGCTGAAGGGTGAAGAGAAAATGCTTCATGTACTAAAGACTCTTGATCAATCACGTGAACAAACCGTGATTATTTCTCCTCCATTTCAACTGTATAGCCTCATGATTTCAATGCAGCAAAAAAATATAACTCTTGATCTTGGTGAGACCGATAGTATAGTGTTTACAGGTGGAGGTTGGAAGATTTTTGAGGATAGAAAGGTTCCTCAAGCGGAGTTTGCTCGTCTTGTTGAAAAAACATTAGGGATTCCTCCAAAGTATTATGTAGATGTCTATGGGATGTCTGAAATGAATGGTCTTGGTATCTCTTGTGAAGGAGGCTATAAACATTTACATCCATGGATTCATCCTATGGTACTTGATGATAATGAGGGGACACTAGGCTTTGGTCGATGGGGGCGATTTGCGTTTCTTGATCCTATTGCAAACAGTTATCCAGGATACATCATTACCGGTGATCGAGTAAAACTACTAAAGAGATGCCCGGTATGTGATAAACCAGGGTATGTGCTTGAATCAGATATCACTCGAATGGCAGGTGCTGAAGGAAAAGGATGCGCGAATCTCATGCGAGGGTTAATGGCTGAAGAATTCAAAAAGATTGAAAAGAAACAACAGGGAAGCTAAGTTTATGGGTCGAGTAAAGGAATGGGGGGAAAAAGGATATTTCTTTGATTTGAATTGGGTGAAAACATTTGGTCGAGCCTTACCGACTTTACTGTACCTTGCCATACGTCATCCTGTGCTTGTTGTTAATGCAAACAAAGGTTGTAAAGAAGGACCTTTGAATCTTCGTCCAAAAACACTTCCTTATACCATTCCCAAGTATGAGAATTCAATGCGGTATTGCGACTCAAATGATCGGTATCTTCGTCCAACGTTTCTATGTAATCCTTTAGAGCCGGAAATTATTGCGATGGCAAATAAACTTGGGGCATTTCAGCTTTCAGATTGGGAGTATGCTGAGGCTGTGTTTAAATTTGTGAATGGAAATATTCGTATTGATTTTTCTCCTCCGAAAACTGCGCTTGAATGTTTGAAGAGAGGACATGGAACCTGTATTGATAAACTCAACCTGTTTATTGCATTATGCCGAGTTGCTGGTATTAAAGCTCGATATCGACTGTACAGTTTTCAAGGAGTGGAGGAATTGTATAATATTTATGTTGCTGCTGACCCGCTTATTCAGAAATGGGTTGACACTCTCAATTTTTTTGTTTTACATGGCAGTGGGGAAACATTTGTTGATGGAAAATGGGCGATTAGTGATGTTTCAGCGGATTTTTACCATGCGCCACCTAATAAGATTCCTATTCCTCATTTTGGAGAGGATCCCGCGGATTTATGGATCAAACCAGCAGAAGGGTTATGGCAGCCTGAAGGTCTTCCGATTGGTTTTAAATTCTTGATGACGCTTCCGTTTTTGATGTTTCGAGGGACCGGTAGAGCAATTAATCAGAATATCCGTAAGAATTATGAGAAAGGAAAGAAAATGCTTGAGACATTGGATCTTGATACGTATGATCGGGAAATACGGAAAACATATCAACCCCGATGGCATGATTCCGCTCGTAAAGCAAGCCGTGTACTTGATAAGTTATAACCGCTCAGGTTCATGAATATATTTGAATGTGATTCTTTTTCATTTTTTCCTCTTTTTTTTATTTTTATGTTTTTTTGAAGAATTAAATGAATAAAATATTTAAGAGGATATGAGATAATCATGCCTGCCTATATAATAGGTTTTAGAGGTGGATGGATGAAAAGAATAGGTGTTTTAACGGGTGGTGGTGATTGCCCAGGTTTAAACGCGGTTATTCGTGCTGTCGTGCGTGCTTCTATTCAATATGATTGGGAGATCATTGGGTTTCGTAATGGATGGAAGGGTTTAATCGATGGTGAAATAGAATTACTTACTGATTACTCAGTATCAGGAATTCTTCCAAAGGGCGGTACAATAATTGGTACTTCACGAACGAATCCCTTTAAAAAAATTGAAGATGTTCAAAAACTTAAAGATAATCTTAAACGATTTGGTATTGATTCTATTGTCGCAATTGGAGGCGATGACACCCTTGGTGTTGCTTTAAAACTCCATGAACAAGGGGTCCGGGTTGTTGGCGTTCCAAAAACAATTGATAATGATCTCTCTGGAACGGATTATACCTTTGGGTTTGATACCGCGGTATCCATTGTGACTGAGGCAATAGACCGCTTGCATACTACCGCTGAATCACATCATCGGGTTATCGTTGTTGAGGTCATGGGCCGTCATGCAGGATGGATTGCAACTATGGCAGGAATCGCTGGTGGTGCAGACGAGATTCTTATTCCAGAGGTACAGTTTGATATTGAAGAAGTCTGCCAGCATTTAAAAGCACGGTATGACAAAGGTAAGAATTTTAGTATTGTTGTTGTTGCTGAAGGAGCTATGCCAAAGGAAGGAGGAATGGTGGTTACTCAATCAGATGAAAAGGATGAATTTGGTCATGTCCAGCTTGGAGGAATTGCTCATTCTTTAGCTAGAGAAATTGAGCATCGTTTGCATGTAGAAACCAGAGTAACCATTCTTGGGCATGTACAGAGAGGAGGGACGCCAACAGCTCATGATCGAGTGCTTGCTACCCGGTTCGGTGTTGCCGCTGTTGAAGCAATTAAACAGGAAGATTTTGGAAAGATGGTTGCATTACTAGGAGATACAATTGGTATGGTGCCTTTGGATGTTGCCGTTGGTGAATTAAAAACAGTAAAAATGGAGTTATATGATATTGCAAAAATCTTCTTTGGAAGATAAAAGAAGCATTGGTTATGATACAATGCGTTCCATTAATCGAAAGGGTTTTATTGGCAATATGATATATAAGCATGATTGCGTACAATTGCGCGTTTAATATATAGGGGTCAAAGAAACATGTCTTTAAAAAAAGAATTATTATCACGACTAACATTACAACAGTTAAAAGAATTAGCATTACAAAAAGGAATGACATTTCAGTTAAATAAAACTCAAGATGAGTATTATACAGATTGGTCTGAAAAAGATCGTATTGTTGATCTCATGAATGACAACCGCGATATTACTATTAAGGAAATTGAGGCGTTTATAAAATCCTGATAAATTACTGGTGTATTTTTCTCAGCGGTGAGTGTTTACTCCAACTTGTTTACAATATGTTTTAATTGGACAGTGAGAGCAATATGGTGAGATCGGTGTACAAATCGTTTTACCAAAGGTGATGATTAGATGATTGAAATCCATCCAATATTCTTCCGGAAGTATCTTTCTTAGTTGTTGCTCTGTTTCATCCGGTGTTTTTGTATGCACCCACCCAAGGCGATTAGGAATCCGGTGACAATGCGTATCTATCGGAAGATAATTATGTTGTTGGAAACCATAGACCATTACTATGTTTGCTGTTTTTCTCCCTACTCCTTTTAGTGAAAGTAATGCATTGAAATCTTTTGGAACTAATCCATTGTAGTTCTTAAGAATTGTTTTTGAGATTTCGATGATTCTGTGTGCTTTTGTTTTATAGAATCCAACAGGGTAAATAAGTGATTGGATGTGCTCAATTGGTTGCTGGCTGAGTAAATCAGGTGTTGGATATTTTGAAAGTAATCGAATGGATGCCTCCTCTGTTACTTCATCTTTTGTTCTGAGGCTCAATATGCATGATATAAGTACTGTGAAGGGTGTTTTTGGGATCTCATCCCATTTATTTCGAATCGCAAGTTTAACAGCGGCTTGATCCATATGTTTTCGAAGAAGTGTAAAAACCATTGTAAGCTCTTGTTTAGGAATCATAGCGAATTGATATCCTCTTTTTTTATAAAAAGAAGTGCATGTGTATAAAAAACATGGCAATTATTAACAAAATATTTAAATATTAATTATACTATTTATATAACTTGGTATGTGGTTATCAGTATTCGGGGTATTTGGTACTTACGAATATTGATGGATCAATGGCATCGGGGATATTTACTATTCACCGATGGCCTTTTCACATGCCAATATTTTACAATAAATATCCATTTTAAAATATAACTCATTAGTTTTTTACCGCTTATTACAAATTTTTTTTAGAGTATTCTTTCAATATGGCAAAAAGTAAATAAGGTGCTCTCCATTATTGAATAGGTGTCTATTCGTTATAATTTCGAGTGGAGGAAAGGATAAATGAAAAAGATTATGCTTGTGGATGATGAAAAGGATCAAATCTTTGGTATTAAAGTCGCATTAGAAGAAACATATGGGGAAGAGTACAAAGTAATACCAGCAGAGAGCGGAAAACAATGTTTCGATCTCTTAGAAAACGAGGAGAAACCGGATCTAATACTTCTTGACATTATGATGCCAGAGATGAGTGGCTGGGAAGTCTATGATAAACTCCGCGATAACGCCTCATGGAAAGATATACCTATTGTATTTCTTACCGCTCGAACAGATCGTATTGCAGAAAATGCGGGTGAGTTCCTTGGCGATGATTACATTGAAAAACCAGTCGATATCAAAGAACTCCATAATAGAATCGAAAAAATCCTTGCAACTTACAATCCATCATAAATCCATTGTATTTGATATATGTATGCATAGTTACTTATACTAATGAGTATGCAGATACAAAAAAACTTTTTAAATGACTACTTTATTTCATTTGCTAACGTGAGGAAGAGGGCAATATGAAAAAGGAATTAGAGGAAAAACTCAACACCCTATTCATAGGAGGGTTGATTGTTTTTTTAATTATTTTTTGGTTTTTTATTATCCCTGCATAAAAGTTAATCAATCAAAAAACATATAAAAAAAAGGCAAAAGCTCTAATAGTTTTAGATAAATGTGTAGGACATCCATGAAATTTCAATCGTTTATTCTTGATGATTTTCAAGTCAAAGCAATTCAGGCTGTGCAAAAAAACCAAACTGTTGTCGTAAGCGCATCAACAGGGACCGGTAAAACCATTATTGCAGAATATATTATTGATACCTGCATCAAAGAACAAAAAAACAGAGTAGTCTATACTGCACCAATCAAAGCATTATCAAATCAAAAATATCGTGATTTTACCCAACGATATGGACATGAATCAATAGGTATTCTCACTGGAGATGTAGTCATAAATGCTCAGGCACCTATTCTTATTATGACAACGGAGATCTATAGAAACATGCTGATTTCTCATGACCCAATTATTGAAGACATATCATATGTTATCTTTGATGAAATACATTTTATGAATGATCCCGAACGAGGAACAGTATGGGAAGAAGCCCTTTTATTCAGCCCTGCTTCAACCCGATTTCTTTGTCTTTCAGCAACTATTCCAAACGCATATGAATTTTCCTCCTGGTTAAACACAATAAAAGATCATGTTGTAACAACAATTATTCATACTAAACGAACCGTACCACTGCATCATTTCATATACAAACCAGAAAAAGGAATGGTTCCCATTCATGAGGCAAAAAGATGGAAAACCACCCGTTCTAAAAAAAAGAAAAAAGGAAAACAACATATTGTACCAGTATCCCTCCATCAACTCATTGGGTCACTGCAAAATAAACTCCCAGCAATTATATTCTCATTTTCAAGGAAACAATCAGAGGAAACCGCAGAGGCATTAAGTAAGCGATACAATTATATTAAAGACGAATTTATCGTAGATCAAATACAGTATATCTGTTCAAAATATTTTACAAAAGAAATCAATCAACTTGCCTCAACAAAAAAACTTATTTCTGCCTTAAAAACTGGGATAGGGTATCATCATGCAGGATTGCTTCCCCAGCAACGATTTGCTGTTGAGGAATTATTCTCCAACGGGTTTTTGCATATACTCTGTGCAACAGAAACCTTTGCTGTAGGAATCAACATGCCTGCAAAAACCGTTATTCTTAATGGTATTCGAAAATTTGATGGTCATCATTTCCGTTTGATAAATGCAACAGAATATTTTCAGCTTGCTGGAAGAGCTGGACGAAGAGGAATTGATACTGCGGGATTCGTAGTCACTGTTCCTGATCCTCGAGATAAACTTACTCCATTCTTTGAAGTCATGGATGCAGAAGCTGAACCTATACAAAGTCAATTTCAATTATCATATAATACGATTCTAAATTTGTTAGATGGTTATAACACCAAGGAAATTGATTTAATCCTTCGAAAAAATTTTTATGCATACCGGAAACAACATCGTCAACAGCGAACAGTTCGTATGAAAACATCGTTTACACAGAAATGTAAGCAACTCCAAATGATGAGATACATTACCTCTGAACGAAAGTTAACAGAAAAGGGGCAATTTGCAAAAAATATTTATTTTGAAGAAATCGCAATCAGTGAACTTTTTGCCACATCCCTCTATACCCAGTTGACCAATGTAGAATTATTACAAATCATTGCCGCAATCATCTATGAACGGCGTCCTAATGATCATTTTAGTTTCAAAGGCGTTATAAAACAATATAATGCTTTGATAGAGAAATGTAAGCAGAATAAGCATTTCTTTCGAAAATTAAATAAACTCTCTTTGAAACGAATGATGGGTATTATCACAGTTTGGTCTAGAAAAGAATCATTTCAAGAGGTATTGTCATTAACAAGTTTCCGCGAGGGTGATTTGATTCGATTATTCCGCCGGATTATTGATATGCTTCAGCAAATCAAACGAGCAACCAATGATGATGATCTTATCGGACGAATTAATGAATGTATTGAACTTCTTGACCGGGATCTTGTCCGGTTTGAAATCGCCTATGAATTACAATAGAATCACACATCAATCGTAGGTAGAAGATATCCCTTTTCACATGATGAAATAAATTGATCAATGAATCGAAGTAAAGGTCCTCCGTCGATGATGTCATGATCCGCAGTAATGGTTACATGCAGGATTTCTCGAATCTGAATCATGTCATCGATAACACCTGGTTTTTTTGTAATACCTCCAATGACAAATAACATCGTTGTGGTCCCACCTAGTGGAATTACCCACCCAGGGAAACGTCCTTTCATACCTATTGAGGTAACACCGACAATACCCATGTGTTTTTTCTTTAAAAAAGCATTATGTCTACTTAAGATAAGCATGAGTTTTTTTATACACAATGGGGCAGCTAATATGAATCGTTCTAGAGTGGTAAAGTCCTCACCTAGGACTTGGTTGTTATCTGTTAATTGTTGCTTCTGAATAGATCGTATTTCTTGTGTGATCTCATCAACTGTTTTTGTATTTGCTTTCCGAATGATATACGCCATGGGAACAGCTTCACCATCAATGGTTCTTTCAACAGGGAGAGGTATATCTGCATCATCAAAACAAATGATTTTTTTTCTGCCTTTTCTATACGCATTTAGCTCTTTATGATCCATTAAACAATCTGCAACACATTTCACAATCCAAGCGGTAAATGATGGTGCAGATCCTGTTTGTTCTTTTTGTTGTTTAATTCGCTTTCTTGCTTCTGTTACATCGACTTCAATAAGGCTATGAATTTTGTGTTTTTTCCATCCTTCATTAAGAATCAAACCGATGTTTCTCCGATATTTTGAGTAGGTGCGTATTTTGTACGATCCGATTCTATCCATTAATATTGTGTATTTTGTAGGGATTATTTAAGAATTGTTTGATGCTGAATATAAATAAAAATAAGATTCCGTATCTATGAGTATAACAATCACTCATGAATCAGTATTATTCGTCTGAATCATCTAATAATTCACCCCATTCTTTTACATCAGTGTTTATCCATTCCTTAATGGAAATAGGGCGTTTTTTCGGTGATTTTTCATCAGTATTCTGTCTTTTTATCATCAGTTGTTTTAAATGTGCCGTTTTAGAGGATACTTGTTTTTTCTTCGGTTTTTTATCCTCTTGATTACAGGTATAACATAAGCGATATTGTGGTTGTTTTTGTTTCCCACATCGAGGACATCGTGAAGGAGAAGTCATTTCCTAATTCACCATAAAGGTAGTAATCACTTTCTTGAATAAATGTTCTGTGATTATTCATGATTTTTTAATTCCGTACTAATACGCTGGGGAAGGGATTTGAACCCTTGAGGTGAAATCACCAGTGGTTTTCGAGACCACCGCCGTGGGCCGGGCTAGGCTACCCCAGCAAATCCTTATTATTTTAAGGAGTAAACGTCAAAAGTTTAATGAAAGCCTTTCTTATATGGGTATCGATTCCAGTGGAAATCAATGTGACTTTACTTCGAACAAATACAACAAAAAAAATACAAATGCAACAAGGATCTCGCATCAATGATCTCATAAAAAAAATTAAACTTAAACCAGACTCCTTAGTTGTTATTGAGAATAATAAACCAATACCAATCGACGATAACTTATATAATGGACAACAGTTAACGATTATTGAAGTATCCTCTGGAGGATAATTCTTCAATATGCTCCCGTAGTGTAGTCCGGCCAATCATCACGGCCTCTCGAGCCGTATACTCGGGTTCAAATCCCGGCGGGAGCATAATATTTTTATTAATATAAATGATATCATTCAAACGATCTATTTGAAAATAGAGTTATTAATCAATAAAAAAACTAAAGAAGAAAATATATGAAAATAATATTACATATTTTTTTTAGAAAGATTTTTAATTTAAATTTTACTTCGTTATTGTGATATAAATTTATACATAAAAAGAAAAAGAGAATTATTCTTTAATCATTTTTCTTTTTTTCTTCTTTATAATTGATTATATGTGGATGGAGCGACGCATGGTAAAAAAAGACAATAAAATCAATCCTATCATTATTGGAATCGGTGCATCAGCTGGAGGATTAGAGGCAATAGAAACCCTATTAAAACATACAATACCCATAAAAAATACAAGTTATGTCATCATACAACATCTAAATCCAAAACATAAAAGCATCATGCAAGACATTATTCAAAAATACACCACGTTACAAGTTAAGGAAATAAGTAAAAATACTTCAATACAACCGAATTACATATACCTAAAACCACCTGATAAAGATATCATAATAAAAAATAATACTATACAAGTTGAAGACCCAATTACCTTCAAAGGATTAAACCTTCCTATAGACCGTTTTTTTAAAAGCCTTGCATCAAACAAAAAACATCAGGCTATCGGCGTCATCCTATCTGGGACAGGAACTGATGGTAGTGTAGGAATCAAAGAAATAAAAGGAGAAAACGGTATCATCATTGTACAAGATCCCAACCAAGCAGAGCATGCTGGGATGCCGGAAAGCGCAATACTCACCAATATGGTCGATTATACACTCCCAGTAGAAAAAATTGGGAAAAAAATCAATGAAATCATCAATAACCCTCATCTTCATACATCACTTACAGATGAAGAAATCGATCAGCATTTTATACAGATACATTTGATAAAAATCCTGAACATTGTCCGGGAGAAAACCGGTCATGACTTCACAGAATACAAAGAAACAACTATTATAAGGAGGATACAAAGAAGAATAGCGTTACATCAAATCCAGGACATAAGCGCATATCTCACCTATCTTCAAAACAATGAACAAGAAGTTCATCTGCTCTTCAAGGATTTAACCATCAAAGTCACCAGTTTTTTCAGAAACCCTGAAGCATTTGAAACATTAAAAGAAAAAGCTATCAGACCCATGGTGAAGCGGAAACCTGATAAATCAACAATACGGATTTGGATTGCAGGATGCGACACCGGTGAAGAAGCATATACCATCGCTATTCTCTTCTCAGAAGTCATCGAAGAACTCCATAAACAAATCACCCTACAAATATTTGCATCAGATATCGATCAACAAGCAATAGAAACCGCACGACAAGGCATCTATCCACAGAACATCATAACAAATGTATCAAAACAACGATTAGAGAAATACTTCAACCATCAGGGAACAACCTACCAGGTGAAGAAAAACATCCGAGAGATGATCGTATTTGCTGAGCAAAATATCATCAAGGACCCTCCATTCTCAAAACTTGATCTTATCAGCTGCCGTAACCTCCTCATCTATCTGAACAACAATCTGCAAAAAAAACTCATACCCTTATTCCACTACATCCTTAATTCTAAGGGAATCTTGTTCATTGGTCTCTCCGAAAGCATCGGTGAATTTACTGATCAATTTACCACTATACACTCAAAGTACCGTATCTATCAACGAAATGATGCGTACATACCAGCTTATTTTAACAACCAACAACTTCATCCACAACATCCTAGACTACAAACAAACACGGTGGAAAAACCGTTGATAAAAAAGATGGATATAAGCTATATTGTAGACAAAATCCTGCTGGACCGTTTTGCACCAGCAACTGCATTAATTGATCAACATTTTGAAATCCTTTATTTCTCAGGGAATACCAATAAATACCTTGCCAACCCACGTGGTCATAGAAGCTTCAATGTCCTTGAAATGGCACGATGGGGGTTAAAAACAAAGATACGGGTTGGAGTTGAAGAAGCACAAACCTCTCAAAAGACTATAATCTATGAGAACTGTCAGGTGAAACAAAACGGGGAGTACACACATGTCAACCTCACTATTGAACCAGTAACTGGTTATCATAACATGAATGGATTAACCCTCCTGGTATTTGAGGAAGTACAAACCTATCAAACCAGTATTTCATCTGAAGATTCGCAAACAACTGATTTTGACAGGAAACAGTTGGAGCAGGAGTTACATACCACCCGAGCAGATCTACAGGCAACCATTGAGGAATTAGAGACCTCCAATGAAGAACTGCAATCCGTTAACGAGGAACTTCAGAGCACCAATGAGGAACTGGAAACATCACGGGAGGAACTCCAGGCAACCAATGAGGAGCTCAGCACCGTTAATATTGAACTGCAGAAAAAAGTAGATGAACTATCCATTGCAAAAGATGATGCTAATAACCTTCTTGAAAATACAGATATCGCTACGATTTTCCTTGATACAAATCTGAACATTCAGCGATTCACGCCCCATGTGAAAAAACTTTTTAATATTCGAGAAATTGATATCGATCGACCCATCACTGATATCACCACAAAAATACAATATACAAAACTATACAATGATGCAAAAAAGGTGTTAGACACCCTTGTTCGAAAGGAGATAAAGGTATCCGATGTACTGGGGCGACAGTTCAGTATCCGAATTTGCCCCTATCGAACCATGGATAATAGAATCAAAGGAATCGTTCTTACCTTCATCGATATAACAGACGTAACAAATGCGAAAATATACGCTGAAGGAATCGTAGAGTCATTAAATCAACCACTACTTATCCTGAAATCAAATCTAATGGTGCATTCAGCGAATAAAGCGTTTTATGATACCTTCAAGGTAAGTAAAAAGGAGACAATGGGATCACTAATCTATGATCTTGGAAACGGACAATGGAATATCCCCTCACTTAAAAAACTCCTTGAAGACATCATACCAAAGAAAACTTCAATTGAGGAGTATCTTGTAGAGCATGAGTTCGCACAGATTGGTTTTCGAAGGATGAAACTTAACGCAAGGGAAATACAATTCAAAGGAAATCATGAACCCTATATTCTTATAGCAATAGAGGATATCAGTACCCTAGACGGAGGGAAGGTATAAATATGGAAGAACATAAGGAACAAAAACTACGGCAGATTGCTGAGGGAAAACTTGATTGGACAAAAATCAACACCATTCAGGATGAGGACCTAAAGAAAGCAATCCATGAACTCAATGTCCATCAGATAGAACTTGAGCTGCAGAATGAAGAACTCCTTAACACACAGAAATCACTGGAGCAAACACGTGATGAGTTCCAATACCTCTATGATTTTGCCCCTGTTGGATATTGTACCTTAGATAAAGAAGGCACAATCATCAACATGAATCTAACCTTTGCATCCATGATGGAGATATCCAGGAAGGAAAGCCTTCAAATACCATTTTATAACCTGATAGAAAATGATGAAAAAGATAGTTTCTATCTGCATCTACGAACGATATTCTCAGAAGATAATGCTGGTAAGAAAAAATCTTTAACGCTTAACTTAAAAAAACAAAATGGAGAAAACCCTTGTGTTCAATTGGAAAGCATGCTTGGGAAGGACAAAACCCATGTATTCACTGCCATCATTGACATCACAGAGAAAAAAAGAATCGAAGATGCCTTGCATGAGACCGAGAAACAGAAATCATTGGTATTAAACGCAACCAAAGAACTCTTTGGGTACTATGATACTGATCTTGAAATACAATGGTTAAACAAAGCCGCATTGGATAGTATCAATAAAACATCTGAGGAGGTCCAAGGGAGACATTGCTATGAGCTATGGACTGGTTCATCTGATCCATGTCCGGACTGCCCAGTGTTAAAAGCCTTGGAAACAGGGAAACCTGAGGAGATTGAAAAACAGACACCAGATGGACGGTATTGGCTTGTCCGCGGGTACCCGATATTCGATGAAACAGGTAAGACATCCAATCTCTGTGAACTGACCATGGATATAACCGCCCAAAAAAATGCGGAACATGAACTTCGAAGGATGCATAAACAACTGGAAAAAACAAACCAGCATCTTGAGGAACTTGTAAAACAAAGAACAGAAGCATTGGAGAAATCAATAAAGCTGAAGGATGATTTCATCAACCAACTCGGTCATGACCTGAAAAACCCACTTGGACCACTTCTGAATCTCTTACCTGTTGCTGAAAAAAATGAAAAGGACCCAAAACAGAAGGAAATACTTAATGTGATAAATCGTAATGTGAAATACATGAAAAGCCTGGTGAATAAAACCATTCAGCTTGCACAATTACGATCACCAAATACAACAGTAAAGTATGAACATTTCAACTTAAAAAATGAGGTAACAGAGATCCTTGAAACCAACAAGATGATGTTTAAAGAAAGACACATCACCATTCAAAATGATCTACCGGATGATCTTTACATTAACGCAGATAAACTCAAAATCGACGAAGTATTCAATAATCTATTGAATAACGCCGTGAAATACACAGACACAAACTCAAGTACAATCCGCATCAATCAAACAAAAGAAGATGATGATTGTGTAACAATTTCAATCACTGACTCCGGTATAGGCATGTCAAAGGAAGAAATACCTCATATTTTTGATGAGTTCTA
>Ga0180430_10001640_pt1 | contig 21375 bp, 14 predicted proteins | sample SS_ome_9_FD_132999 | JGI IMG/M metagenome (GOLD analysis project Ga0180430, IMG submission 132999) | Hypersaline lake sediment archaeal communities from the Salton Sea, California, USA - SS_1_S_2 metaG | ecosystem: Environmental > Aquatic > Non-marine Saline and Alkaline > Hypersaline >... | reverse complement strand
GCCCACTCGATCTTCTCGACTGAGAAAGAATCGTTGCTGTTTTTGTTACTTGTTGGAGACATCGTTACCTGTCACTCCAGAAGAGCTCCGGCGCATTCGCCCAGACGGCGTCGTCAGCGGCCATCGCTTGAAACTGTTCTTTTTCGGCGTTCGACATTGCATCACCATAGTTCTGAAGGCTCAGATAGAGGCGGCTTCGGATGTAGCGCGCCAAGGGGAGTTCCTTGGACGCAAACTCGATTCCGTCGAGCAGTTCGAGAGCCCAGTGGTAGAAATCGCGTTCCCAGAGGCGCTGGGCAACGAGGGCGACCGCCAGATCTTCAGCGCAACTCGATTCGATATTGTCTTTCTGCAGGTGGTTCTCGAAGGTACTCACATGGAGAGCCACACCCAATCCCTCTTCCTCATCGGGACTCAAGCCCGCGGCGTAGGCGAGATAGCCCAGGGCTCCATGCTCCGGATCGGGTCGTATCTCGAGCGATTCGATCGTCCATCGAAGACACTCGATCGCGCGTTCGACACTGAGTGTTTCATCCTCTCCGAGAGCGGGATGGTGGGACGCCTGCAGTAGTAAAAGATAGGCCTGCTCGAAGTCGGCCAGAAGCATATCGTCAGGCCTGATCCGCAGGAGATCGCTCCCGGCGGGCCAGGACCGCGCGTGCAGGAGGCGCTCGAGCGTGCTCGCCTCGAGGTAGGCGACAAGCGCATTCATGACGGTTTGCGCCGCCTTGCCCAGTTTCTTCGACGTGGGCCTTCTCAGCAGCCGCTGCAGCTTCGAGGAGGCGCGCTCGAGAGAACGGCGGAGCTGCTCTATGACGATCAGGCTCGGGAGAGTGGGCGGACCGTGCAGTAGTCTGTGAAGCTTTCCCAGGCTCATATGCAGCATGACCAAGGGCGTGTCCGAAAAACGATCGGTGCGCTCCAGATCCTGAGGCAGCCCGGGCGGTGTGCGCATGCCGACAAAAGACTCGCAGAGGGCCAGAATGCGGCTCGCTCGAGGATTAAATCGCAATTCGGTTTTGACCGCGAACCGGAGCACACGAGGCGCGACGCCCAGGCGGATCAAAGGAGCGGCGAGAAACACCGCACCCAGAAGAATAAACGTCACGTCGTCGCGGTTATGCAGGTCAGCGAAAATGAGCAGGAAGGCTGTGGTTGTCAGCCCGACTCCTAGAGCCAGGCACTCGACTGCCACACGATAAAGAGGCCGACCCGCGCGAACGGACGCCATGGGCGTTGGCAGGAAGAGGAGGCCGATCGAAACGAGCAGTGCGGGCAGTCCATAGGCGTGGATGTACTTCGTCGACAAAAATTCTCTCAAAGGATCGCTGATCGAGAGAGCGAGCGTCGACAGAGCCGCCACGAGGGCGACACACACGATCACTGGGAAAACCGAGGGGGCGGAAAGACCGGTTGACTCAATTTCGGGTTCGACATGCTCGTTGGACGCCAACACCGCCGGCGACTGCAAGGAACGATCAGTCTCGTCCAAAATGATCGCCGCTGTCTCGGCGCAGACGGAACCGTTTTGGGAGTAGGAGCCGGCGTCTTTCGAAGAAATATCGGCGTCCCGCGTTGAGCGGGAACTTCGTTTTTTTGTTTGTTTTTTTTGTACTGGCAAAGCGATTTGCCTTTCGTCAGTGCGTTTTGTGCAAATGTGCCGGTGTGGATAACTTGCAACAAAAATAGGTCCGATCGGTTCTCCCGAAGGACACGTTTTTTTCTCTACCGGCTAGTCAGTTGGCTTACCCCGTAAAATCCGCCACGCTGTTATGATTTTTTCTTTAAAACTCAATTTTTGGGCGCGGCGTCGGCGAGACTGGCGGTACCGGCCGACCGTTATCGATTTTCGGGCTTCAGCGGTCGGTCCCAAGGGATTGTCTGATGTTCCGATGTTTTCGATATCGCGCTCGAATTGTTCGAGAGCTTCGAGGAGAAAATCTTCCTGATCGCTAAGATAGGTCTGTGTCTCTTCCAGCGATTGAACGAAACGGTCGGAACTGGCATCCAAATTCTCTTCGTGAGCGAGGCATTGCTTGTCGAGCGTTCTGAATCTTGTTTTCAGAAAAAAGTCTGTCGCTTTCTTCTTGTCGTCCTCGATTCTGGTCTCCTCTTTGTGGTAGGAATCGAGGAGCGGATCGCCATTCTTGAGGCACTCGGCCCACGTCTCCACGGCGCGGGACGACTCTTGAGCGTTTTGGCTCTCCTCCTTTCCACGTTCATGGCTGGGCTCGATTTCTTCGGCGAACTCCTCCGCCAAGGTGGTGACCAAATCGCGTACGGCTTTGACGCGCTGCCGGAGCAATTTTTCAGCCTTTTCGGCGGCGACATCCTTTTCGGTTGTGGCAGCGTCTTTTTCTGTTTCTGTCATGACTTGTCTCTCTCCTTCCCCGCCCAGGGTCCGGGCTTGCGACCGGGCCGATTTGGAGGGCGTGGCGATCAGCGGCGATTTACTCGTCCGAATCAGGTTTTTTTTTCTTTTTGCCCTTGCCCAGAATACGGCCGAGGATGCCGGGTTTGCCGTCGGCCGTTTCGTCGCCGTCTGCCCTTGCGTCTTTGGCACGGCTTTCTCGGCTCGGCGGCAGACGATCCTCTTCTCTCTCGAATTCGTCGCGTTCCCGCCTCAACCGCTCGCTTCTCTGGTCGAGTCCGGCCTTCCGCTTTCTGAGATGGGTTCGTTCGACGGTCAGCGCGTCCTCCTCTTCGCCTAATTCCTCCTCCAGCCTGTCCAACTCGCCACTGACTTCGTTATTTTTACTCTCCATTCTTTTCATTTCATCTTGGCGCGCTTCGAGATCTGCCTGCCTCTGTCCGAGGCGCATCGATTCATCGTGAACCTCTCGAAATTCCCGGCCGAAGGCGATCTCTCGTTCATCGAGGCGGGCTTGCCAATCGCGGAGCTTGGCCTCGGCTGCAGCGGACGCGGTTTTGACCCGGTTGATGGTGAAACCGCTCGATGGATCGCTTTCTTGCACCATCGCGTCGATCATGTTGCAGATCGCGTCGATCCTATTGCACTTTTCTTCCAACGCGGCGCGCAGCATCTCGAGGGCGTCGTAACGTTTCTGGCACCATTCGATGAGTTTCAGGGCGCGATAATCGGTCGCCTTGAGCGCGCGTTCCCTTTCTCCTTCCTCGATGCGGAAAGTTACGAGCCAGTCGTATTGATCCTGGGCCAGGGTCGCCTCGAGATCGAGCATACCGGCGACGAATTCCCCCCAGTCCTTTTTTGTCAAGTCGAGGTGTTTGTCGGCGCTATTGACGAAGTGCATGATCTCAGCGACACGCTTCTCGATGACCTCGAGCCGTTCATCGAGCTCGCCGGTGAGAATGCCGAGCGCTTCGAGAAACCCGCGCGTTTCGTAAACGACCCCGGCAGTTTCTTCATCGGAGATTTCCAGCAGACCATCTCGGTCTGCATCGGCCCGTTCGGTCATATCGTCCTGGACCGCGTCTGACGCCACGGTGAGGCTGGCCGAGTGAAAGTTTTCGAGCGTGAATTGCACGGCTTCAGAGAGGGGCTTGCCTCCCCGGAGCACGAGAACGGAGGGATTGGCCGGGGACGATCCGGGTTCCACTATCGCGATCGCCGTGGGATCCCCATTGAGTCCCATTTTTTCGCGAAGCTGTTCCACGAAGGTCGAATCATCGGAAAGGTCCTCGAGGATCAAGTCGAGGCTTGGGCGAAAGCGGGTGCCTTGCAGCAGGAAAATGGGAAGCCCAACCGTTTCGAAGCTTTCCGGCTGCACATACGTGCACTCGCCGACAGGATGGAACTGGTCGCGCTCGTCGTGCAGATGGTTCTCGAGCACGTAGTGCATCACGTCCCCATTGGGCTTACCGTTTCCGTTTGGATGGCAGTAGAAATAGGTCAGGTCGTTGGCCCGCGCTTCGGCGTGATCGAGAAGTTGAAGGAGCCTCGGTCCCAAGACGCCTTGCGACGAGGAGAATCTATGGAGGCGGCGCACCCGCCTGTGATGGAGCTTTTCCGACTGGTGGACCTCGCTTCCGATCTCCAAACCGATCCGAACGTTCTGGTTGATATCGTGGGCTTTTTCTCGAACCATCTCGGGCGAGATGTCGGTGAGTTCGATCGAGTGGAGCAGAGGGATCGATTCCGGATCGGTTGGCCGAAATCGCCTCATAAGCCACGATGTGCGACCGTCACGATCGATCGGGAACCATCCGAGGGACTCGTTCTACCCGAGAATGGGAAAGAAGAAGTCGTAAGTGCCGGCCAGGGGATGGCGGTGTCCCAGGGGGATGAAATTAATCCCTTCGGCGTCGCCTCCCAGAATGTACGGCCGCCCTGTAAAATCGAGCTTGCGGTCCCTCAAAACACGCGACTTGGCGTCGAGCCGGAGGAGGGTCAACGCCTCCTTCTGGCCGTCGGTGAACTTTGCGGGCCATAGCGAAACCGTGTAGTCGGTGAGCAACGATAGCTCGGAAATGAGCTCGGCGATCTGGGCTTGGTTGAACAAGCCGTGCGGAGACAGGGGAAGCACGAGCAACGTGCTGGGTGTCACGCGCTGGTCGTGCCGCTTGAGCTTCGCACGGGCGTGGAGCTTCCTCAAAGGAATCGGTTCCATACCCCCCGGCTTTACGGCTGACGTCGCGCCGAAGTGGATCAGGTCGTTCTTGTCGATGTCATCGAGAACGCCTTCAGGTACCTCGAGAACATTATTCCGCTGATCGTGCGACTCGAACCAAGACATGTGTTCGAGCTCATCCCAAGAGTCGGACGCGACGAAGGAGACGAAAGCGAGCAGTCGCGAGTGGTCTTTGAAACTGAGATAACTCATGAAACAACACCTCCTGGTTTCAGTTGGTCGTGATGCACAATTTCGGCAGGACTCGTGCTGAGGCAGCCTTCGGTGGCAAAGTGCGCCACCTGATCGAGGGAATCGAAGCTGGCGTCGTCGATGAGCTGAGCCGTAAGAAGACTGTTCGGGATTCCGAATCCATATCGAAAGGACGTGGGCGAGAGGAGCTGCAGCCGCAAACCGATTGAACTTGGGCTGGCGATTCGTCGGTCTGTTTCGATCTGAAATCTCTGCTGTGGAGGGATCTCACCAATGACGAGACGCGCGTGATGGTCGGCATTCCCGATCTCCTCGGCTTGGCGGAGCCGGGAAGGTTCCTCGATCATCCGCGTGAGCACGAATTCGGGCATGTGGAACGTGAGCCAGTCGTGCACAGCCCTGGGCGATTCGATAAAAGCGGCCGTCTCCGCGTCGGAGATGAGATTGCGCCTCCACTGAGTGGATGTAGCAGCGCCGAGCGCCCATCGCTTGAGTCTGAATGCGACTCTAAAGCCGAATTCCTCCGATCTGAGAGCCAAACGGTGGATCGTTGAACAGAGTAGCGCGCGCGAGTAAGAGATCAGTGGCGGCTGTCCGGCGCCGCGTTTGAAACGATGCATTGCCTCCGATTCCATGAGGTCGATGTCCACGAGAATATAGGCGCACCGATTCGACGGTTCCGACTCAGCGCCGTAGGGTTGGCGCAATTGCCCGTTGGCGGCCATGTAGAGGAAAAATTTCGGCGCCACGTCCTTGTACATCCAGCAGAGGGGGTGAATCTTGAGGTTGGGAGGCAACGGCCCCTCCGACCACTCCTTGAAAACACCCGTCACCGAACGAACGGCGCGCGGAAGATCGCCGCCCACGTGCGTGGCCGTTGTGTTCGGCGCCGTACCCGCGATGGGGCGATTCGATTCGAGGAGCTTGGTTAGAACGGGATCGCTATAGTCGGGCGCATACTCCCTGGGCAAACAGCCGCAAAAGGATGGGCCAAGCAGTCTCTGCAGGCTTCCCTTGGCCGCAAGGCGTTTGGCGACGAAGTCCTCGACAGCCTGCTCGTCTTTGGGCAATGACCGGCCGCTCGATTTGTCGGCAACACGCTGCAGGTAATCGAGATGTCTCTTGAGCAGCTTGTTGGGATCGCGACTTTTTTGCGCCGGTGCGAGCCGATCCTCCATGCGGAGTCTGCGAACGAGACTTCGCGTTAGACGGGCGCCAAGGCCGGACACGGCATTGGATTGCACGTTTAGCTGCTTGAACCGCCTGACCTTCTCATGGAGCAGCGCAAGACACGCCCTCCACGCGTCCGATTCGGGAAGAGGCGTCGGCTTGCGCTGAACGGGTTTTGTCGCAGCGTCGAGAACAGCCAGCTCAGCCACGATCCGCGGCGGCAGGTACGCGCCGTTCGAATAGATCTGAGAGAAGCGCGGCGCCAGGACATTCTTCATCCAGTCATCCTCGTCGCGCTGGACGCGCCAGCAGGTCAGGCCGGCGAGCCCCCGCAATAGTTCATTGTTTACCTTACTCGACACCTGAATGCCCCGATCGCTGCAGAGCGTCGTGCACATCCATTTCGAGGCGGCGACGCTCCTGAGAATTACGTGCGAGATAACGGAAGACCTTGAAATGTGCGGTTTTGCGAGCCTGGGATTTCGGGTCTTCCGTGAGCCAACTCATGGTCTGTGCAAAGCGCTTGAGCGAAAAGAGCGAGCGGTCCGAGAGGCCACAGCTCTTGAAAAGGGTCTTGAAGAGATCGAGGAACTCATTGGTGCGCGCGGCAGCGGCGCCCCCCTTGCGTCCATTGGTCAGCTCCTCGTGCTGCTGCAGGGTAATCATCGCCCTGGCGCAGCGAAAATCGTTCATGCATGAGATTTGCTGCGACGAGTCCACTTGACCTCCCGAGTAGGACGTCTTGAGGTTACTCATCTCGTGCTTGGCCGAAGCCGTGAGTAGCGAGTCGATGAGCGCCGCATCGCTATCCTGGGGCCGGTCGCTGTCGAAGATCGAGTCGAGCCAGACCCGGATCGGGAAACGATCGAAGAACGCGGCCAGATCGGGATCGGCCGGCACCTCGTTGGACGCGCCGACCACGCCCACTAGCGGCACGTGAATCAGGCTTCGCCCGTCGTGGAAAATCTTCTCGTTGAGAAGACTGAGCAGGGTGTTGAGGATGTGGCTGCCCCCTCGAAAAACCTCGTCGAGAAAGGCGAACTGAGCGGTGGGCAGCATGCCCTGGGTGTTGCGCTGGAAAACGCTTTCGTCGGTGAGGACTTTGAGATCGGGCGCTCCGAAAAGCTCCTCGGGCATGGTGTGGGAAGTAAGGAGATATTCGAAGTACCCTTGGGCTTCTTCTCCTTCCCCGTGTTGATGTGGACCCAGCCCGCAACGCCTGGCAAGCTCACGAATGATGGCACTCTTGGCCGTACCGGGCGGACCGAGGAGGACGGCGGGCACGCCCGACATGAGGGACGCGATAATCGCCTCGACAGCATCGTCCCTGGCCACAAATTCCTTCTGGACCGATTTGAGGGTCTTGGCGAGCCGTTTGCGCACGGGGGCGAGCTTTTTCTCGAGCTCCTTGGCATTCATACTTTCCATCGCCTGCGCCAGCCCGCTTTGAACGACCTGGTGGGGGATGGTGGTGAAGGCGGCCAGATCTTTTACCTTAGTGAATATTTCGTTGAGTTGGGTCATGAAGATTCTCCCTGATGCCGGTGTCGCCGGCGCCCGATTGCACTCATGGACAGTCCTGTGTTTTCAGTAACCACGGCTTTTTCACCCAATTTCTGGCGTATCAAGTCTTCTATTTCATGGAGGACCCAGGTGCCGATTTCGTCACCCTTTTTTGTGTTTTCACACAGATTTTCCAGGTCGACGGGGAGTCCGAATCCCCTTCGATCCTCGTCGCTCTCTTCCTGATCGAGGTTGAAGGGCAGGATGTCGGTCCCGATGAGCCCACGGAGCTCGCCGGCCGTCAGAGTCCGCATCATCGCGAGAAGCCATTCGGCCGCCATCCAGACAAACGCACGCGGGCACCGCTTGTCCTTTTCCCAGGTGAGCCACGCGGGCCAGTCAGTCGAGCCGCTTTTACCTGCTCCGAATCCCAGAAGGCGCGCCCTATGGCGGCGGAGCCCCCGGTTGGCGAATTGGTTGAACCACTTTTCCGACAGCTCGGTCGCCGGGAAAACGATTGTCTTGGATCCGAAGGTAAAGGCCGAAATCGCCTCGGTCAGGTCGAGCAATTCAGCGGCGGGAGCGAGCGCGTCCTTCAGCCCAGGAATCTTCCTGCGCAACCACGCGAGATCCTTGTCGCTGCAGTAGAGCGCGAGGAATGTGGCGTCAGCCGCGATCGGTTTTCCGATGTGGTCGAGAGTCCCCTGCCAGACGATGGTCGAGTCCGGATCGCTTTCAATCAACATCCCCAGGAGGCAGACCGACCAAGGACCCGGGCTCTCGAAATCGTGGAGCGTGCGCGGCACACCGAAAGATGTGAGACGCTTCATCAGCAGAGAAGAGAGGATCCGTTGTATCTGTCGGCTGCGGGCAAGAATAAGTCCCGTCCAGCGGTGCAGCATCGTGTCCGAAGCGACGCGGTACTGAGCAAATGAGACGGGCAGGAGCGGCCGCTCGGGCAGTTCGAACGGCGGTGCGGAACGTCTTTCAACGCCGACATCGGCGTCTTTTGATTGAATCTCACTGGAGGCATCGATGATGGCCGATTGGAGGATGGGGATCACCTCGGCCAATTGAAGCGAACTCCACCAGCGCAGGCGGTGGGATTCCATGTGGAGCTTGTGCCTGCGCCTTTTTTTCTTCTTCCCTTTTTGCGGTGCTGCGGATTCCGTCATTTTTTATTACATCCCGGATGTTGAGAGAGGCTGCCAACGAGCGATTGTTCTCGAGAGACAGCGCTGGCTCTTGGTCAGCGCGTTTTCGAGGTCACTATTACTGAAAGAGCTGCGGGGGCGCATTTCCGCCACGACGGGCGCCCGAAAAATCGATAAATGAGTCCCTTGTGGTGAATCGTTCCCTGCCGGTCTCATCAAATTTTCTTTCTTCTCTTTCTCATGGCCGTCTTTTTCTTCGCGGTGTTCTTGGCGCCCTTCTTCCTTGTCTTTTTCTTTTTTGTCTTTTTCCCGGCCTTCTTCTTTTCAGCACGTTGCGCGAGGAGTTCGAGGCCCTTCAGCGCGATTTCGTTTTTGGATTTTCGTTCGAGGACCTGATCCCAGTGTCTTCTGGCGGCTCGGTCGTTGTCCGACTCGAAGTACGCCTGAGCGAGCGCGTTCCGAGCATCGAGATCGCTCGGGCACCAATGAACAACCGCGGCGAAGGACTCGATTGCTTCGTCGAGTCGGCTATCGCTCGCCGCATCGAGGCCGTTGTTGAAGAGCCGCGCTGAGTGGTTCACGAGCCGCGCGTACTCACGCAGGGGTGTGCCACACGCCTGGCACGTCTCGCTCTCGAGGTTGTTCGGCTTCCGGCACTGCGGAATGGGGCACACGATCTCTGTCGGCGGGCTCATGAGTCGTCCTCCTTTTGGTTCGCATCGGGATTCCCTAAGTCGTCGGGGTTCCCGGAGGCGTCTGGGTCCCCGAAAATGTCGGTATTCGCGGTGGCGTCGGGTTTTCCGGAGACGTGGAGAATCTTCGATGTGGCGGCGAGTTTGACCTCCGGTTCTTCACCCGCGGCATCGTCTTGATTCTGTTCGGCCGCGTCGGCAAGAGCCGAGACTTCTCGAAAAATACCCTCGAGGTCGCCGTACCTCTTGATCGCCTTCGGGTGATCGCCCAAAGCGAGCGCTTCGCGGATATCGCTCGCGCACTGCACGAAATCAGACTCGGCCTCGTGACAGTCCGAAATCGACGCTCTCACGAATGCGGCATTAAAACGTTCCTCGATCTCCTGGATTTTCCGAGCCGTGGGTAGGTGCTCTGAACGCGGTGTTGTCTCCTCACTCGTGGAATCATGACTCTCCTCCTTTTGCGCCGCACGATCGCGCGCGAAGTCGGCCGTCCGGTCGCCCCCTTGGGGGAGCTCTTTGGCGTCATGGTTCCAGAAAACGGGCCGCTCGACCTCGGCGGCCGGCAGACCCTGCGGTGTGAGGAGCGCGAACCGGAAGAGGCTCTCACCTTCTTCCTCGAGATCGATATCGGGGACCGAGAATCGGCCGTCAGTGCCGACGTCGACCTCGTCCACAAGATCGCGGTTCCCGTCGGTGACGTAGAGCGTGTGATCCTCGAGAGGTTCGTCCGTGGACGAGTCCTCGATCTTTCCGCGAAAAGAGATCATGTCCTCGTCGGTCACGGAGCTCGACAGAAACCAGATCATACATTTTGACGAATCATCACGGACTCCAACGCCCAGCGCGGCTCCACGCAGCGCAGCGCCCGCTGCCACCGCGTGATCGGGCAGCGTGACGAACAGCCCTTGATTAACGCCCGAAGGGCCGATCGGTCCCGCCTGACGAACACCGAGGAGCTCGCTCAGCCGCGGTCTGATCGAGGGGAGCCCGATCGATCCGCCGGAAAGCAGAACGTGTTTGATCTCCTCGGCAGTGACGCCGCCTTTTTCGTACGCGCGTTTCAGGGCGAGCCGCGTGAGCGAAAGGGTGTGTTCGACGAGGCTGTGGGCCGCCTCATCGAGGTCCTGGCGTTCAAAAGTGAAATCACTCGGCAGTTCTAGGTCGTCGCCGTCTTTGAGATCCTCGGGGAACCGCGCCGCTGCCGTGTCCTCTGCCGTGAGTCGGTGTTTCAAATCCTCGGCGATCTCGATGAATTGGTCTCTGAGCGCACGATCCTCGTTTCGGGATTCCTCGTCCTCGGAGAGGTCGAAACCTCTTTCGCTCAGCTTTTCGGCGAGCGAACGGGCCAACCGGCGGTCGATATCGACGCCGCCCAGGAAGGATTCGCCCGCCGCCCCGAGCACGAAGAGTTCGCCCTGCACGGAACGGATTACGCAGGCGTCGAAGCTTCCTCCCCCGAAGGAGTAGATCAGCGCAGTGCTGTCCTCGAAGTGGTGTTTCCAATTGTAGTAGAGTACGGCCGCCAGGGGAGCGGGCATGTACTCGACGATCTTCAAGCCGGCATCGTGGGCGCCGCGGCTCAGAATCTCGGCTGCGCCGAGATCGAAGCACATGGGAAGCGCCATCACGGCGCGCTCGACAGCGTATTCGGTTTTCAGGCTGGCCTCGTTGATGACTCCCTCGGCCTCTTCTCGTATGCGGCGCAGCCGGGCGGTTGCGCGCTTCGCGAGATCGCCACGGGTCGGTGGATCGATCAGCCGGGACCGCGAAAAGATCTGCCGCGGATAATTGAGCAACGGGATATCGTCGTTTGGGACCGACGCCGAGTCTTCTTCGTTTTGACCGAGAGCCGCGTGCTCGATTCCGCTCTGAACCAAGGGGTGAGTCTTGATCAGGGTTTGTTCATCGAGGGTCAACATCGCGGCCGACGACGACCGAGTCCCGTAGTCGATTCCGATCGGTCTGAAATATCTCATGAGGCCTCCTACTGTGGCTGCCTGTCGGTTGAATGGCGGGACGGGCGGTGACCGATCGAGGCCGGTCACCGCTCGTCATTAAAAGAACTAGTTCTTGCTGTATTTTCTGACGAGTTCGTCCAGCCCCGGGGGACGGTCGACTGGTCCTTCCGACCTCGTGACCTCACTTCTGATCTGGTGCAGCCTTCCCACCATCATGGCCGCTCGACGCAACACCTCGTCCACATCGGACTGGATCTGTCCCATAAGCTGCGGGAGCTGATGGGTCATTTCAGTCATTTCGTTGGCGAATTCACGTTTTCCCGCAGCATTCGCCATCGGAATGAGAACCGTAGCTTCTTCCTGAATGTGCCTGAGGCTGGCCACGGCCTTTTCTTCATCAGTGGGCGGATCAAAGTTGTCTAGGAGATGCCGCAAGATACCCCGGAGCATCTCGAACGCTTCCGCATAAGCGACCTGGTTGCCTTCCGCATGGGCGGCTTCCCCTTGATCGCGCTGTGCAAAGATGTTCTTTTTGGTTTCCTCGACGTCGTGGGGAATACCCTTCTTCTCGCACTCCTTGACGCACTCCTGATTGAGCTCGAGGCAGTTGGCGACGAGTTTGTCGAATTTTTCCTTGGGAGGTTCGAGAACAACGGCCGGTCTCTCGATTTCGTCGACAATCGCTTCCATTTCCTCGAAATTGTGAATCGCCAAGTCGTCGTTCTTGGCCGTACGGGCGTCCTCGAACCCCTTGAGGGCGTTGATCCAGCGGAGCTGCGGCGCCATCCGGTCCCCAGGGGCCAGAAACTGGAGCGCGGCCTCAAAGCGTTTCTTGAGGGAGGCGATTTCGTCCTCGCTCGGAAAGGCGCGGGGTGGGGGCGGCTCGATCGCGGCCTCAAAAGACTTGGACCCGATCACACCTTTGACAGTGATGAAGGAGAGCTTGTCGACCGAAACCTTGAGATTGACGGGTTCTCCCGCGGGCATATCGGGAACGTCCACCTTGATGACCTGAATCTTTTTTCGATTTTGGTACACGGGGAAAAGAACACGCCGCGTACCGGGGTGTTGAAATTCAAATTCCTCCTCCCGCGGCAGGGAGCTCATTTGGGGGATCAGCTCCTCGAGCGTAAGCTGGCCGTCCGCGTTGACCTCCAGGTTGAGGGCCTTGGCAAGGGTCGCGGTGGTCACGGGATCGGGTTCTTGATCCCCAGGAGTGATTTCTCGGTCGGCGACGGCGATGAGGTTACCGCTCTTGTCGTAGACCTTGAATTCGAGAAGGCTCATGGCGTCGGCCCGGACTTCAATGTCTTCGAACGTCACGATCCCGTGTTTGTTGATTTCCTTTTCATCCTCTTCGCAGTCGAGTCCCCCGACCTCAACGGATCCGCCCGATAGCGGTTTCCAGGAGGGAGATTCCCCGACGCTTTCGTTTTCGGACAGCTTCTCGACGACCATGCCGACATTCGAGAGCGCTATCTCCTCCTCGCCCTCGCCCTCGGTCTGGGCTGTCAAGCCTGTCCCCGACAGGCAGATACGTGTGGTTCGGTTTTCGTTGTACACGTGGAGACCGCCCGCGGCAGCCGCCTGAATAGCCGCTCCCCTCGCCACGATCGTGTCCACCTCTTCGTAGACGGGTTCTGGCTGTGGCATGCGATCGCCGATTTCGACGAGCTGATTGTACTCTGCGTCCGGTTCGGCGCAGAACTCGTTCCGCACTATTTCGCGGACCAAGGGAATGTGCGTTGAACCTCCGGCCAGAATGATCCCGTCGAGGTTCGCGGCGGTGATGTTCGCCGTCTGCTTGGCGATCTCGATCGCCTGGTGGCAGTAGGGGATCGTGCGCTTCGCCTGATTGAAGATGATCTGCTCGATCGGCGAGAGATTCTGCCAATCGGGTTTGGGGGGGCGCTCAAAGGGGATTTCCACCAGGACGCGATCCCCGTTTTTGTCCTTGAGCTCATCGCGCAGAATATACGTCGTGCTGTCCGATAGGGCTTTCTTGGTTTTTTCCGCCATCGCCTTCAGCAGGATGAACCTGAGCCGGTCCTCGGGATCGTTGGCAGGATCGAGGTCGAGCGCCCAGCCCTGGTCGTTGAGGCACTCGCAGATATGCCGAGCGATCGCATCGTCGATGTCATCGCCGCCCAGACGATTATTCCCCTTGATGCCCAACTCCTCAGGGCGGCCCTCGGTCACGCGCAGGATCGACACGTCGAAGGTGCCCCCTCCGAAGTCGTAGATCATGAACGTCCCATTCATCGTGTTTGTTCTCCAGCAATGAAAGCGCGCGGCCGCTGTCGGCTCTGCGAGCAGCTCAACGAGCTCTAATCCCGCCATTTCGGCCGCCTTTCGCGTGGCGTCGATAGCGGGCTGGTCGAAATAGGCGGGGACGGTGACGATCGCCCTGTCGACGAACCAGTTGACCTGTTCCGTGTTGAATCCCGCCACGTCGGTCTCGATCTGATTTTTCAGCTCTTTCAAATAAAACGACGAGACCTGTTCGGGCGTCATGTCCTCGTCGGTCACGCGGACCGTGCACTGCTTGCCCATCTTGCTCTTGATCGATCGTATCGGTTCCGGAACACTCCCCACGCGGCCGGCTGCGCGGACGCCCACCACGTAAGGATCCTCACCGTCCCTGGGCCTCGGATTCTTCCACAAGCAACTGGGTGTTGTTTTCGAATGGGTGTTGGGATCCCGATGAAGCACGATCTCGCTGTCCGACGGGTTGAGAATCGCCACGGCGCTATTCGTCGTGCCCAGGTCGATTCCGGTCGCCTTATTCTTGAACTGCATCGTTTGTGTCTCCTTCCTCGTTTTTGCCGCCATTCGGTTCGGACCGCTCGTCCGGGAGAGGTCCTCCCATCAAGACCCGTCCGCGCCGGAGTATTGTGTTCTCGCACTGAATGATCGGATCCAGTACATCGATGACCACTTCCCGGTCGTACTCTTCGCCCTGGAGCCAGCTTTCGACTTTGACGAGCTCCGAAACGGTAGAGTAGGGCCAATCCACGGGGGCGATGATATTGATCCCGGCAGCTTGGAATTCCTGCCGGAACCGATCCTTGATATGCTTCAGGTGGTCGTGGATTTTCGAAAGCCCCGCGTCGAGCAGAGCCGGCTCGTGTTCGTCAAGACTTCGCTCGAGATGGTGGACCAGAACGCCGAGGCCGGCGATCGTGTCGAGCCGGCGCTTTTCGTTCGCGGCAGCATCGAGCTCCAGTCCGGACAACCTGTCGTGGGACTTGCGCAGGGCGGACGCGAGTTCAGCCTCCGGCTTGCTTACTTTGCCGGTGTCGAGTTCCTGACGCTTCTCGAAGAGTGACCAAGCGGTTTGATCAGGTGAACAGTGCATCGTTGATCTCCAAAGTCTTGGGAGGAGCTCCTGTCTCCACAGGCGCCTCGTCCAGCGCCGGGTCGAGCGGGGGCGGCGGCGCCGCCATCCACCCCGAAAAGATCATTTTTGTGAGTTCCGGCAGGGAGATGTCGTCGAGAGCGGGCGGATTTTCCTCGCTCCCCGAATCGGTCGCCTCGATCTTCGGCCGCCGGAATCGACTCAAGAAACGGCCCCACTTCCTCTCGTGAGGCAAATAGAAAGCCCCGGACAACTCGAAAAGCTCGTGATAGAGCCGGTCCTCGGGTTTGGTAATCAACTCCTCGACCGCGTTGCGGATCTTCTGCTCAGACTCTGTGTCGGGCGCACCGTCCGCGAGTTGCCTCCCACGCTTGACGACCGCCGCTGTCGGCGCGTTGCGAGGCAGTTCGAGAACCGAAAAGGGATTGGGTTTCGCCTTACGCCTGATCGGCGTTCCCGCTTCATTCGCGAAGGACGCGTCGAGAGTGTGTGGGTTTCTGGGCGTATAGCTTCTACGGTTTCCGTCAAACGCTCCCCCGCGATAAAGGTTCTCGAGCTGGTCCATCAGCTGGTGGGAGTTTTCATTTTTTGGGTACCACTTGAGCGACTTCTCGATCGCCTTGCGCGCTCCGTGGTAGTCGCCGTCCACGTCGATCAACGCCACGCCCTGATCCCGGTAGTAGTACGAGAGCGATTGATTGGCCGGCTGCTCGGGTTTGCTTGGATCGAGCACGCGCGCGAGCTGTTCGGCAAAGTCGCGGCCGTCGTGGTTGATGTCGCGCATCTCGTCCCTGTCGTTCTTCTGGTAGGCGTGGCTCGTCCACCCGATGTAACAGTCGATGCCGAAGCTCAAAAGGGACTGAATCGGTATTCCCAAGGCGACAAAGGGTTTCATACGCTGAGTCGCGCGGGGGTAGTTCTTCGTCATTCCCTTGGGCAGATTATCGGTCACCTTCAGGTCGCGTTTTGCGATGGAGAGAACTTTGTTGCCCCAGTTCTCGAAGTGCTCGCGCGCAATCGCCGCGGCCCGCGCGAGCCTCTTGGGCGAGGTGTCGGCAGGATAGTGGAGGCCGAATTCCTTGGCCTTGGACAACAGCGTGTCAGGACCGTTCCAGATCATCTCGAGACACCGACCGTGGTGCCTCACCTCGTCGTCGCATCCGGCGCTGAGCGCCTGGGCCGCCCGCTCGGAATGGGTCGCCACGATTTTGTTGACGGCGCGTTCGAAGAGCGCTTCCAGTTGTTCGGGAGTCAGGTCGATCCGCTCCTTGCTTTTCTTTTCCAAGAATCGCCTCTGAGAAAAATCCTCCAGAAAAGCCGGAGTCGAGAGGAGCAGGATCCAGAAAGAGGTGCTCAGCCGCCAGTACTCCTGAGCTCTCTTCGATTTCTGATTCAGATTGTGCGCCCCTTCGCGAAAGAGGATGGCGAGGGCGTGAATGATCCGGAGATCCGGTCCGGGCGCGGCCAGCGATGTCCGCCAGGAACTCCCGATCTTGTTGGTGGTTCCTCCCGACTGGATTACGTCCAGCAAAGCGTCGTTTTGGAGAAGGTGCTCGGCGAAAATCCTCAAACGTCCGGGATTCGACGCCAGTTCCGCCCGTTCGTCGAAGAGAATCTTGGCCAAACGCGATACCCAGATCGAATATTCGAGTTCCCTTTTGAAAGGATCGAGTTGCGCGCGATTCCTTGTCTGGCGGCGAGCGCGCGATCTCGAAGACGGCCTGTTGCTCGAAGATGATGTTGCTCTCAGTGCGGAATCGTTATTTTCCATTTCACATCTCCGTGATATCGAGATCTAAGACCTCTTTGAGGTAAAAGATGGTCTTCTGAATGTTTCCCTCATGAAATTCCTTGACCGCCATGTGGCAGAGCAAACCGGCGAGCTCCGTGCGGACCGGGTAGTTGGGATCGGGGTGGTTTTTCACGATCTTTCTAAAGGCGTCGAGGCCTTTGTCGATGTCGCCGGTCGCCACAAGGCACCGCGCCACAACAGGAGAGTCTTCCGAAACATTGCTGGAAAAGTCTTCGATCGCCTTCTCGACAAAGTCGGGCAGTTGTCCTGTCTCGGTGGAGCGGGCGCAGAACCAGAGCACGTAACGCGTAAGGTCGACCACGGAAGAGATGTCGTACCGGCGTCTCGCGAGGAGGAGCGCGTCGAATCCCTCTTTCGTCTTGCCCTCGAGGAAGCGCGCTCCCGCTTGGATCAAGTTGCAGGCGGCGATCAGGGCCGGGTGCGAATCGACGGACGGCGAGGGGAGATCGTTCTGTTCCGGCGCGACTCCCGTTGCGAATTTTTTGAGCGCCATTACGAGGCGCGATTCGAGCTCATCTCTGGTCTGACATTCGTCGAGCGCTTTCACCGCCGCGGCTGATTCGTTTTTCTCCAGGGCCTGGCAAGCGAGGACCAAACCGAGTCCGACGCTGCCCGGAATCTTTTGATCGAGCTTGTCCAAGGACTCCTGCGAAGTCGTACCGATGTCGTCGCACGACACCGCGAGCCGAACACGCTCGATGAGAGGCGCCACAGCCGCTTGATCGCTTTCGGCAGCGAGGCGATCGGTGAGAATCGACAACTGGGAGGCTCTCACCGGGTCCGTGGTCAGGCGGCAGGCCGTGGCGAAGGCGCCGACCAGCGCCAGGCACATGTCTGGCGAAACCGGCACGCTGTCCAACGCCATGCGCACAAGTTTCTCGCAGTCGTCGATGGAGATTTCCTCCTGACCCGAGGCGAGCTGGGCGATGGCGGCTGTCCAGAACAGCCACGGTGAGCGATCGTCCGAATTCATCGCGGCCACCTGCGGCCAGATCTCCGCGCAGGCGTCGAGATTTTTGTCGGGGACAACACTGAACGACGCGCAACGCGCCAGAGCTTCCGCGTCGTCCGGGAGACCGGGTTCGTTTCCGTCGATCGCGGTTTGGAGAAGTTCGGCCGCTTCCCGGCGCAGCTCGCGAATATGCTTGATACGGCGTTTTTTGTCCCCAACCGACGCCGTGCGGATCAGCTTCAATCTGCCCTGAGCGTAAAGGCTGCCCTTTGCGCCACGTTTCTGGAGACTCTCGAGGAGTTTTTCGGCATCTGTCGTGCGTCCGCGGATGGCGGCGAGATGAGCCCTCAGGCGGTCGGCCCTGACATCGTTCTGATAGGGAGAGCTGTTGAGAGCGTGGAGAGACTCCGCGATTTTTCCGCGGTGGGCGAAATAAACGGCCAGCACGAGAAAGGCGCGCGGATGGCCGAGCGCGGAGGCTTCGCGGAGCGCGTCCACGCCCTTGTCGATATCGTTCGGCAGGGCGGCGAGCCCTTCCCAGAGGAGGCGTTCGGCTCGAGGGAGTCGTGCGAATACCGGGGACTCGATAGCGTCCTGAAGCGCGCTCCATTCCTCCGCGGCGTAAGCGGCGCCGAGCACCGTGCGAAGAACCTCGAGGCGCTCAGGGGTGATCTCCTCCGAAGGGGTCCAGGTAAATTCATCCGCCTGCTTGGTGGTCGCCAGCCGGCACTTGGCTTTCATCGGATCGGTGAACGGCTCTGGAGCGTTTTTCAGCTTTTCCAGACCGCCGACCGATTTGATCCGATCGGGGTGACCGTCCAGGAGAAGAGCTGCCAGCGGCCATTGAGATGTGGAGTCCTCCATGGTGTTGTAGCGCCAGAACGCGGTTTCGCGATCGCCGGTGAGTAGCTGGATCCAAGCCGCGTAGTACGCCCAAACCACATGATCGGGTTTGGTGTTCGCCAGGGGCAGAAAGCACTCGGCCGCCTTGTGGGCGTCTCCCTCAATCAGATAGAGCCGGCTCGCGGCGCAGGCGATCTGCTCCTCGACACCGGTCGAAAAACCGAGCGATTCGATTTCAGCGGCAGCGAGAGGAGACGTCTCGTTTTCAGTGGTTCGATTGAGCCAGAGCATTGCGTCGGCCAGCTTGCAGAGATCGTTCACATCGGGATCACTCTGAGCAGGGGCGTTCGTGAGTAGGACGTCGACGTCGCCCATCCGGTCAAGCTGCAACGCAACGATGAGTAGACCCATCCACGCGACACTATCCCGAGGATCTTTTTTTAAAGCGGCGTCAAAGTGTTCCTCGGCCAAACCCTGGTTCTTCTCGACGAGAAGCGCGTGGAGTCCCAGGCAACGGCGATCGTTGCTGAGGCCGTAGTTTTGCCCGGACAGTCCGCGCGCGATGCCGGCCGCGTTCTGCAGACTCCGTGAGGAGGCGGAAAAATCGATATCGAGAAAGGCCTCGATGCGATGGAGAGCCTCGTCAGCGGTCTGGCCCGGGGGGAGGTGTTCGAGTTCCCGGGCGCAGAGTTTGATCTGCTCTACGTCGGTCGTGTCGGTGCGGAGGATTTCCTTCGCGCACCAGCAGCGGATCTGGTTTGACGCCGCCGGGTGGGTGTAGAGCTCCATGATCAAGGAATTCAACTGCGAGGATTCGTGGGGCTCGTTGTTTTCGCCGCACCGCGCGGCGCGCGCTTCGATGAGCGGCCGCCAGAGCTGGGCGGGCGAGATCGCCTGGCCGTTCCTGAGGCAATAAGCCAGCCCGATCTTTTTCAGGGTGCGGAAGTCTCTTTCATCGAGCGCGTTTGCACGTTCAGGAGACAGCATGCTGTTCTGGAGTTCGAGCCAGAGCTTCACGTGCTGATTGCGCGACCTGTCGAAGGCGGGAACGATTTTCCTCAGAGCGCCCACGGATCGCGCTGGATTTCGACGGTTTCGAGCCCGCGCGATGCGCCTGTGCATTCGGCTTTCGTATGAAAAATAACGGAGCAAGTTCATCATGACCCTACCTCGGCTTAATTTCGTCTTCCGCCCGTTTCTGATACTTTTTCGCGAAGAACATGTTCCCCGCCTTCCGGTAGCAATCTGCGATCGCTTGCAGCACCTCACTGCGTTCTTGCCGGGTTTTAAGAATCGCCGTGTTCTGGACCAGTTCCCACGCTTCTTTGTAGACGCCCGCCGCTTGCGTGTGTTCTCCCGACTCGGACAGAACACCCCCGAGCTTGCTCAGAAGACGGAAGCGCCCTTCGGCGGAGTGCGAACCTTTTCGGAGACTTTGCTCCAATTTTTCCCGCGCGCCTTGAAGATCTCCCGACGCGTTCATTTCGGGAACCTCGCGCACTGTGGCCTCCCAGCCCGTTGTGGCGCTCGTGGGATCGTCAAGCGCCTTCAGGAGCGTCCCCGCGTGCGGGAAACGATCGAGAGGATCGAACTTCAAGCAGCGAAGAATGATCGTGTCGAGCTCGGGAGTTACCGTGTTGTTCACCGCTGAAGGCGGCGCAATGTCGAGGTTTCGCTTTTTCTCGTAGAGCCAGCTACTGTGCGCTATATCGGGAATCTCCGGCGGAACGACGAGATGGCTGAAGGGGAGCGTACCGGTCAGTCCCTCGTAGAGCATGAGTCCCACGGAGTAGACATCGGAGGCCCGCGTGCTCTTTCCGAGAGACGTCTCCGGTGCCATGTAAGTGGTGGTTCCCGCGACGCCCGGCACAATGCCGCTGCTCATGAGCCGCGCCGAAAGCCCGAAATCGATGAGGCGCACGCCGAGATCCACACCGAGCAGCACGTTGTCCGGTTTGAGGTCCCTGTGCACGACGGGTTCCGAGAGATCGTGAAGACCCGCGAGCGCAATGCACGTTTGGCGCATCCATTTGAGGAGCTGGCTTGCGGGAACCTTCCCGAACGACGCGAACTGCGCCGCGAGCGTTGTTCCCGGCACGTATTCCATAACGAGATAACCGCGGTCGTCGAGCTCGGGCGCCACACCGAGATCAAAGACATGGACGAGGTGGCTGCGCGCTTCGGCGCTCTTCAGCGAATCCATGGTTTCGGCCAGAAGAAAGGCGTCCTTGAAGACATCGCGGATCGTTTCGGGAGAGACACCTTTATGCTTGCAGATCTTGATCGCCACCCTGCGGGTCGGCTCACCGAAGAAAAGCTGCTGGCCCTCGCAAACAATGCCGAAATTTCCCTCTCCCAAAACTCTGCCCGTTACATAACGGTCGGCGATCTTTTGACCGGGCTTCGGCCGGAACTTTTCGGCTGATTTAGCTGGAGTGGTCATTGAGTACCTCCCCCAAGCCCGGCCGTCGCTTTCTGAATCGTCTCCACGATCTCCTCGGATTCTCCCATGGTGCGTGAGGCCGCCTCCGCCAGCCGTTCGAGAGCCGAGTCGAGAGCACACGTGTCGATTCCGGCCTCAGCGCTCTGAAGTTCAGCCTTGAGGCTGTCGATGCGCATGGCGAGGCGCTGCGGAACCGTGGAAGCGGATTGCGACTGCAACCATGAGCGCAGCTCTTTCGAGTTGCGCTCGAGCCGTTGCCGGATCGTGGGCGGTGGCTCTTCGCGGAATTCAACGGAAACATTGGGCGGTTCCGAGTCACCGCCCGGATGCAGGGGGTCGAGTCCGATGTCGATCACGTTCGAAGCGGCATAAGCTTCCTGCTGTTTCCTTTCGGCTTTCTGGATCTCATCGGCGATGTACTGACTCACGAAACGGTTCGCCACGCGGCCGCCTTCCTTTCCCGCCGCGCGGACATTGGTTTCGTGAGCGAGCCGGCCGATCCTCTTGATGAGCGCCTTGTCGATCTTGAGGCTTTTGTCGAGACGCTCCACGTAGTTCTTGTTGAGTTTTTCGACAGCCAGGGATGTGATCCCCCGCATGACGGCTTCATCGAGAGGTCTGAATACTATGATCCGGTCAAGGCGTGCCAGAAACTCGGGCGGGAACACGACTTCGTTTCCATTG
>Ga0180430_10001639_pt1 | contig 21379 bp, 15 predicted proteins | sample SS_ome_9_FD_132999 | JGI IMG/M metagenome (GOLD analysis project Ga0180430, IMG submission 132999) | Hypersaline lake sediment archaeal communities from the Salton Sea, California, USA - SS_1_S_2 metaG | ecosystem: Environmental > Aquatic > Non-marine Saline and Alkaline > Hypersaline >... | reverse complement strand
AGCTTGTTGTGTCCAGGAGGTAATGGGACTACCCAACGCAGTCGCGATGGACATCAACGCCGCCTGCACCGGATTCATCTCCGGCCTTTCGATGGCCAAAGCCTGCATCGAGTCCGGTGACTACAAGACAGTTCTGGTAATCGGGGTTGAGAAGCTTTCCTCGATAACCAACTACAAGGACCGCAACACCTGCGTGCTCTTCGGAGACGCCGCCGGAGCAGCCGTCGTGGCTCCATCTTCGAATGGTAGCGGGTTGCTTTCTTCCTTCCTGCGTTCCGACGGTTCACATCGCGAACTGCTCTGGATCCCTACCGGCGGAAGTCGCACGCCGCTCACGGAAGGATTCGAGTTCGACGGCAGCGACAAACTGTTCATGGCCGGTTCCGAAGTTTTCAAGCTGGCCGTTCGCGAAATGGCCAACGCCTCTCTTAAGGCGATCGAGGCGGCTGGTCTCGAACCGGATGACATTTCTCTGGTCATCCCCCATCAGGCCAATATCCGCATTATCGATGCCATCGTGAAGCGACTGGGTATCGATCGAAGCAAGCTAGTGCTCAATATAGAGAAGTATGGAAACACCTCCGCGGCTTCGGTGCCGTTGGCTCTGGATGAGGTCAATCGCGCCGGGCGTATCAAGCCGGGCGACAATGTCCTGATGGTCGCGTTTGGAGGGGGAATGATCTGGGGCGCATCGGTAGTTAGGTGGTAACAGAATGAGTAAAACTGCAATCTTCTTCCCGGGGCAGGCATCTCAGTATGTCGGCATGGGACAGGATCTCTACGAGGCCTCGGAAAACGTCCGGGCGCTCTATAGTATCGCATCGGAAGAAATCGGCGAAGATATCGCCAAGTTGTCCTTCGAAGGCCCGGCGGAAGAACTCAAGCGGACACGCTTCACGCAACCGGCGATCCTTCTGCATTCACTGGCGGTCCTGACAGTCCTGGAAGACACGCTTCCCGAGTTCGATTTTGCCTGTGGTCATTCTTTGGGCGAATACGGTGCTCTGGCTGTGACCGGCGTGTTGACCTTTGAGGATGCGATCAAAGCGGTCGTAAAACGCGCCGCCCTTATGGAGGAAGCCTGTGTGGCTAATCCGGGCACGATGGCGGCTGTCATGGGGCTTACCGAGGAGCAGATCGGAGATGTCTGCAACAAAGCCTCGGCCAAGGGTGTGGTGATTCCGGCCAATTACAATTCAAAGATTCAAATCGCCGTGTCGGGCGATGTCTCGGCGGTCGAAGAAGCTGCCAAACTGGCCAAGGAAGCAGGCGCCAAACGGGCCCTGATGCTTGAGGTTGGCGGCGCCTTTCATTCGCCGCTGATGGCTTCGGCCACCGACGGCATGAAGAGCTATCTGGACGGCATGGAGTTCTCGGCTCCCAAGCAGCCGGTTGTGGCCAATGTTACGGCCGAGCCGGTCACGGAGCCGTCGCAGATCCGTGAGCTGCTGGTGAAGCAGATCACGGCTCCGGTACGCTGGTACCAGACGATGCAGTATCTTGCGGCCAACAACGTTACTACAGTTATAGAGGTGGGTCCGGGCAAGGTTCTGGCCGGTTTGGCCAAGCGTGACATGCGCCCGGAAAAGTCGATCAATCTGGACAAACTGTCCGATATCGAGGCCTTGGGCGCGACAGTCGGATAGCGGGAGCGACATGGATTTCACAGACAAGGTAGCAATTGTTACCGGTTCCGCGCGCGGGATCGGTCGCGTTATAGGCGAGAAACTGGCCGGGCTGGGCGCCAAAGTCGTGATCAGCGATATTGATCAGGCCATGGTCGAAAAGACGGCCGGCGAGATCGGTGGCGCCACCATTGGTATCAAGGCCGATGTGACCAACGCCGAGGATCTGGACGCTCTGTTCAGAAATGTGATGGAAAAGCACGAACGCGTTGACATTGTGGTTAACAATGCGGGTATAACTCGCGATACGTTGATGATCAGAATGGACGAGAAGGACTGGGATATGGTGCTTGACATCAATTTGAAAGGTGTTTTTCTTGTCACGAAAATGGCCGCCAAAATCATGATGAAACAACGCTCCGGGCGGATTGTTAACATCAGTTCGGTGGTTGGATTGACCGGTAATATCGGTCAGGTCAACTATTCGGCGTCGAAGGCGGGACTGATCGGTCTCACCAAGACTGCGGCCAAGGAACTGGCTCCGCGCAATATCACGGTCAACGCTGTGGCGCCGGGGTTCATTGAAACGGAAATGACAGCCGTATTGCCCGACAGCGCTCGCAAGGCGATGTTGGACAAGGTGGCTCTTAGTCGTCCGGGAAGTCCGGACGATGTCGCCTCGGCGGTGGCTTTCCTGGCCTCCGACGAAGCCTCATATATCACGGGACAGGTTCTGCCCGTGGACGGTGGATTAGTAATTTCATAGGATGTTATAGAACGACATACTCAGGAGTATGACCATGTCAGTTGAAGAGAAAGTTAAGGAACTCATCGTTGAGCAGTTGGGTGTCGAGCCTGGCCAGGTTACCGAACAAGCCAAATTCGTGGATGATCTCGGTGCCGACTCGCTGGATACCGTCGAACTGGTAATGGCGCTGGAAGAAGAGTTCAGCATTGAGATTCCGGACGAAGACGCCGAAAAGATCGTGTCTGTGTCCGACGCTATTGCCTATATCAACGAAAACCAGAAGTAACGCTCGAACCGCGGAACCTGAAGCTGTAAGCGAGGTACATGCGTAGAGTATTCGTAACCGGTATGGGGGCAGTCACACCTCTCGGCAACTCTGTCGACGAGACGTGGCAAGGGCTGCTGGAAGGTAGAGCCGGAGGAGGACCGATCACTCGGTTTGATCCTACCGACTTCACTACCAGAATCGCAGCCGAAGTCAAAGACTTCGACCCCGGCCAGTACATAGATAAAAAAGAGAAGCGGCGAATGGATCTGGCCGAGCAGTTCGCCGTGGTAGCCTCTGAAATGGCTCTAATCGACTGTGGTCTCGACCTTGAGACAGTCGACAAAGACCGGGTCGGGGTAGTGATTGGCTCCGGTATCGGGGGAATCGAAACCTTCGAGAACCAGCACTCACGATTCATGAAGGGTGGACAGGGAAAAGTCTCCCCGTTTTTCATCCCGATGATGATCGTCGACATGTGTGCCGGTTTGGTGTCGATTCGCCACGGTCTGCGTGGCCCCAACTATGCCACCGTGTCGGCTTGTGCTTCCTCAGCCCATGCCATTTCCGACGCTTTTCATATTATCCAGCGGGGTGAGGCCGATGTCATGATTGCCGGCGGCGCCGAGGCGGCGATTACGCCGACTTCAGTTGCCGGATTCTGTCAGGCACGGGCCATGACCACCCGCAACGATGAACCCGAGAAGTCGTCTCGCCCGTTCGACAAGGAACGGGATGGTTTTCTTATGGGCGAAGGTTCGGGAATCGTCGTTCTCGAGGCCGAAGAGCATGCGAAGGCTCGTGGTGCCAAACTCCTCGCCGAGTTTCTTGGCAGCGGCATGACCGCCGATGCCCACCACATGACGGCCCCGCATCCGGAAGGGCTCGGTGCTGGCAGGGCGATGCGGATCGCTCTGAATGCGGCCAATCTCAAGCCGGAAGATGTTGACTATGTCAACACGCACGGCACGGCCACCGATCTGGGCGATATCGCCGAGACCATGGCTATTAAGCAAGTACTCGGGGAGCGGGCATACCAGATACCCTGCAATTCCACGAAATCCTCGGTCGGGCATCTGCTCGGATCGGCGGGCGCCGTGGAAATGATAGTGTGTGTCAAGTCTTTGCTCGAAGGAGTAGTACACCCAACTATCAACCTCGACCACCCAGATCCTGATTGCGACCTGGACTACGTTTCCGAAGGGAAACGTAAGGTTGATATCAAATGTGCTCTAAGTAACTCATTTGGATTCGGGGGACACAACGTCTCGCTGGTGGTCGGAAAAGCCAACGGCACAGTCTAATGAGCTGGATTCGAAGGTTCAAGAATCTACTGAACCTGAAGTCCGATGAAGATATAACCTATGTAGATCTTGACGCGGTTCAGGATCTACTGGGTTATTGTTTTCGAGATCGTGATCTTCTCCTGCTAAGCCTTACTCATCGTTCTTTCACCCGTTTCGATCCCAACCATTGTCCGTCGAACGAGCGGTTGGAGTTTCTCGGCGATTCTGTTCTGGGACTGGTGATTTCGCACCAGTTGTTTGACGACTTCCCCGATGTTCGCGAAGGTGACCTCACCAAGACCAAAGCCAAACTGGTCAACGAGGCGGCCCTGGCCTGGGTGGCCAAGTGGGTGGGATTGCCGCAACATCTTCGGCTGTCGCCGGAAGAGGACCGGGCCGGCGGACGCGAGCGGCCTTCGATCGTGTCGGATGCGTTTGAGTCGGTGATCGCCGCGGTCTATCTTGATGGCGGACTGGACGCGGCCAGGGATGTCATCCTGCGGCTGCTCTATTCGAGAAAGGATCGCATTCTCAATCAGACCGTCCAGCGCAATTTCAAAGGGGAGCTGCTCGAAAAAGTCCAGGCCAAAGGCCTGGAAACCCCACAGTACATAGTGTTGTCGACCGACGGACCGGATCATCGCAAAACCTTCACTGTCCAGGTGATGATCGACGGCAAGGAGGCCGGCAAGGGAGTGGGTAACTCCAAGAAAGAGGCCGAGCAAAAGGCCGCGGCCGAGGCCATCAAGAATCGGGTTCTCGATTCCGATTGATCAATCTCTCCGAATTACCAGCTTTTTGTTGACCACCCGTTCCGTAAGGGATAATCCTTCCTTTTTGGGATTACGGCGATTATATGCCACCGCGGCGTGAGCGGCGCAATCTCAGCTCTTGAGTAGTGATTTGTCGGTCGGAATCTAGACAGAGGGTAGATTCGAGGCGTCCGATCGGCCAGAGGGTTCTAGGAAGGAGGCCGGGGTGGAATCGATTTCAATGCGACGGACGGCAATCAAGGCCACTATGAGGATCGTGGCCAGGGAGGCAACGAAACGACAGCGGCCTGCCAAGGCTACCCCGGCCAATTCTCGCGAATGGACCCGTGAAGAGATTATGCTTCTTAGAAGACGGTATCAGTTTGTGACCGCTGCCGAGCTGGCGCGTCGCATGGGACGGTCGCTTCCCTCGGTGCGGGCTAAGATTCGTTCTCTGGGACTCACCAAGTCACGGTTGGGGGCTTCTTCCGACAGTCCGGGACCTTCCAAGACTCGTCGGCCGCGTAAACGGACTGCCCGGCCCGGATGGAAAACGGACCGCAACAAGCGTCCGTCGACGAAACGCTCGGCGACGCGGTCGAAAGTCGTTCGCAAAGCGGCGCCGCACCACCCGCGCCCGGTCCCAGCACGCCGCTGGGGGTAGAATGCCGTAGGGCGGGTCCGTCCTCGAACCCGCCAGCATCATAGTCATTGCGAGCGAAGCGAAGCAATCCCTTCGATAGTAGTGTAGCAGTATGTTCGTGGGCGGCAGACGTCCTCGTCTGCCCCTCTGACTTGTGAACTGAGTGGACCCATCCTTGTCCGGTCGCATTGACAAATCGACCCAGTAGTCTATATTGGCGACAATGTGCTCATTTACTAACTGACCCTTTGAATGCCCAAACACGGGAGGAATCCATGAGAAGTACAACGGTGATCGTATTGATGCTGGTATTGCTGGCAACTTTGTCGAGCTGTGGAGACAAGGGCACTAAAAGTTCTATACCTGTAGTCCGGTTGGTCTACCCGGCGCCGGGACAAATTGTTGATAATGGGTGTGACGATGGGATGGATCCTATCGAGTTTCGGTACGTGTGGAATTCCATTCAAGGTGCCGAAAGGTACCATCTCTATTGCATCGGTCCAGGCGCCCTATATCCGATAACAGATAGAACGGATTTCACTGACACCGTTTTTGCCGGCTCCGGAACCGGAGCGTATGTGGCCAATCCAAATTGCGTTGGCTGGACCTGGATGGTCAGGGCCAAGGTAGCAGGGGAGTGGTCGGCGTGGTCCGAGGTAAGAACCTACGACTATGAGCCGCTCAACACCGATTGTCCCTAGGTTGTATTGACATATCGGACCATTCTTCTAACTTAGGATCAAGGTCCAACATCACGCTCACGCATCCAAGGGAGAGGCCGAGTCCAAAACCCAGGAGGTTGCGTGCGGCTCTTCATACAGACCGCGAAATGGAGTCTCGATTACAGCGGGTGCTCGACTCGTAACGAGTTGCTTGCGTTTTCGACCTTCGACCACCTTCTGTTAGATTTCCATCCGCAGACCGATGCCAAAAAAAAGCAGAGCAGGAGGGGGAGCCTGCTCTGCCGGGACGAGAAGCGCGGAGCGATCTAGGGGCAGGATACGGGGGCGGGGCCTCCGTCGAACATGTAGTTCACGACGTAAACGAGATCGGCGATGTCGGGGAACGATCCGCCGATGCCGTCGAAGTCCGCTTCTTCTATACACGGTGGTTCGGGACCACCCTCGAACATGTAGGCCACGAGATAGACGAGGTCAGCGATGTCGGGTCCGGAGCCGCTGTGGTCGACATCGCCGCGTACCACGCAGCAAGTCTCGCAGGCATCGCCGATTCCATCGCCGTCGGTGTCGGTTTGTGTCGGGTTAGAAACATCGGGGCAATTGTCGCACTGGTCAGCAAAACCGTCTCCGTCGCTATCGGACTGCCCGAGCAGGTGCACATACACCCGGCCGCGGTTGTCGTCGTAGCCATGAGCGCCTACGACGATATCGGTGATGCCGTCATCGTTGATGTCTCCCACATAGTCGAGGCTGTGACCCATCCTGGCGCCGTTGTGAGTTCCTGGGACATCGTACAAGATGTTTGAGATTGCCCAGGGATCGGTCGTGAGTACCTGGAATCGTCCCCGCTGCTGGGGGTTGTTGCCCGACGAAGCGTAGTTTGGCGCTCCGACCAAAATGTCGGCATCGGGATGATCGTCGATATACCCCATTCCCGCGATATCGTACGAGAATTGGTCGGGGTAATCACGACTGGGATCGAGAACATCACGAATGTAACGAATGGTGTAAATCAGGTCGCAGGGCTCAAGTGATCCCGACGGAGGATCTGGTTGAGCAAGGACGTGGATCTCGCTGGCAATAGTGACAGGATCCTCGAAATGGCCGCGTGCGCCGACTACTACCACCGGGCGATCCGAAGAAGCCTCCAGGGTGCCGCCAAAGGCGAGAGACCAACCGACATAACGCCAGGAGTTGTCACCGGCAAAGTCGCAGACTGCGATGTTCTCGGCTCGGAAGGTGCTATCTCCCGGAGTGGGAACGAATCCCTCGAACAGATAGACTCGACCGGCATGCACTTTATCGGGATCACTTCGGGTTGGCATATCGGGTGCACCGACTGCGAAATCGGCCATGCCATCACCGTTGAGGTCCAGGTTGCCGGCAATGGCCGCGCCGAACCCGCTCTTGCCACACAGTCCGGGGACACCGCCGATGACAATGTCAGCATCATTGGACGACATCGAAATCGGGTACTGCGGGAATTCACCCGGTTCACGACCGTAGAATACATACACCTCGCCGGTACCGCAGCCGTCTGAACCGAAACGTCCGCCCGGGGCGCCGAGAATGATATCGTCCTGACCGCTGGCGTTTATGTTGCCGCCCGCTGCCAAAGCGGCTCCGAGTTGGCCGCCGACATCCACTCCTGAGATGATGTACAGCGCGCTGGTTGTGCCGCCGGCAAAGACGACGACGTAGCCTCGGTCGGAACTGTATCGCCAGTCGGCCGCCATGTAGTCCTCGACACCGTCACCGTTGATATCGCCGGCACGTGAGACTACTTCGCCCACACCGTGAGACGGCGGTGTCGTGAAGAGTATCGAGCCATCGGCTCCCGAGACAACGACGACGTACCCACGCATGGTTCCGATTAGGATATCCTCGACGCCGTCAGCATTCTGATCTCCCAGGCCCGAGACCGAGACGCCCCAACGATCGGCGGGATCGGAGCCGTCGATCACGATGGGGGTGCAGATATCGGTCTGTCCCATCGTGGTTGCTGTTAGGCCTAGACATAGCAATCCAACGCACACCGCACGGCGGACCAGCGGCGTTCTTGACAAGTTCTGCCAGAGCATTGCTCTCCCTCCTTAATAGATTACCGTTGTGGCGCGTTCCTGCCGAAACGACCAAGAACGGCCAAATCAGCTTTCGATCGACCAAGACCCTCTAGGTGATGTAGTAGCATCCCTCCCCCGTGATTGGATCTACGTTACTAAAATGTATCCAAAATGGACCGAGAACGCAATAGTTTTCTGAACGAAGGGTATGGTATGGGAGATCCAGATGAGGGTCGTGAAGATGAAACGGAGCAGGCTAGAAGCCCGCTCCGTCTGAGCCATGTATGACAGTTGAAGGGGTTAGCACGGTGCGGGGGCTGGTCCGCCGGAGAACATGAATGCCACCAGGTAAACCAGATCGGCAATGTCGGGTGTGGCGCTGCCACTGCCATCGATATCGGCTTGGCCCATGCAAGGTGGAGCAGGTCCGCCGCTGAACATGAACGCAACCAAGTATACCAGGTCGGCAATGTCCGGCCCGGTTCCACTGTTGTCGACATCGGCGCGAAGCAGGCAACAAAAGCCGTCGCAGGCATCGCCGATGCCGTCCAGATCGGTGTCGGTCTGAGCGGCATTGAAGGTCGTCGGGCAGTTGTCATCGCCGCCGGTTACGGATCCGACACCGTCCCAGCCACCACCGTCGATGGTGCACTCGACGATGCCATCGCCGTCGACATCGATCTCGGTCGGGGAGAGGGTGAAGTCGCAGTCGTTGTCGATACCGTCGCACAGTTCAGGGGCGCCGGGGTAGACGGTGTTGTCGGCGTCATCGCAGTCGATGTTGAAGACCGACTCGCCCGCATCGCTGCAATCGAGATCGGCGCTGGCGACGGTGGCAACCGAGCCGAAACCGTCACCATCCGAATCGGAGTAACAGATCTCGCCGCCGTCACAGTTCTGGTCGATGCCGTCGCCGACTACTTCGGTTGCGCCCGGATACACCGTGGGGTTGTTGTCGTCGCAGTCATTGGAAACTGTTGCCTCACCAAAATCAAAGCAGTCGAGGTCGGCGCTGAAGACGGTCGAAAAACCGCCGAAACCATCATTGTCGTTGTCGGCGTAGCAAAGTTCGCCACCGTCGCAGTTCTGGTCGATGCCGTCACCGATTACCTCCGTTGCACCGGGGAAGATGCCGGCGTCGCCGTCATTGCAGTCACCATTGGTCCAGGCCTCGCCGGCGTCGTTGCAGTCCATATCTGCGCTGGCAACCGTCGTGAAGTCGCCAAAGCCGTCGTTGTCGTTGTCGGCGTAGCAGAGTTCGCCACCGTCGCAGTTCTGGTCGATGCCATCACCGACGATTTCGGATGCGATGGGGCTTATCGAGTTGTCATTGTCGTTGCAGTCGAAGTTGTTGGTTGAGAATCCAGCGCCGCAGCCTCCAGCCACGTCAGTTCCGGGATCGCCGGCATCGCCGAAGCCATCGCCATCGGCGTCGACGTAGCACACTGTTGACTGGGACCAAGTGATGGAACCACTGTTGCCACCGATACCAAAGCCGGCATTGTTGCCGGAATTGCTGGCTCCACTGGAGACCTCAGACCGTCCCCCGTTGCCTCCTGAGCCGGCACCAAAGGCACCGTTCTCTTCGGACTGACCGCTAGCGGAACCATCGCTGGTGTTGAGACCTGAGGCGCCAAAGCCACCGGGTCCGCCGTTTCCTCCTTGAACGGACACAGTGCCGGTAGACAACAGTGTCTCGTAGGTGATATCGGCGGTGCCACCATTACCGCCGTAGCCACCCTGGCCACCGCCACCGCCGCCACCGGCCATGTCACGGAAGGAAGGCCAGACGCCGTACGACTCGAAGTCACCCACGAGGCCGTTTTGGCCGTTGGTTCCGTTGAAACCTCGGGCATGAATGGTGCCACTGTTGTCAAGGGTCCTGGCGAAGATTCGGACGACACCACCGCCCTTGCCACCGGTTCCGCCGTTGCCACCCTTACCGCCGAACGCTTGCTCGCCAAAGCTGATGTCCCAGGCGCCACCGCCGCCGCCACCGCCTCCACCGCCGGCGCCGCCAACGCCGCCTCCAGCAACAGAAGGAGCGAATCCGGTGCTTCCAAAAGACCCGGACTGCGGACCGATGTGCGGTGAGAACCCAACGCCACCGTTTCCACCCGGACCACCGCTGCCGCCGTTGCCTCCGGAGAAGGAGTCGGTGATAGTGCCGTTGTTGATCAAGGTCCCGTTGACGCGGATATTGAAGCCGTGAGTTTCAAGGGTCGAGCCGGGGTTGATTGTCAGGTTGTTATAGTTTCGGTCACTCGGGACATGATAGGTACCGGCCACGACAAAATCGCCGTCTGAGCCATTGCCGTAGATTTGGGCGTCGGCAGTTGCCAGTGGGCCGGCAACTGCCAGCGTGAGCAATGCGAGAACCGTGATAACCCTCCTAGGCCCCGGTCCTGTTGCTTTCATAGACTTAACCAAGGTCATAGACTACACCCCGCTTAGTTTAATTGGCCGACTGGCTGAAATCGGCTTCGGTTGTTTAGGATATGTTTTCTAACTAATCGTTCTGCGCGGAAAACATGGGTAATATATATCGATATTATCCTGTTTGTCAAGGGGAGAAACAGAACGGCAAGGTGCCGGTAGCCGCCCGCCAGAGGCGTGACGTCTTACTTATATCGTTGAACAATCGGTCGATGTTATTCGTATATGTGACAAGAGCCGATTACCCAAGCGTATACCATAGCCAAGCACCGCCTCGAAAGGAGCCAATCCCGTGTTTTCTCTATTGAATTCCCGTGTCTTAAATCTGGCGGTTTCTTGCCTGGTCATTCTGATAGCCGCTCCGCTTTCGGCCGCAACATCAGACCGAGGAAGCGAGCTGCTGTCGGCGTCGACTCTCCTCGGTGGTTCGGGTGTTGACGGGCGTTACGAGGTACCTCTGGCGTTTGACTCGGAGGGTAACGTGTTTGTGGCTGGTAGGACTTCATCCCTGGACATTCCCCACACCCCCGGGGTCTATGACTCGACCTACGGCGGCGGCTACAACGATGTCATCGTGGCCAAGTTCTCGGCCGATCTCAGCCAGCTTCTGGCATGCACCTATGTTGGCGGAACCGGCGATGATGCCGATTGGCCGGGAGTCGATCTGGTCGTGGCGCCCAGTGGCGATGTTTGGATTGTCACGCGGACCTCTTCGCACGGACTAGCGACTTCGGCCGGCGCGATCGGGACTGCCCGAAGCGGACTCAGTGATGCCTATCTGATCAGACTCAACAACGATCTGACGGCCATGCTGGCGGCCAGCTATGTTGGCGGTACAGGCAACGAGTACTACTTCAAGCTGGCGACTGACGGCGACACGGCAATCTATTTGGTAGGAAGTACCACCTCTTCGCTATTTGCGGTATCGGAAAACTCCTACGATTCGACCTATGCCGGTGGAAGCGGTCCCTATGCCAGCGATCTTTTCGTACTGCACATGGATGCGGATCTCACGGAGATTCTGGCCGCCACCTACGTCGGCGGGGCCGGCAATAGTTACGTCGAAGCTGTCGGTCGTGACTCCGACGGCAATATCTGCTTCGGCGGGTGGACTTCGTATACCAGCGTCAACCGCTATCCGACTACTCCCGGAGCCTATCGCACATTGTATGCGGGCGGGTCATACGACGGCTTCGTGAGTAAACTGTCACCTGATCTGTCAACGCTGGTGGCTTCGACCTATTTGGGTGGCACCCAGTGGGATTTCGTCTATGGGATGGATATCGCGGATGACGGCCGGATCGTGGTCACGGGACATACGGCGTCGGCCAATTTCGATACTTCTCCCGGCGCCCTCCAGTCGTCGTATCAGGGCGTGGGTGGTGAAGCGGTCGGTGATGACTCCTTTGTCATGATACTCTCTCCCGATCTGTCCACACGAGTAGCATCAACCTACCTCGGTTCAAACAGCTGGGAGAACGGAACAGCGCTGCTGGTTGATCCTTACGGCGGCATCATCATTGGGGGCAATACGAGGTCGGCGACTTTCCATATGACTGGCGAAGCTTTCGACTCCCTCAGAGCCGGCACTGATGAAGCATTCGTCGTTCGACTCAATCCCGATCTCACGGAGGTGGTCTACGGCAGTTTTCTGGGAGGCGGGCAAAACGAGATCGTGGGCGGCATGAGACTAGACTCCGAGGGTCGACTCCTGGTGTCGGGGAGCACCAACTCAAACGATTTCCCAACTACAGTCGGATCGTACAACGTCGACTACAACGGGTCGGATGCTCCCTGGGATGGTGATGAGGTTGGCGGCGATATCTTCATTACGAGGATCAGCCCGGACTTCTACGCCGACCCTGACGGTGATACGGTGGCCAATCTGTTCGACAACTGCCCCGACATCTTCAATCCCGGCCAGTCCGATCTGGATGCCGACAGCGTCGGAGATACGTGTGACAACTGCCCGGAAGTGCCCAACTCGGATCAGGCTGATCACGATCAGGATGGTCTTGGCGATGTGTGTGACTGCATGGTACGGGGAGATATCAACCACAGTGGCGAGGGCCCCGACATCGCCGATCTCGTTTACCTGGTGAGTTTCATGTTCTCGGGCGGTCCGCCTCCGCCGGTGATGGCCGAGGCCAATGTCGATGGTTCGGGTGTCGAGAATCCGGATATTGCCGACCTGGTCTACCTGGTGGCGTACATGTTCTCAGGCGGACCCGCACCGGTGCCCTGCCCGTAGATTGAGTCCGTGCCGACTGCCCGTGATATCGCAGCGCCGGGAGGCAAAAGTGTCCTCGGCGCCTGCTTGACAATGCCTACGAAACACCCCATATTCTCCAGACTATAGCGTGGCAAAAAGTCGTTTCTGAAAAGCTGGAGACGTTATGAATATCGTGGTTCTTATCAAACAGGTCCCGGAAATCGCCCTGATTAAGGTCAACGAAGCGGCCAACGAGGTCGAGCTTCCGTCGGGCCCCGGCACTGTTAATCCGTTCGATGAATATGCGGTCGAGGAAGCCCTGAGGCTCAAAGAAGCCAACGGTGGCAAGGTGACGGTCATGTCGGTGGGTACCGATCGGGCCGAATCGGCTCTCCGCGCCTGTCTCGCATTGGGCGTCGACGAGGCCTATCTTCTGGCCGATGATTCGTTCGTGGGCTCCGATCCTCAGGCGATTGCCAAGATCGCGGCTGCCGGTGTTAAGAAGCTGGGCGAGTACGATTTAATCCTCGCCGGTAAGCAGGCCGTCGACTCCGATGCGGCCCAGGTTCCGGCTGCGGTTGCGGCGCACCTCGATCTGCCGCAGGCGATGTATGTCAAGAAGTTCGAGTCGGCTGCCGATGGCAAGGCCACGATCCAGCGCACTACCGAAGACGGCCACGATGTGGTCGAGCTGTCACTCCCGGCGGTGGTTTCGGTCGTGAAGGAAATCAACGAGCCGCGGTTGCCCTCGCTGAAGGGCAAGATGGCTGCCAAGAAGAAGCCGATCACCAAATGGACCGCCGGTGATCTGGGACTCGACGGGGCTGGTATCGGCGCCAACAGCGGTACCAAAGTGAACAAAGTTACGCCGCCGCCGCCGCGTCCTTCGGGTGAGATGATCGAGGGTGAGACTCCCGAGGAGATCGCCGACAAACTATATGCGAAGCTGAAAGAGAAGCAAGCGCTATAGATGTGAGCGGCAGACCTCCTGGTCTGCCCCTTGTGTCAGGTCTCGGGGAGACCTGACCTACAGAAGATGATGATTCGAAGCGGGCCCCGATTGGGGCCCGTTTTTTTGTGGCTCAAATGACGGGTTCGAGGACGGTCCCGCCCCGCAAATGCAGGCTATAAGGACATGGCCTTTCCGCGATCAGAAGCAAAGCGTTGCAGCGCCGTCCTTTATCCGCTCATGAATCACGCCCGAGCCCGTTATCTCGACACCATCGATCAGGTCCGCTTCGGTATATCCCCGTACGCCGGCGCAAGGCGGGCAAACAAAGATCTTGCCTCCGCGTGAGGTCACGTTGTTCATCATTTCGCCCAGGGGTGGATCCAGCGGGTTAAGGTGGACCTTATCGGCGGCCCCTTTGCGGACGCAATCAACGGCCGAAGCGGTCAGGAATATAGCCACTTCCAGGCCGCCGCTGATACCGCCGTTGGCGATGCTCCAGGCAACAGACATGCGCTCGTCGTCCAAGCCACAGGTAACAACGATTACGAGCTTTCTCTTTTCGGACATGCTTCCTCCTCGTAGAATTGTTAGAGATCAGGTTCCTCTCGGAACAGACTAATGTGGATAATACGGATCCATGTCTAGATTGTCAAGGATTTGCAGGGCGGGTCCGACTTCTTCCACCGGACATGAGAATTCGTGATTGAATAAAGGCGGAGCCGAAGTCACCACCCCACAGGGCGAATAATCAGCGCAAAGGTCTTTGTAGGGTGGATTACTTGTCAATCCGCCTGTTCTCTATGAACCCGAGGCAAGCCTCGAGCCACCCGACCAGACAGAGTCCCCCACCATAAATGGTGGGCCACCAAGAGAAGAGAAGATGGGTCCCGGCTTTCGCCGGGATGACTCATGTAGGGGCGGGATGACTCATGTAGGGACGGGATGACTCAAGTGGGAGCGGGATGACTTGTTAGAGAGCGGAGTTACTCACTCGGGTTTGCTGCTCGCTCGCATGTGGCAGTCGAATTGCCGCTGTGGCGCGAAGCGGAAAGTGTGCCCCCGGCATATGTTAAATTTGACATGCGAGTCGGGCAGGGGTAGAATTACTCCACGATGAAGTACGTTCGATTTGTTGCCCTACTGGCGCTGCTGCTTGCGGTGGCGATATCTGCTCAAGCGGTCGATCGCGAGCATCTCATAAAACAGAGTCTCTGCGATGTCCGCGTGGTCTATCTTTTCGACAAGCCGGAGACTATCGACTGGCCAACCCTGTTCTACCTCAATGACCGCTTCGGATGTCAGGTCGATCTTCTCACACTCCAGTCTCGACCGGTGGCGCGAAGTCGCGGTGTTGAGTTGCCGGAATCAGGGTTCGGTCTGACCGAACGCTGGGGTCCGCGGTTTGGACTACAGGAGATCGATTCTATCGCCAGCGAGCTGTACGGCGAACGCCGCCCCGATGTGGTCATAGCCGGAGAACTGGGCAGCAATCAGGCCTGCCGCGATATGCTTCTGCAGCTGGAGAACTGGGAGCCGGACGGCGGTTCGCTCTTCAATGTCGCCAAAGTTTACCATTACAGCGGTATGTCGGGCGACACCACGATACCCATGGACGCCGTGCTCCTAAACAGCTTCGAGCTGGCCAACCGCTATCGCTCCCGAATGCTGATCGAGATCCCCCAGTTGTACAGCTGGTACGATTTTGAGGCCAGTCTCGAACGACAGACCGCCCGTTATCGCCTGGCACGGAGTAGCCTGCGGTCGACCTCTCCCGACACTGACTTTCTCGAAGGCCTCCCGCAACTTCGCATGCTAAGCGCCATCGACAGCCTCTTTACACCCGGTCCTCGCAAAACTACTCACCAGGAGCAAGCTGAGAGGTTCGTTTCGCAGTTCCGGGAGTCGATGAGAGAACACGGTCAAAAGCAAGTTGATCTGGTCGTGGGCGGATACCGCGAACTGACTTACCTGTCCGATCCCGGCCTGGTCGATCGAGTTGCGGTCGCGGCCGGATTCACCCGCTATATGCAGGAAATGCTCGAGAAGGCCGAGCGCGCAGCTATGGCTTCGGCCGGAATCCAGTATGCCGGACGAGTGATTCTTCGTGACTCGCCCCATGGGCCCAAAGCCAAGTTCAGATTGTCGCTTTCGGTCGACGGTCCCCGCGAGGTGGCGATCAACAAGGTCCGCTTCGTACCCTACTGGGATACGGCCACTGTGATTCTCGAGGATCAACCTCGCACCGTGGGGGCGCACCAGTCGCTGGTTCGCGAGTACCTCGTTGATATCCCCCGCGAACGTCTCGAGACCTCGCTGCCCGAATCGCTTCTGTTTGTGGCCGATGTGGTCTACGGAGAGATCCCGATCGAGCTGACGAGAGTCATGTACACCCGCGAAAAGCCTGACATGACGGTCAAGTTCGACCCGCCCTTTTTCTTTGTGCCGCCGGTGGCACAGCTCGATGTCGACCGGGTGGTATCCTCGATGGCCTGGAATCTCGTGATCGAAAAACCGCGCGACTTCGCGGGAACCGTGAAGCTGAATCTAGGCACGCCTCGGGGTGTCTTTGCGGGAGCCTATCGGACCGAAGTAAGGCTCGATAAGGGAGGGACCCTGGAGACGATGCGGATCCCGTTTACGGTGTCGAACCTGTTCGAGACCGGAATTCAGAAATCCAGCATCAGTCTTACGGTGGAAGGCCAGGAGGTTGCCTCGGACACGGGAATCATCCGCATCGCCCGCTGCCCCGTCAACGACCGTCGAAGTATCGGCTTCATGCCCGACACGACAGGTCTTCTTGAAGATGCTCTGCGTCTGACCGACTCCCGATTCCGCCCCTTGACCGACCGTACACTGGAAGTGGCCGACCTGTCATCTTACGACGTGATTATTATCGGATCGGGCGCTGTCGCCAACTATCCCTCTTTCACCAAGATCAAGGACCGATTGGAGGAGTATCTTCGCTACGGAGGATCGCTGGTCATGTTCGGCCAGACCGATGACTGGCCTCAGGGGGCTCTACCGTTCTCGGTGGCGCCCTATGGGCCCTTGGACGGCGCTTACGAGACCCGGCTGTCGGGAGCACGCTTGCTTAGTCAGCCGTTTGACATCAATCTGAACGGGTTGGAACAGACCCTGGACTACGGCTTCCCGATTGCACCGGCTGTCATTTCTCCCGCAGAGGATGTCTTCACGGCTGCCGGGGGATCGGTGTTGTCGGTCAGTCGACTGGGTGAGGGGCAGATGATCTACTGCGGATTGCCGCTCCTGGAGGGAATCTCAGTGCTGAATCTTCAGGCAATTCACCTTTTCTCCAACATACTGAACTATTAGCCGCTGCAGGTGTTATAATGGCCTGGTAACCAACGGCTTCTCACAGACTAAAGTCCGGCAAAATGCGCCAAACTACCACAAACGACAAGAAGACATCGCGATTCGAGACCGTCCTCAGGCATCTCAAGAGGCACAAGCCGTACCTGGCAGTCGGGGCCCTGTGTATTCTGATCACTAACGGCCTGATGCTGACCGTGCCGTATATCACCAAGATCGTGTTCGACTCCCTGGAGAATCAAGCGCCGGCCGACGAGCGGCTACAATGGGTGCTGATCATGTTCGGATTGTCGGTGCTCGGCGGTTTCTTTCGGTTCCTTCAGCGCCGGACAGTTATCTGGGCCTCACGTAAGGTGGAATACTCCCTTCGCGGCGAGGTCTTCGATCATCTGACCAAGCTGTCTCCCTCGTTCTATGACAACAACCGCACCGGCGACTTGATGGTCCGCCTCACGAGTGATATCGAGGCGATCCGTATGATGATCGGCCCGGGCCTGATGCATATCACCGGCACAGTCGTCACCTTCATTATAGCCATAGGCTTTATGGTAGTGCTGTCGCCCAAGCTGACGCTGTACGCCCTGACGCCCATGATCGTCCTTCCGCTGATAGTCAACCGTCTGGGCAATCTCGTTCATATCCGAGCGATGCGTATCCAGGATCATTTTTCGGCACTTACCGCGGTTGTGCAGGAGAATATCGCCGGCATGCGGGTCGTCAAGGCATTCCGTCAGGAAGAGCCCGAGACCGAAAACTTCCGCGGCATGTCGAGCAAATACCTCGATCTCAACATGGATATGGCCCGAGTTCAGGCAACTATGCATCCGCTGCTACTGTTGATGGCCTCGGTATTGGGCCTGGTCGTGCTATATTTTGGTGGTCGCGAGGTCATCGAGGACCGCATTCCCCTTGGGACCCTGGTGGCATTCTCGGCTTACCTGGCCATGCTGTTTTGGCCGGCAATTGCGTTCGGATGGGTGGTGTCGCTTTATCAGCGAGGTACCGCCTCGCTGGATCGTATCAACCGTGTCCTCCACACCGAACCGGACATCCAGGACACATCAGACAAACCGCACACCGGCGAACTGGCCGGCAAAATCGAGTTCAAGGGCCTGACATTCGGGTACAACGGCACCGAGGTTCTCAAAGGTATCGACCTGACAATCGAGCCGGGCCAGACGATTGGCCTGGTCGGCAAGACCGGTTCGGGCAAGACCACCTTGGTCTCGCTTCTGGCCCGACTGTATCCCGCTCCGCGGGGGCAGCTGCTTGTCGATGGCAAGGATATCAACGACTGGGAGATCAGACATCTTCGTCAACATGTCGGGTTTGCGACTCAGGAGCCATTCCTGTTCTCGCAGACAATCGCCGACAATATTCGGTTTGGACGAGAAGATGCCTCCCTCGATGATGTCCACAACGCCGCGATGGCGGCCGCTCTGGCCAAGGATATCGAGACCTTCCCCGAAGGCCACGACACCATGCTGGGTGAGCGCGGTATCACCCTCTCAGGCGGACAGAAGCAGCGGACAGCGATCGCGCGAGCCGTGTTGGTCGATCCGGCGATCCTGATACTCGACGATGCCACTTCCTCGGTGGATACCGAGACCGAAGATGAGATCAACCAGCGGATCAAGCAGGTTCTCCATAACCGGACGGCGATCATCATATCGCACCGCGTCAGCTCGGTGAAGGAAGCCGACCTTATCGTTTGTCTCGAAAACGGCGCCATTGCCGAGCGGGGCAATCACGATGAGCTGCTGGCTCTCAACGGTCAGTATGCTGAACTTTATCGATCGCAACTTCTGGCCATGGAACTGGAGAAATTATGAGCAAAGCCTCCGGATTCCACGAGGAAGAAGTCCTCGGTAAGGCCTATGACTCCCGTCTAATGAAGCGGCTGCTCCAGTATGTCCGCCCCTACCGATGGTGGATTGTCCTCGCCGTGGTCCTGCTCCTGACCATGGCCTCCTTCCGAATCGGGATTGTCACTCTTACGCAGATCACGATCGACGACTACATCCTGGCCAAAGACTTCGACGGTCTGCTCGACATGTCGTTGATCTACCTGGCGGTCATCATCCTCGGTTTTCTGGCCAGCTATTCACAGGCAATGATCACCGCCTGGTTGGGGCAGAAGGTGCAGCATGATATCCGCATGCAGGTGTTCGGTCATATCCAGAAACTGCAGTTGAGCTTTTTCGACAAGAACCCCGTCGGCAGACTGGTCACCCGAGTCACCAGCGATGTCAACGTTCTCAACGAGATGTTCTCTTCCGGAGTTGTGACCGTGATCGGCGATCTGTTCATGTTGGCTCTGATCGTCGGCATGCTCTTGTACTACAACTGGCGCCTGGCCCTGATCACGCTGGTGGCGGTACCCCTTCTCCTCATCGCCACGTTCATCTTCCGGGCCAAAGTTCGCGAGGTCTATCGCCAGGTCCGGCTCAAGCTGGCACGCCTCAACGCCTTCGTGCAGGAGCATGTTACCGGCATGAAAGTGGTCCAGCTGTTTGTTAAGGAAGATCGCACCTTCAAACAGTTTGACGGTATCAACAAGGAGTTGCGGGGCGCGCACCTTCGAGGGATCTACTACTATGCAATCTTCTTCCCGACCGTCGAAGTAATCGGTGCACTATCGCTCGCTTTGTTACTCTACTACGGAGGTTTTCGGATCACTGACGGGCTGCTCACCTTCGGTGAGTTGGTGGCTTTTATCGAACTGGTGGCGCTGTTCTACCGGCCGATTCGCGAATTGTCGGAGAAGTACAATATCCTCCAGGCCTCGATGGCCTCCAGTGAGCGAATATTCGATCTGCTCGATACAAATCCTGCCATTGTCGACAGGCCGGACTCTCCGGAACCGAAGAAGTTTGAGGGGCGGATCGACTTCGAGAATGTCTGGTTCGCCTACAACGATGATGACTGGGTCCTCAAGGATGTTTCGTTCTCGGTGGCACCCGGTGAGAAGGCCGCAATCGTCGGCGCCACCGGAGCGGGGAAGACCTCCCTGATGTCGCTGTTGTACCGATTCTATGACTACCAGAAAGGATCGATCAAAGTCGACGGTGTCGATGTCAAGGACTGGCCGATTGAGAAGCTTCGCTCGCATCTGGCCCTGGTGCTGCAGGATGTTTACCTTTTCAGCGGTGACTATGCCGACAATGTGCGGCTGAAAGATCCGGAAATCAGCGATGACGAAGTCAAGGCTGCGCTCACGGCGGTCGGATTTGACCGCTTCCTCAACGAGTCGCCGGACGGTATCCACACCGAAGTCAAGGAACGGGGCGTGACCCTTTCAACGGGGCAGAAGCAGCTGCTGTCGTTCGCCCGATCGCTGGCCCACGATCCGGACATTTTGATACTGGACGAGGCGACCAGTTCGGTGGACACGGAAACGGAAGGATTGATCCAGAAGGCGCTCGACCGACTGCTCGAGAATCGCACCTCAATCGTGATCGCTCACCGCCTTTCGACAATCGAGAAAGCGGACAAGATCATTGTCCTGCACCACGGTGAACTACGCGAAGAGGGCAAACATCACGAGTTGCTGAAGCAGAAGGGAATCTATCACAAGCTGTACCAGATGCAGTACAAGAAGCAGGAAGCGGCGGGCGTGCCGCGGTGATCAGGCCATATTAGTCATTGCGAGGCCCGCAGGGCCGCGGCAATCTACACTACGCAATGGAGATTGCTTCGCTTCGCTCGCAATGACTCGCCCGAGAACCGTAGGGCGGGACCGTCTTCGAACCCGCCGTGTCAGGAGTTGTAAAGGTGCCCCAGGGCTTGCCCTGGGTTCCCATAATCGGAGTTGAGTTGAAACCTACCAAGCGAGAAATACAAGACCTGGTCAAATCCGCCGGCGAGTTTGCCCGCGGTGCCGGCAAGATTCTCAAGGCCGGATTCGAGAAACCCAAGAACATCAAGTACAAAGGCCGTATCGATCCCGTGACCGAGTTCGATCTCAAGGCCGAGAAGTATATCACCGAACGGATCACCAGGAAGTATCCCGACCATTCGATTCTGGCCGAGGAGGGCAGCGATGCCGTTTCGGAATCGCCGTTCCGCTGGGTTATTGATCCCCTCGACGGGACGGTCAATTTCGCGCACCGTTTCCCGGTCTATTGTGTCTCGGTAGGTGTCGAGTGCGAGGGGGAGTCGATCGCGGGAGCGATCTACGATCCCGAGCGGGATGAGCTGTTTGCGGCCGGCAAGGGCCTGGGGGCCCGCTGCAACGGCCGTAAGATAGGCGTCTCCGGCGAGCGCAAGCTGGAGCGCTCGCTCCTGGCGACCGGATTCGCCTACAGCGTCGCCACCGACAAGCGCAACAATCTGGGGTTGTTCGCGCGGATGGTCAAGGCCGCCCAGGAGGTGCGGCGGCCGGGCT
>Ga0180430_10001637_pt1 | contig 21400 bp, 15 predicted proteins | sample SS_ome_9_FD_132999 | JGI IMG/M metagenome (GOLD analysis project Ga0180430, IMG submission 132999) | Hypersaline lake sediment archaeal communities from the Salton Sea, California, USA - SS_1_S_2 metaG | ecosystem: Environmental > Aquatic > Non-marine Saline and Alkaline > Hypersaline >... | reverse complement strand
AGATCGCCGGTGAGTTCGTATTCACCGAAGGGCCGGCGGTCGACGCCAGGGGAAATGTATTCTTCACCGACATCCCCAGGAACCTGATCTACAAGTATTCGCTCGACGGGAAACTGTTGGTCTGGCGAAAAGACACCGGCGGGGCCAACGGGCTTTTCGTCGACGCCAAGGGCAATCTGCTGGCGTGTGAAGGCAATCGCGGGCGAGTTACCTCGACTACGCCCAAGGGCGAGGTCTCCGTGCTGGCCGACAAGTTCAACGGCAAGCGGTTCAACAAGCCCAACGATCTGTGGATCGACCCCGCCGGCGGGGTCTACTTCACCGACCCGGTCTACGGGAGATTCAAGGTTACCCAGGGCGGACAGCACGTCTACTACATCTCGCCCGACGGCAAAAAGGTCACGCGCGTGATCGACGATATGACCAAGCCCAACGGCGTCGTCGGCACGCCTGACGGAAAGTTCCTGTACGTCGCCGACCATGGCGGTCGGAAGGTCTATCGCTATGATATTGCCAAACCGGGAGTGCTGTCGGGCAAGAAGCTCATCGCCAAGGTCGCGTGTGACGGAATGACGCTCGACTGCGAGGGCAATGTCTACCTGACCGAAAGATGCGTACTGGTCTACAACTCGAAAGGCAAGCTGATCGAGCGGATCGACGTGCCGATGCGACCGACGAACGCATGTTTCGGCGGGGCGGACATGAAAACGCTCTTCGTGACCGGCTCGGGTGCTGCCTGCACAGTCAAGATGCGAGTCAAGGGCGTGCGTACGAAGTCGCCGTAGTGAGGCGCCCCCGGTAAGATGGGCGAAACGCTGACCGGTTTCTCGTTCTCAGCGTCGGGATACGGTGCTTTGGGCGCATGTGCGAGGACATTGGCATGCGATTGTAGTGTTGCTTAGCGTTGACACCCCGCCCGCTGACCAAGAGAAGCTCTCGCCGCATGTATTTGCTTACGGTGCAATATGGGTGTCGAATGCTACAGCTTGTGTCCCCCCCCGATCCTCCATTTGTATGCGGGGTATAATTGGCGTGGGATCACATTATTTCGCGATATGATGTGAATATCAGGGCGGATCGGGTATAATATCATGTATGAAACGCGACCTCTACAATCGGCTCTTGGATTGGAAAGCCTCTCCGAATCGCAAACCACTGGTTCTCCGCGGGGCTCGTCAGACGGGGAAGACGTATTTGCTGCACGAGTTTGGTCGGCGGGAATACCAACAGTGCCACTACCTTAATTTTGAGGAAGATCGCCAGCTCGGAACTCTGTTTAACGGAGACCTCGCCCCGGACCAGCTTGTCGGAGACATCAGCCTCTATCTGCGCAGGCCCATAAGTGCAGCAAATGATCTGCTGATCTTCGATGAAATTCAGGCCTGCAATCAGGCACTCAATGCGTTGAAGTATTTTTGCGAACAGGCGCCTGAATATCACATCGCGGCCGCGGGATCACTTCTGGGGGTGCGGATGAGTCAGCCGGCGAGTTTTCCGGTGGGGAAGGTGGATTTTCTCGACCTGCATCCGATGACGTTTCTCGAGTTCCTCCACGCGGTTGGGGAGCATTCCTATTGTGAGTACATCGAAGGCCTTGATGCGATCAGGCCGATCCCGGAGAAGTTCCACGCTGATTTGACTGGATTGCTCAAGCGGTATTATCTCGTTGGTGGAATGCCGGAAGCGGTCCTGCGGCATGTTGAAAACTACAGTTCTCTCGAATTTCGCCAAACCCAGCGGGCGATCCTGGATGCCTACACGCTGGACTTCGCCAAACACGCGCCGCCGACCGATATTCCAAAACTGTCTATGATTTGGGAGTCTCTCCCCGCACAGCTTGCGCGGGAGAACAAGAAGTTCATTTTTTCGCTTATCCGGTCCGGGGCGCGTGCTCGCGAATATGAAAACGCACTGGCCTGGCTGACCCATGCGGGGCTCGTTCATGTGTGCTGTCTCTGCCCAACGCCGCAGATTCCACTGAAGGTGCACCGTGAACCATCGAGTTTCAAGCTCTACGCACTCGATGTCGGGTTGCTCGGTGCGTTGGCGGAGATTCCGCTTGGTTTCCTGACAATCGATTCTGCTGACCATGAGCAATACCACGGGGCTTTTGCGGAGAATTTTGTTGCACAGGAACTCCGCGGCCGGGACATGCCGCTTTACTACTGGAAGAACACCGGCCGTGCTTCAGAAGTCGATTTCCTCTGGCAGACCTCCAGCGGTGTGACGCCGATTGAAGTGAAAGCGGGAAATCGAATCCGCAGCAAGAGCCTTTCGTTTTACTGCGACAAGTATCAACCAATGAGAGCGGTTCGGCTGTCGCTGCAGAATCTCAAACAAGGCGCCTACGCAGCCAATGTCCCTCTGTATCTTGCAAGCCAACTCCCGCGACTTTTGAGAATCAGATAGGTTGAGAATCCGACTCGTTTTTCATCTGGACAAAGCCGTCCGTCCGGCTTTCCAGTCCTGTGGCTTGTGTGCTTGCCTTGGCTCGGAGTTCACTGATCGTCTACATCGTTCGTGCTGGTCACCGCAAGGACGTTTACCGCGATTTGCAGCAGGGCCGTTGCCGCAACATGGGTGTCGTCGTTGTCGTTGCTTTTCTACGTGCCCTCTGGGCGAAAGGTCGTTTGCCTTCGGTGTTCTGACTTCGAGGTCGCCTTTGCGGCGGTGCAAATATTGCCATCTGTGCTGCGTTTATGCAGAATAACACTCTATCAATGAGACTGAACCGGATGAAGGAGCACAAATGAGCGACAATATGCACGGCAGGAGGGATTTCCTCAAGGCCGCCGGCGTCGGAACCGCCGGGGTGATGTTGGGTCTCGGCGTCCTGAACCGACCGCGAACAGTCCGCGCCGATCCGATATACAAGGGCAGCAGCATCGTGAAGGCCGATCCGATCGATCACGGCGGCCCGGTGATAATCTCCGGCGGCAAGGTGATCCAGCCGCGGCGCGAGATAAAGGTCATGCGCGAGACTGACGTGCTGGTCGTTGGCGGCGGGTCGGCCGGCGTTATAGCGGCGATATCCGCCGCTCGGGCCGGCGCCGACGTAACGCTCGTCGAACGGTACGGCTGCTTCGGCGGACTGTGGACCGGCGGGCTGGTGCTGATCGTGCTGTCCACTCACGGTCGGATCGACGGAAAACAGTTCAGATGCGTGCAGGGAATCGGCAACGAACTGCTCGAGCGGCACCTGAAGATACCCGGCGGGATAATCAACCAGGCCCCGAACAGGATCAACCCGACGTCCGATCCTGAGGTCACCAAATACGTAATGGCCGACATGGTCCGCAAAGCCGGCGTGCATGTCGTCCTGCACAGTTGGGTGACCAACGCGATCATGGACGAACAGGCGATTCGAGGCGTGATCTTCGAGAGCAAGTCCGGGCCTATGGCGATCAAGGCCAAGGTGGTGATCGACGCCAGCGGCGACGGCGACGTGTTTGGGGCCGCCGGGGCCGACAGCGTGCGGCACACGCACAAGATCGGGCTGGTCCATCGGCTCGGCGGAGTCGACACCGTCGATCGAGCCAAGGCCAAGAAGGCCGGCGTCAGGATCCCGTCGTTCGGCGGAGCAACGCCGATCCCGGGCGTGACCTGGGTCAACATGCAGGGTCCGACCGCCGACTGCCTGGACGTAGAAGCGCTGTCGAAGATCGAAATGGACGATCGGGCCGCGATATGGAGACGGATCGCCGAGATCCGCAAGATCCCCGGCTGCGAGAAGGTCTTCGTGCTCGACACGGCCTCGCAGCTTGGAATACGAACGTCGCGCACGCTGGTCGGCGTTCACGAGATTAACATCAACGAAGCCAAAGCCGGCAAGACATTCAGCGACGTGGTGGCTGTCGGAGGCGGATACGCGCTGACGAAATCCAAACCGTGCGCGATTCCGTATCGGGCTCTGCTGCCGAAGAAGATCGACAATCTCCTCGCGGCTGGTCGATGCATCGCGGCTGACAATCTCATGCTGAACTACACGCGTCTGATCGCACCTTGTCTGGTGACCGGACACGCCGCCGGCGCAGCGGCCGCGATCGCCGTGGCCGACAAGAAATCCCCGCGCCAGGTGAATGTCGCCAAGGTCCAGTCGCTGCTGAAGAAACAGGGGGCGTACCTCGGCTGAGGACGCGAAATACGTGAAGAAAAAGAACGCTTTCAAGTCCATTCTGAAGCTGCTCGTGCTGCATTTCATGGTTATCGCGGCATTTGCGCAGCCGGCGCTGGTGGGGCGACTCCTCATCCCGGCGCTGAGTCCGCACGTGGCCTTCACCGGCGCCGTCGCGGCGCGCACCGCCGGGCTGGCGGTGCTGTTTTGCCTGCCGATGTTCGTACTGGTGACGATGCGCCGGCGATGGTTCTGCCGCTGGCTCTGCCCGGTCGGTCTTATCGTGGACTCGTGCGCAAAACTCAGGCCCGGCGCCGCGTACGGTTACCGGAAGATCCCCCCGCTGGGCCAATGGCTCATGCTGGCCACGCTCGGCGGGGCGGTCGTAGGCTGGCCGCTGTTTCTCTGGCTCGATCCGCTGTCGATATTCACAGCCTCCCTGAACGGGTCCCGCTGGCCCCTGGACGCCGCGGCTACAGCCTCGCTGGCCGTGATGGGCGGCATCGTCGTTATGAGCTTCATCCTCCCGAAGTTCTGGTGCCTGAAGCTCTGCCCGCTCGGCGGAATGCAGGAGACGCTGTTCGGCGCGAAACTCATGGCGACTCGAAAGAACAGCGAAATCCCGGCGAGCCTTTCGCCGCTTGCGCTGGCCAGGCGTTCTGCGATATTCGTCGGCCTGGGAGTAGCCGGCGGCCTTGCCGTCGCTCGAGCCGACCGCAAGCGAAACCAACCGCGGCTCCGTCCGCCCGGAGCCGTAGACGATACGGCGTTCAAAGGGCTCTGTGCCCGCTGCGGGAACTGCGTGCGTGCGTGTCCGACCGGGATAATCGGCCAGGATCTGCGCGTAAGCGACCCGGCGGGGCTGCTGACGCCGGTGGTCTGCTTCAAGAAGGGGATCAGGGACGAAGCCGACGCGGGCAAGTACTGCCGTGAGGATTGCCATGCGTGCACGCAGGTCTGCCCGACAGGGGCGATAGAATCGCTGTCGCTGAAAGACAAGCTCTGCCGACCGATCGGGCTGGCTAAGGTCGACATGGCCGGCTGCTTGCTGACCCACGGGGTTATGTGCAACGTATGCACGTTCGAAATCTGTCCGCAGGGCGCGATAACCGCCAACGAGCTTGACGCTTTCGAGACGGATATCGTGATCGACGCCGCCAAGTGCAACGGCTGCGGAGCCTGCGTGCTGGAATGCCCGCAGAAGGTCATCGAAGTGGTCCCCAACGGACGATACGAAATCGAGCCGATCGAAATGAAGGATGCAGCCCCGGCCGCCGGTCAGGGATTGAAAGGACTGGGAACATGAAACGTACGGAAATGAATCGTCGGAATTTCATCAAGAATCTCGGACTGGGCCTCGCGGCGCTGCCCGCCCTGAAGGCCGGTCGACTGCTCGCCGCAGACGCACCCGCCGCCAAGGCGCCGAGACCGAACATCCTCATCATCTTCACCGACGATCAGGGCTACGCCGATCTTGGCTGCTACGGCAACAAGAAGAACAAGACCCCGCGAATGGACAAACTGGCGTCCGAGGGCGCCAAGTTCACCAGTTTCTACGCCCAGCACGTCTGCGGGCCGTCCCGCTCGGCGCTGCTCACCGGGCGATACCCGATCCGCAGCAAGGGCTGGAGCATGCCGGCTTCGGAGGTCACCTTCGCCGAACTGATCAAGGGTGTCGGCTACCAGACCGCGTGCATCGGCAAGTGGGACGTGTCGAACCGCAAGCCGATCATCGAACGAATGCCCAACGCGCAGGGATTCGACTACTACTTCGGCACGCTCGGAGCCAACGACGGCGGCGGCGTGAAGTTCCACGAGAACAACGATCCCGCCGGCGCCACGCGCGACATGGGCTCCCTTATCCGCACGTACACCGACAAGGCGATCGATTACCTGAAGAACAAACGCGACCCGAAAAAGCCGTTCGTCCTGTACGTGGCTCACACGATGATGCACACGATCATCGACGCATCACCGAAGTTCCGCGGCAAGTCGGCTGGCGATCTGTACGGCGACGTCGTCGAGGAATTCGACCACGAGACCGGTCGGCTGCTCGACACGCTCGACGAACTGAAGCTGAGCGAAGACACGCTGGTGATCTACACCACCGACAACGGACCGTGGAACCAGCCGGCGTACACCGACAGGAAGAAGGGGCACCCCAAGGGCTCGATCTTCTGGGGCGAGTCGGGTCCTCTGCGAAACGGCAAGGGTTCTTCATACGAGGGCGGCCTGCGGGCTCCGTGCATTATCCGCTGGCCCGGCAAAGTCGCCAGGGGATCGGTCTCAGATGCGATATTCGCCACGATAGACTTCATGCCGACATTCGCCTCGCTGGCCGGCTACAAGGTCCCGGCCGATCGGGTCATTGACGGCGTGGACCAGACCGATCTGCTGCTGGGCAAGAGCAGGAAGGGCGCCCGCGACAACTTCTTCTACCAGACGGCGATGCGCAAGGGCAAATGGAAGTACCTCAAGGCCAAACACTGCATGTACGGCTACGCCCGCGACAGGAAGCGAAAGCAGGTCGAAGAACTCTACGATCTGGAGGCGGACCTCGGCGAGACGAAGAACCTCGCGTCGAAATACCCCGAGAAGGTCGCCGAACTCAAGAAGCTGATGGAGCAGGTGCGAAACGCGAAGATTTGACGGCTGGTGATCTGTGCGCTTCGCCTTTGGGTTGTCCTGGCGGTCGACTGGGGGTGGGCGCATCCGGTTTCAGAAGGCGGATTGTAACAATCCGCCTTCTGAAACGGGATACGCCCACTGGGGGTTTTCTTGTCAAATCCTGACTACGAATTCGGTTTGGTCTTATTATAATGGTTTGTGAGCACGCCTTGGCAGGAAGATATTATGAAATTGATAGTGACTCTTGAACGGGACGAAACGGGGATGATTATTACGGAATGTCCGTCCATTCCGGGCTGTATTTCCCAAGGCAGAACTGAGGATGAGGCGATTGCCAATATTCGAGAGGCGATAGAACTCTGCATTGAGGCCCGGGCCGCCAGTGGAATGCCCTTGACTGTGGAGACCCGTGAAGTCGAGGTCGGTGTGTAATGCCCAAGCTTCGGGTCGTATCCGGCAAGGAGTGCATTCGACGATTTGAGCGTGCAGGTTGGCGGCGGGACAGACAGCGGGGCAGTAACGTCGTATTGCTCAAGAGCGGGCGGCTGGCGAGTTTGTCCGTGCCGTTGCATCGCGAACTGGCTCCGGGAACACTCAGGGCTCTTATTCGATCTGCGGGAATTACTGTAGAACAGTTCATGGCCCTGAAATGAGATCAGCCGGCGGCAGGCGAGGGCGGCCTGTAGGTCCGGGGTCAGGTCTGCAGCATCTTCCTTCTGGCTCTGGCCAGGAGGAAGACTGATATCGCCAGCCCGGTCAGCAGGAGCAGGTGGAGCTTGCTGATCTTCGACGGCTTGTAATGCTTGCGCCATCGCTCCGGGGCGCGCCAGTTGCTTATGTCGTCGGGGTCATCGCCGTTGGTCTCCGTTTTTCCGTCGGCTCCGAGTGAGTACAGATCGAAAGACTCCGGATTGCGCTTGCCCGGGAATACGTACACAAACGGGTTGCCCCACGCATCCAGCATGTGCTCATGATCGACCAGCAAGCTGCTTTGTCGATCCTTGGCCTTCAGTTGATCCAGCCAGGCTTCTTGTGCGGGGTAGGAGCCGCACTCCTCTCGAAAGACCTCGCACGCGCGGGACAAAACGCGGATGTTCGCCGCGGTCCGGCCGTAGTGCGAACTGCCGTAGACCGGCGGGGCCGCAACGCCGCACAATGCGACAAGCAGGACGCTTCTGGTCATATGGAGTCGAAAGCAGTTACTGACGTTCTTTCGCCTTTCCGCCGCGCTTGGGTCCGCCGGCCATGATCTTGCGCTGCTCGTCGGTCAGGACCAGAACTTTGATCGCCCATTGCAGCTTCCTGGTGACCTCGCCTTTGAGCTTCCTGGCTTTGTTCTCGTTGGGATCGATGGCGGCGATGTCCCTGGCGGCGAAACTGCAGGCGATCTTCACCCTTGCCAACTGCTCGGGCGTGAGCTCCGCCCGGCGGTATCGCCCTGATGTGGTCTTGAACAGTTGATAGCCCGCCCAGGCGGCCTGCTGCTCTTTGGTCAGCGTCTTCAGCACCGCTTCGGTCGCCTCGGCCCCGGCTTCCTTGCGTGCGTTCCTCAACTCCCTGGAGGCCGTCGCAGCCTGCTTCTTCTTGTCATCGTCGCCGCTGGTTCGGGCCTCCTTTGAAGCCGCCGCGGCGGCCGTCACCTTCTCGGCGTTGGCCTTGTCCCAGGCGGCAAGAGCCTCGTGGCGAGCCTTGATCTTATCTTTGACGGCGGCCCGTTGCTTGTCGGTGAGTTTGCACTCGCGGACCAGAGCCTCCAGGAGGTCCTCCTGCGCAGGTCTTCGCCGCCCGCGTTTCTCCCTGGCGGCCCACGATCCGCCGGCGAGTCCAGCCAAAACAACAACCAGCACCAATCGTTTCATATTTGTCATAATGTCACCTTTTCCCAGTTAAGTTGTAAGCGCCGAAACGGACCTTCCGACCGCTCGATCATCATCTGCATCGATACTGGAGTATACATAAAGACGCCGGTCGGGCAATTCGCATTTCAGATATCGCGATCGGTCCTCCCCGGCGTCTCTTATCGCCGGTGGCATTCCTGTTTGGTTTTCTTTTTGGGGGAACCTGCGGCACGGACCCAACTGCCTGCTCAATCGTTTTACGACGTCTGCGTGCTTCGGCGAAGACGCCGGGTCGGTTGCTTCGTCCGGGTCGGTCTGGCGATCGCAGAGTTCCCGCCCGGTCTTTCCTCCGGGGTATCGGATGATCTTCTCCTCCCGCGGTTTGTCGATCCCCGCCGGATTGAACCGCTCGCTCCGCGTCAGGGCGTCGTCGGGCGCCTGGAGTCCGACCCAAGACAGAGCATCACCGAACGCGTCGTAGGTCCGACGCCGAAAACCTTTTGACGCTCCGGCGTTCGGCGCCTATGCTACGGACTCTCGAAATAACCCAAGCAGACGGGATCATACTATGAAAGCACTACAGATTCTTGCGGTATTGTTTCTGGCGGGCGCCGCGATGTTCTTTGCTGTCGGTTGCGGACCGGAGAACGGCGGCGGGGCCTCGGCGGGCAAGGTCGTTGAATACTCATCGGTCGGCGATTCGAATGAGTGGTTTGTGGCCTTCGCTCACGAACTCGAGAATGAGGCCAGGAAACGCGGATACACCTTTCGCGTGAGGCACGCCCAGGCGAAGATCGAAAAGCAGATATCCGATGTCGAGGACATCGTATCCCGCAAGCCCGACTACCTGATTCTCGGTCCGATCGACACCAGGGGCTCGGCGGGAACGCTCCAGATCGCAAAGAACGGCGGCGTGCCGGTGATTGTGGTCAATCGCGATATCGTCGGCAAGCACGGCGAAGATTACGTCACGAAGATCTATTCGGACTTCAACTGGATCGGCGAGAAGATGGCCGAGGAGATCCACAACGCATTCCCCGCCGACTGGAGGAAGATACGCGTAGTCGAGCTTCACGGAACCGCCGGCAGCGGAAACACCATCGGGATGCAGGCCGGTTTCCGCAAGAAGCTCGCCGAATACGACAACATGGAGATCGTGGCCTCCCAGCCTGGGAACTTCCGCACCGACGTGGCGCAGAACGCCATGGAGAGCATTATCGCCTCGGGCAAGGAGTTTGACGCTGTGGTCTGCCACTTCGACACCGACGCGGCCGGCGCGATGCTCGCCTTGAAGGGCGCTGAACGCAAGATGGGAAGCGATCCCGCCGCCGGTGAGATCGTCATAGTCGGCAACGGCGGAACCAGGGACGGGTTGAAGGCGGTCAAGGCCGGTCAGTATCACACCATAGTCTCGGTCACTCCGTACTACGCCAACCAGGTGTTTGATGCGATTGAGGCTCACAAGGCCGGCAAGCCGCTTGATGACTATATCCGCGTCGAGGACATAATCATCAACAAGAGCAATATCGACGAGCACATGGATTCGGGATTCTAAGCCCCCGCATCAGCGGCGCCGACAGGGCAGCTATGGCCGAAGATCTGCTATTGAAAATGACGGGGATATGCAAGTCTTTCCCCGGAGTCAGGGCGTTGGACGACGTGGACTTCTCCGTCGAGCGCGGACAGGTGCATTCGCTGATCGGCGAAAACGGCGCCGGCAAATCCACGCTGATAAAGGTCCTGACCGGAATCTACCGCAAGGACGCCGGCGAGATCGTTTTCGACGGCAAGTCGATATCGCCGTCCCGCGCCGACGAATCCCAGGCCGCCGGGGTCAGCACGATCTACCAGGAGCTTAATCTCGCCGAATACCTGAGCGTCGCCGAGAACATATTCATCGGCAGGGCGCCAAGGCGCCGCGGCCTGATCGACTGGAGAACGGTGCGAAGCGGCGCCGCGGAGATACTCGAAGGCATGGGCGTAGGCGGCGTGGACGTGACGAAACCCCTGGGTTCATACAGCGTGGCGATCCGGCAGATGGTCGCCATAGCCCGCGCGATTTCGCTGGAAGCCAAGCTGCTGGTGATGGATGAGCCTACTTCATCCCTCAGCGAGTCGGAAGTGGCGATTCTGTTCGGCGTCATACGCCGCGTCAGGGACCGCGGATCGTCGGTGATCTTCATCAGCCACAAGATGGACGAAGTTTTCGAGATCTGCGATGCGGCTACGATCCTTCGCGACGGGCGCCTTGTCGGGGAGTATCCGATGAGCGGGATGACCAAGCTGAAAATGGTCTCGCTCATGATCGGTCGCGACGCGGCCGGCGTGCTGCACAGCAAGAAGACCGAATACGTCAGCAAGGACGATCGCAAGACGCTCCTGAAAGCCGATGGACTTACTCGATCCCACAAGACCAGACGGATCGACATCGACATAGCAACCGGCGAGGTCCTCGGAGTATCGGGGCTTCTGGGCTCGGGGCGAACCGAGCTGGCCAGAATCCTGTTCGGCGACTATCTTCCCCAGGCCGGCGAGATCGAGATTGCCGGCGAACCGGCGCGTCTGAAAACCCCGCGCGACGCGATAAGGCTCGGGTTGGGATTCTGCAGCGAAGACCGCAAGGACGAAGGGGTGTTTCCGAACATGACGGTCATGGAGAACATGACCATCGGCGTCCTGGACGACGTGAGCAAATACGGCGTGCTGTCGTCGGGCGCCCAGGCGGAGATCGCCCGGACGTACATCGACAAGCTGAAGATAAAGGCGTCCGGACCCAACCAGAAAATGAGGGAGCTCAGCGGAGGCAATCAGCAGAAAGTCCTGCTGGCCCGCTGGCTGTGCACCAAACCGATACTGATGATACTCGACGAGCCGACGCGAGGGATCGACCTGGGCGCCAAGTCGGAGATTGAAGACATAATCGCCGAACTGTCCTGTGCGGGAGTCGCCGTGCTGATGATATCGTCTGAGTTGGAGGAGCTTGTCCGCTCGTGCGATCGGATAGTCGTGCTGTCCGAAGGACGCAAAGTCGGTGAACTGACCGGGCGCGAGATATCCGAGGAGCGGCTGGTCGACATCATCGCTCACGGGAGCGAAGCGACGGAGGGCGCCGTCGATGGCTGACAGCCCGCAAACCTCGCCGCTTCGGACTTCAGCGAATCCGGCCCGTGCTGCCGGGGGCGTGCAGTTCGTCAAGAACTACAGTATGGTTCTCTTCTTCCTGCTGCTGATAATCCTGAACGCGAAATTCACGCCGAATTTCCTGTCGACCGGCACGCTTGACAACACTCTCCGCCAGGTCTTCCCGATTATGCTCGTCGCACTCGGCATGACGATCGTGATATCGTCCGGCGGGATCGACATTTCGGTGGGAGCAACAATGGCCGTCTCGGCGGCGGTGACCGCCAGGATGTTCACCGCGGAGATCGGCGTCATTCCCTCGGTCGGTTGCGGTCTGGCCGCCGGCGCGCTGTGCGGAGTTCTCAACGGCGTGCTGATATCGCGGTTTAGAATCCAGCCGATCATCGTGACGCTTATCGTGATGTTCGCCGGTCGGGGCGCGGCGCAGGCGATCCTGGGCGAGTTCCCGGTCTCGCTTATGGGCACGTCGTTCGAGACTTTCGGGCGGGCCAGGCTCGCCGGCGTTCCCGTACAGGTGCTGATCATGGTTCCCGCCATAGCCGCCATGGTGTTCATCGCCAGGAAGACGGTGTTCGCCAGACGCATCGAGGCGATCGGTGAAAACAGCCGCGCCGCCCGCCTGGTCGGGATCAACATATTCACCGTCACCATCGGCGCATATGCGCTCTGCGCCTTGCTGTGCGCGATAGCCGGCGTAATGGACGCCGCCCGCGGCGGGCGAGTAGACGCCGGGCGGCTCGGGATGTACATAGAGCTGGATGCGATAGCCGCCGTCGCGATCGGCGGAACGTGTTTCTCCGGCGGGCGCGCCAGGGTCCTGGGCACGGTGTTCGGCGCCGTGCTGGTCCAACTCGTGACGGTGATCGTGAACATGAACGATATCCAGCAGCATTACTCGCTTATCCTCAAGGCGATCGTGCTGATAGCGGCCGTTTGGGCCCAGAGAGACAAATAGGAACCGCCGGCATGAAAGTCGACCCAAGATCACCCAAGAGCACTGCAGCAGGCTGGATCAGATCCCAGGGTCCGCTTATTGCGCTGGTCGTGCTGCTGGTTGTTGCTTCGGTGCGTTTCCCCGAGTTCTGCACGACGGGCAATTTTTCCAATATCGGCCGGCAGGTCAGCATGTCCGGCGTGCTGGCGATAGGCATGGCGTTTGTCATACTCTCCGGCGGAATCGATCTTTCGGTCAGCTCGATAGCGGCCCTGGCGGCGCTGCTGGCGGCGCAATACAGCGGCGAGTTCTTCCTGGCTCCGATAGTCGTTCCCGTAGCTGTCGGAGCGGCGGTCGGAGCCGTCAACGGATTCCTGATAACGCGAATGAGAATCACGCCGTTCATCGCGACCCTTGCGATGATGCTCGGCGTGCGGGGGCTTGTGTTCATCCTGGCCGGCAAGGAGGCTGTCGTCGCCGGCGTCTCGGGCGGATGGTTCTCGAAGATCGCCTGGGGGTCCTGGACGGATGTTCCGTATTCGACGATGATCTTCGCACTGCTGCTGGCCGCTGCACTGGCGGTTTCGCGATACGCGGGATTCGGGCGCAGCGTCTACGCCGTCGGCGGAAACGAAGAGGCCGCGGCGATGATGGGGCTCCGCGTCAGGCGATGCAAGATGATCGTCTACATGATCTGCGGCGGATGCGCCGGGGTCGGCGGGATGATCCTGGCCTCGAGGGTCACTTCCGTTCGTCCGAACATCGCCGTAGGATGGGAGCTGGACGCCATCGCCGCGGTCGTGATAAGCGGGATATCGCTTGTCGGCGGGATCGGCCGGATCGGCAATGTCGTCTGCGGCGTGCTCATCCTGGGGGTTATCCCGAACATCATAAACAGGCTCCCGTTCAGCCTGCCGACGTATTCCAACCGCCTGATTACTGGACTGCTGCTGCTTGCGGTGGTATTACTTCAGTCTCGAATAGCAAAACGCGATCCGCGATAGAATAAAGGAGTTCGACATGCAGGAATTTACTTTTCATAATCCCACTAAGATCATTTTCGGCGAAGGCAGGATCGCCGGGCTCGGGGACGAGGCCAAGGCGTTCGGCAAGAAAGCCCTGCTGGTTTACGGTATGGGCAGCGTCAAGAAAAACGGCGTGTACGACCAGGCCGTCGCGGCCCTGAGCGAAGCCGGGATCGAGATCGTCGAGTTCGGCGGCGTGAAGTCCAATCCGCTCATGTCGTATGCGCGGAAGGGCGTCGAACTGGCCAAAGCTGAGAAAGTCGACATGGTCGTCGCCGTCGGCGGCGGAAGCGTTATCGACACCTCCAAGAGCATCTGCGCCGGGGCGGTAACCGACACCGACATCCTCGAGTTCTTCGTATTCACCTCGAATGTCGAAACGGCGCTGCCTTTGCTGACAGTCGTCACGATCCCCGCCGCCGGTTCGGAAATGAACGGCGGAATGGTGCTCACCCGCGACGACACGCTGGACAAGCTGGGAACCTGCAACTACCCGCCGCTTTATCCGAAGGTCTCGATCCTCGACCCGACGGTCACTTACAGCATCCCGCGGTCGTACACCGCATACTCGGCCGCCGATTCGATGAGCCATCTGCTCGAGGGCTACCTGACGCAGACCGACGAATGGACGCCGATCCAGGACCGGTTCGTCGAGGGCCTGTGCAAGTCGATCATGGAGGCCGCCGAGAGAGCCGTCGCCGACCCGTCGGACTACCAGGGCCGGGCCACGCTCATGTGGGGAGCGACCATGGCGTTCAACGATCTGGCGTGGATGGGCATCGGTCCGTTCGGATTCCCCAACCACATGCTCGAACACCCGCTCAGCGCGATCTACGACATCGCTCACGGAGCCGGCCTGTCGATCGTGATGCTGGCGTGGATGAAGTACGCCGCAGAGAAGGGCAACCCGCGCATCGCCATGTTCGCACGCAACGTGCTGGACGTGGAGGCCGATGACGACCCGGCGGCGGCGAATGAAGGGATAGAGAAGTTCAGGGCATGGCTCAAGCAGGTCGGAAGCTGCACATGCTTCGCCGACGCCGGGATCCCGGAATCGGACATCGACAGGATCACCGAGCGCACCGTAGCGCTGGCGGCTCTGTGGGGCGCCGAGGACTACAACGCCGAGAATATAAGCGAAATATACCGCATGTGCGGGCCGTTCAAGGAAGAGTAGGTCCGAGGCTGCTTGCCGGTCGACGATCAGTTACGGAGAAAGCGTATGCGTCGTTCGATAATCGTGCTGGGATTGGTTTGTGTTCTTGTTTCGCCGGCGCTGTCGGCTCCGCCTGAGGCGCCGACCGGAGCCGACAAGGGCACGCCGGAGAAGATCGACGCGCCTCCGGCGCTTCCCAGGGAGTTCGCCTTCACATTCTCCATGCCGTACGGCCAGGGCGACGAGTTTCCGCGGGACGAAAAGGAGTTTGACCGGATGCTCGGTCTGCTGAAGTCGGCGGGGTACAACACGGTCCACTGCCCCTACGAACCTTGGCGCGTGCCGCTGTTCAAGAAGCACGGGATGAAGATGATGGTCGACGTGCTGGCCTGGAAGCCGCCGATCGAGGCCGACATCCGCCGCCCCGGCCAGAGACCCAAGGTCAAGGCGATGTGCCTGAAGATCAAGGACTCAGACGCGATCTGGGGATACAATCTCTGGAACGAGCGGCTGGACTGGTGCGGTAACTTCAAGCATCTCGACGGATGGGTGCGGATGCTGCGAACCTGGGACCCGAACCACCCGATCTGGGTCGGCACCTACCGCTACCTTTACTGCGAGCACTTCCCGACCCACCAGGGCGTCTGCGCCTGGTACGATTATCACTGGTCCCGCGGTTTCGCATGGAATCTGCATCAACTGAACTTCTACCGCAAGATCGCCGCCAAGCGGCGAAGCGTGATGGGCAAGTGGTTTCTGATCCATGATTACAACCGCAATCTCTACACGCTCAACACGTCAATCGCACATGGGGTCAAAGTGGTCCTCGGTTTCATCGGCGGTCCTTACGCCGGGCGCGAAAAGGACCTGTCCAAGCGATGGGACGAAAACAGCCACCTGATCCGCATCGGTCGTCACCTTCAACCGTTATACAAGCTGATCGGCGAGATCGGCCTGCCCGAGGCGGTTTACGCCACGCCGACCCGCCGCCGCCCGGACAACAACAAGGACAAGAAACTCGGCATGGAGGGCAACACCACTCCCTTCCCGGAAGACTACTGGCTGGGTTTCGGCGCCGGCGAGGTCATTGCCGGCATATTCAAGCACCCCGACGGGTCGCGGATAGCTTACGTGTGCAACCAGAACGCCTGGGCCTGGCAGGGGGCGGTGATGAACGTCAGCCAGGAAAAGGGCAAGGAGCTTGTTGTCTCGAAATTCGACCGCAAGACCGGAAAATGGACCCCGCTGGGCGCGCGGCGAACGGTGAATTTCGCGATTGCCCCGGCCGACGCCGAAGTGTTCCGATTCGAGACGAAGCCCGGCGCCTCGGTGGTCGAGGAAAAGCCGGTCAAGTGGGATCCGAACGACAACTTCGCCGTCGCGGCGGGTATGCCCGCTGTCGGGATCGGCAAGAAGATCAAGCCGGTCGTGTCATCGACGTTCGCAGAGGAGTCGCAACTGGCGGTCAAGCAGGGCGAGGCGCTGATCGCGACCTACTCTATCGACAAGAAGACCGACATCGTGGTCTTCTCGAACCCCAGCGCTGTCGCGTGGCAGGGGATGGTCGTCGATCTCGGTCAGACCAAGGAGGCCCCGGTCATTATGTCGCAGTTCGAGCACGGCAAGTGGAACAAACTCGGCCCATGGGGGGATGTGAATTTTTCGCTCGACCCCAAGGGCTGTTCGATCCTGAAGTTCGAGCGATCCGGAGGCGCCAAACCCTCGAAACCGAATAAGTAGACTCCGAGATCGCTCCTCCGAGCCGATCTTGAAACATCCAGGAGATCATCTTTGTCCAGCAGTCGTAGACAATCAGAGAGTAACGTATCGAAAGAGGCCCTGGTCTCTTTCATGACCGTGTTTGCCGTGTTGACCTTGTCGCCCATGGGGCCGCGGGCTTCGGCGGCGGAAAAGGCCCCGCCGGTCGTCCATCCCATTCCGTCAGCCGCGAGCATTCGCGTGGCGTTGGATGTGGAATACGACGAGCTGGTGCGGCGGATAGACCGCTTGCGACGCGGCTGTTGGGGGCCGCAGACCGGTCGGCGATACAGCAAACGCCTCAGGGACCTGCGCGCTCTGGTCAAGGAGCAGGCATACGATAAGAACGCGCTGGTGCTTCGCGGCGACGCCGATCCGTTGGCGGTGGTCCTGCGCCGCAGCGGGGCGTTGCTGGATTTCCACCGACGAGGCGACATACTACCCAAGGCCAAGCTCGATGCGTGGAGGAAACGCCTTGACGCGCTGTCGGCCCGGGCTCGGGCGATCAAGCCGAAGGGCGACTGGAAAGACAGCGTAGACGCACAGGAGCAGGCCGTTCGCCTCGCGAAGCTCAAGGCCCGTAATAGCCGGCCCAGGAAACCCGAGAAGAAGGTGGTCGTCGCGCCCGATCCGCGGCGCGAACTGTTTTACAGTGCGTGCGCCTTGCGCCGTGAAGTAGTCATGGCCAATCCGCTCCTGGATTTCGATGCGATTGTATGCATGCTGGAGCAGCCCGGCGACGGGCGAATGATGGAGCAGGCTCGCGCGTGCTGGGGAAAACGCCCCCTCGGCGGCGGGCCGGCTATCATAACGAACTTTCGCGGCCCCGGAGCTCAACCTGGGATCAAAGACCTGCTCGCTTCGGCGCGCGTGGATAGCGGTCGATGGCGCGGCAAGCCCCTGACCGGCGCATTTTCAGGATTGGAGCTCAGTTACGACGGCAAATTCCTGCTGTTCGCGGCGACGACCGACAAGATGGTCTGGCATGTCTTCCGCTATCGCATGGAGACCCAAAAGCTCGAGCAGCTCACCGACGGGCCGTGGGACGATTTTGATCCGCACGAGCTGCCCTCCGGCCGCATAGTGTTCACCTCCACCCGCCGCGGCGGTATGGGGCGATGCAACCTGCCCCCTCAGTCGCAAACCTATACGCTCCACAGCATAGAACCCGACGGGTCGGACATGGTGGTGCTCAGCTTCCACGAAACCAACGAATGGCAACCGACCGTAAGCCACGGAGGCATGATCATCTACACCCGCTGGGACTACGTCGATCGCTTCTGGGGCAGCGGGCATCACATGTGGCGGTCCTCCCCCGACGGACGCAATCCCCGGAACCTGCACGGTAATTACCCGATTCCGCATTCGGGGTTCACACCGGGGCTCAAACCCTCTGAATACGGGCGTTACCGCAAGACGCGTTACGGGCGGAGGCTGCGCCCCGACGCGGAGGTGAGCTTCCGACCGATTCCCGGTTCGAAACGCTACGTGGCGACCGCCGTCGGGCATCACGAGGGCTTCTCAGGGTCGCTGATTATGGTCGACCCGTCCGTACCGGACGACAGCATCATGTCGCAAGTTCGCCGCATCACGCCCGAGATTCTCTTTCCCGAATGCGAGCAGGAGGGCCTTTACGACAGGGGCGAGCATTATTACGGAACCCCCTGGCCTCTGAGCGAAGACTTCTATCTCTGCAACCACATGCAGGGTCTGTATGTTCTGGACCGTTTCGGGAATCGCGAGGTCCTTTATCATGTCGCCGACGGACCGTTTCGCGTGCGAGATCCGTTCCCGCTGCGGTCCCGGCCGCGTCCGCCGGTCCTGCCGGTGGCGACCTGGCAGGGCAAACGCAGGGGGGCGCCGGGTCACAAACGAGCTACGATCAAAGTCGCCAACTGCTACAAGTCCGACAAGCCCCTGCCCGCTGGGATAAAGGTCAAGCACATGCGTATCGTGCAACTGATCCCCCAGTTGCGGACCAGAGCGGGATTCAAGCCGGTGATATCGCTGATGTCGAAGTTCAACGACTCGATCGGGCGCATGCCCCTGGGGGTCGTGCCTGTCGAAGAAGACGGAAGCGTTTACTGCGAGGCTCCGGTGGAGCGTGCGATATACTTCCAACTGCTTGACGAACGGGGTTTCGCGGTCCATTCGATGCGAAGCGCAACTTACGTGCATCCGGGCGAGCAGATGGCGTGCCTCGGCTGTCACGAAGCTCGGGCCGACGCGCCTCCGGCGATTGGAAGACCGGCGGCGTTTAAGCGGGCTCCGTCGAAAATACGGACCGAAGTGTCCAGCGGCGCCATTCCGTTCAACTATGAAGTTCTCGTCCGCCGACCTGTCTTTAACAAGAAGTGTCTCGGCTGTCACCGGAAGCACAATAAGAAGATCGCTCCGAAGTTCGACCCGAACGACAAATCGAAGAAACCTCGCGATCTTAACGCCGCCAAGAGGGCGCCGGACATGAGTTATGAATCGCTTGCGGCCAAGAACGTGCTTTTCGGCGCGCCGGGCGAGAACACCTCGATTCTGATGGCCGGTTTCGGCGGCAGCCGCACAACTCCGGGCAAGGTCGGCGCTGACGTCTCGGGCCTGATCCATTCCCTGCGGACGAAACCTCATCACAAGGACGTCTTGAAAACGCTGAGCAAAGACGACCTGCGCCGCATTACGTTATGGCTCGACATGAACTCCAACCGCATCTGCTGGATTGGCGAGAGCGACGAAGATTACAAGGCGCAATATAGAGGCGAGTTGAAATTCCCGCCGGTGGATTTCGACCCCCAAAACCCCCTGGGCGTCGAAGTCGACCGCCCGCTGCCCGATGCGCCCGGGAGGTGACGGGGCTTGGTTTACGCCAAGGCGTTTTTGTTCGCCGATGCCGGATTATTGAAAGGAAAACTGGAATGACTCGTACCGACATGCAGCGTCGTGATTTTCTCAAGGTGGTTTCCATCGGAGCGGCCGCGGCGGTCGTGCCGGGGGCTCTGACCGGAGCCGCGTCGGCCGCGGGTAAAACCGCCGCCGCCGGCAAACCCAACATCATCTTGATAATGGCCGACGATATGGGCTATTCGGACATCGGCTGCTTCGGTTCGGAGATCAAGACCCCGAACATCGACAAGCTGGCGTCCGGCGGTGTTGTTTTCACGCAGTTCTACAACGGCGCCCGATGCTGCCCGACGCGTGCGGCTCTGATGACCGGGCTCTACGCGCACCAGGCGTCGATGGGCGGAATGGAGCCGGATTGGAAAGCCCCGGGATACCGCGGCAACATCAACAAACGCTGCGTCACGATCGCCGAGGCCCTGAAGACCAACGGATACGCGACGTACATGACCGGCAAGTGGCACCTTACCAGGGACACGCGAGCCAGGAAACTCGAAGACAAGCACAACTGGCCGTGCCAGCGAGGGTTCGACCGGTTCTACGGGACGATCGCCGGCGCCGGCGACTTCTACGCACCGGCGACGCTGACGAGCGATAACGAAGACATAACCAAACAGGCCAAAGACGACCAGAACTACTACTACACCGACGCAATCAGCGACAACACCGTCAAGTTCATCAACGAGCACTGCGCCGGGGACAAGTCCAAACCGTTTTTCCAGTACGTGGCATACACCGCTCCGCACTGGCCGCTGCACGCACTGGACAAGGATCGGGCGAAGTACAAGGGCGTCTACGACGGCGGATGGGACAAGCTCCGCGAAAGTCGGCTCAAGAAGATCCATAAGCTCGGTCTGCTCGACCCGAAGTGGAGAATGTCGCCGTCGTCGGCGGGGTGTACGTGGGACGAACTGCCCAATCGTCCGCTGCCCAAGCAGTTCGAGCAGATCAAGGTCGTCAACAAGGACAATCTCCACGCATTCATGTCGATGAAGATGGAGATCTACGCAGCGATGATCGACAACATGGACCAGGGAATCGGGCGGATCGTCAAGTCGCTGTCCGACAACGGCATCCTGGACAATACGATGATCGTGTTCCTGGCCGACAACGGCGGGTGTTCTGAGTGGAGCATCTACGGCGGGCTGATGGGTCCCAAGCACCACAACACCTTCAAGGAAAACGGCGGTCCGCGGAGTTGGGACAGTTACGGCGCCGGATGGGCGTGTGCGAGCAATACTCCGTTCCGTTACTACAAGCACTACACTCACGAAGGCGGGATATCAACGCCGATGATCGTACACTGGCCGGCGAAGGCCAAGTCCGACGGCAAGTACCGCCGCCAGGTCGGGCACGTGATCGACTTTATGCCCACGTTCATCGCCGCCGCGGGCGGCGAGTATCCCCGAAAGCACGCCGGCGCCGACATCCCGCCGATGGAGGGCCAGAGCCTTCTCCCGGCGATAGTCGGCAACTCGCCGATCCCGCGGGAGTGCATCTGCTGGGAGCATCACGGCAACAGGGCGATCAGGATCGGCGACTGGAAGCTCGTCGCCGCCGGCGAGAACTCGAAATGGCAACTGTACAACATGGCTGACGACCGCACCGAACTGAACGACCTGGCCGCCAAAGAACCGAAGCGCGTCAAGGAGATGAACGACAAGTGGTGGGCCTGGGCCAAACGCTGCGACGTTTTGCCGATGAACCCCAACCACAAGGGCGAGTTCCTCAAGCGAAGGCTCGAAGCGATCAGGCGCCGCAAGGAAAAGCAGGCCGCCGAAGCGAAGAAGAAGGCCGCCAAGAGATGAATTCATCACGGTGCATCAAACGCCCCGGCGGCTGAGGACACAACGCCACGAAGAAGCAGCGTATGGACGACTATCGCAAAAGGACAATTGTCTATGTTGTCGCGGGCGT
>Ga0180430_10001635_pt1 | contig 21402 bp, 20 predicted proteins | sample SS_ome_9_FD_132999 | JGI IMG/M metagenome (GOLD analysis project Ga0180430, IMG submission 132999) | Hypersaline lake sediment archaeal communities from the Salton Sea, California, USA - SS_1_S_2 metaG | ecosystem: Environmental > Aquatic > Non-marine Saline and Alkaline > Hypersaline >... | reverse complement strand
GGAGCCATGGCTGGTATGGGAATTTTGGCGCGGATTTGGGATTTTATTATTGGCTTGTTAATGCTGTTTGTGGTGGGTACGGTAATAGTGTTATTGACACCGGATTCGGCCGAAAAGGTGGTGACGAACTATGCCAAACACCTGTGGATGTCGCTGCTGTATGGAATTATTGCGCTGATTGTGGTGCCGATTTTAGGTTTTCTATTTATGATTACGGTGGTGGGTATTCCGCTGGGCTTGATTCTGTGGGTGTTGTACGGAGTGAGTTTGTATTTAGGTGTGGTATTTGCGGCTTTGACGATTGGTAGCTTGATATTGAATCGGAAGTCGATTAAGTGGACGAGCATGCTGTTGGCGCTGGCGCTGGGTGTCTTGATTTTGCAAATAATCGGCATTATCCCGTGGGTGGGCGGTCTGGTTTACTTTATCCTCATGCTGGTTGGTTTCGGATCGATTTTGTATAGCTTGATTCATAAAGATAAGGCTAAACCGAAGTCCCCGGCTGCTCCGAAGAAACCGAATGTTAAGCTAGCTAAGAGTAAGAAATAATAATTTAATATTATTTTCTCCAAAAAATATAAATCGTCCCCGCAACAAGTGCGGGGCAGGCTCAAAGGAAGCGGGCTCGAGATATTTTTTAATCGAAAACAACAGTTAAATTATTTTTTCACATAAGAATAATTAATTAAATAAAGAAAATATTATGACCAAAGTAATCGAAATCGAAACAAGTGAGAAGTTTAAAGAAGAAATTAAAAGTGGCGTGACGTTAGTGGATTTTTTTGCTATCTGGTGCGGTCCCTGCCAGGCGATGAAGCCGATACTTGAAGCTTATGCGGCGGCTGAGCCGGGAGTCAAAGTGTTGGCGGTGGATGTTGATCAATTAGCCGATGTGGCCAGCGAGTATCAGGTCATGAGCATTCCCACGTTTGTGCTGTTTAAGGATGGGGAGGCGGTGGATGTGAAAATGGGCCGGATGAGCGAGGATGATTTAAAAGATTGGGTTAATAGCAAGAAATAATTATGAAACGAAAATATCTTATTGTCGGCAATTGGAAAATGAACACTGATCTGGATCAGGCGGTGGAGTTGGCGGGGAAGATTGGTAAGGGTTTGGATAGAGATGATGCGCAGACGGTGTTATGTCCGCCGCATGTTTTTATTGAGCAGGTCTTTAAGGCAGTGAAGAAGGTGCGTAAAAAGAATCTGGCGGTGGGGGCGCAGAATATTTCCTGGGAAAAGAAGGGGGCCTATACCGGAGACATATCAATTGATATGGTTAAACCTTGGGCCAAATATGCAATTATCGGTCATTCTGAGCGTCGACATTATTTTGCTGAAACCAATGCTCTAATAAACACCAAGATTAAATTGGCGCTAACCAATAAAATCACCCCGATATTATGTGTCGGGGAAAAGCGTTTTATGTCTTCCGATTTGCGTGATTTGGGGCGGGATTTGATTGAGGGTCTGGATGGATTGACTAAGGCGGAGATGAAAAAAGTGGTGGTGGCTTATGAGCCGGTCTGGGCAATCGGGACCGGTAAGGCGGCACTGCCCAATTATGTGAATAAGATATTGAAAGAAATGCGGCTCTGGCTGAAAGATGAGAAAGGTTTTGATGTGGCTGAGGGAGTCCGCATGTTATATGGGGGCAGCGTGAATAGCAAAAATGCCAAGGATTATTTGCAGGAAGAACAGGTGGATGGTTTGCTGATTGGCGGAGCCAGTCTGAAGCCGGGGACGTTTTTGCGGATTGTGAAAGCGGTGCCGAAGGATAAATAATTTGCCATTCTGGAGGGCATTATTGTAATATAAATATACTGTTGAGACGTCCCGGCGGGACGTCTGTACGTGGAGTGAAGGTTAACGTATTTTAAGTATAAAAATCGGGGGTCCCCAAAAATTGTCGAAGAAATTTTTGGGGTAGAGGAAGAGTCGTTCGACTTAAGCGGAAGGACAACAATTTATTGTTGTCATGGAGTGGGGAGAACGAACTCTGACGAGGCCCCTTCGTCTAGTGGTTAGGACGTCAGATTTTCAATCTGAAAACAGGAGTTCGATTCTCCTAGGGGCTACTTAAGAAAAAAGACGCATCGGCGTCTTTTTTCAATTTTCAAAGATAAATTATCAATTATCAATTTTAAATCAATATCCAAATATTAAAATGCTAAGTTCAAACACTATCATTGACATAGATTAGTTTTTATGAGATATTTTGGGCAAGAAAAAATCAGAAAGGGGTGTTTTTTAACATGCAAACCAAGGAAGAGAAAAAATGTACCATTTTTTCAAAGCAATACATTAAAAAAATGATCGATGATGGGCCAACCCGGGCCTTTAAAGATCATATTAGAGATTGCATGAGTTGTTATCTAGATTTTTCGGTTGGCAGCTTTCGAGAAGAATTGCTTGATCATCATGCCATGAGAGTGGAAGAGGCTAAGCGGAGGGGTCACAAATGTATTTCACCCGAAGAAATGATAGATATGACTTTTTCGGTACAAAAAGAAATTGAAAAACGGAGAATACTGGACTGTGATGATTGCATTAATAATTTTATAAAATACAGCAATTGGAAAAAGAATTATTTCGTGAATTATAAAACAACGGCCAAAGTATTAAAGATGATATTTCGTCAGCCGATAATTGATTTGTTGGTCGATCCATGTGTGCTGGAAAATGAAGTAAAATTGAGGGAAGCCGGGAAATTGTCTGATGAGGTGACAGACAGAATTGATGAACACCTGTGTTATTGTGGCAAGTGCGCCGATAAATATGCTGACCGGTGGCTAGCTTGTCAAAACTAAAACAAAAATAACGAATAGAGACGCAAAAATGCGTCTCTACTTTTTTGTCTGATAAGTGGGTTGAGATGGATTACTCCACTCTTAAAATTTGCCCGTCGGGAGCGATTTCGATAAAGTGGGTGGCGGTGCCGTTATAAAACTGCTGGCACTGGTTTTCTTCGCGGTCGTCTTCGGGGATGCGGGGGTTATGTGAGATGTCAACCACCCATTCATCGTTTATCATCCCTAGGCACGGTCCTTGAGCCCATTCATAATCGGTAAAATCACCGCGGCGCTGTTCGAGCAGGGCCTTGGCTTCATTTTTAACAATTTCTTCATTGTCAAAGGAAACCACGAATTCCTGGGATATGCCTTCGTTGAAATCGAGCAGCGGACTGCAACCGGAGAGGAGCCAAGCAAAGAATAAAAAACAAAAAGTCAAAAGTGATTTATGCATAGTAGTTTAATTATAAGAAATCCAAAGTCCAATTATCAATTATCAATTATCAATCAAGGTTCATAATTAAATAATCAAATAGCAAGCTTTATAAAAATTTTTTAATGTGACGGAGTAACGGCAGTTATGATTTATGCTCATAGTAATTTTGCAGAGCAAATAAATATGTAGAAAGCCGATTGATAAACTGGAGCATGTTTTTCGGTGCATTGATGGAGACGGTGCGGCGCTCGGCGCGGCGGCAGACGGTGCGGGCGATATTTATAAAAGTGGCAATTTCGTGATTGCCGGGGACGGTGAACTTACTAGGAATAGGGGCGATTTTTTGATATTTTTCAATCAAGAACTCCAGTCCTTCCGTAGTGATATAGGAGCGGTTCTCTTGGTAGCCGGACAGGATGGACATAAATGACATCAATTGCAATTGGATGCAATTAAGGTAGTATTTTTCCGGTTCATTAGTGACGAATTTAACCAATCCCAGGTGGGCGGTCAGCTCATCAATTGTGCCAATCGCTTCTATTAACTGATTGGACTTCGGGTGGGGGTGGCCGAGATAATTTTTGGTGATGCCCTCATCGCCGGGATGTTTTTTATTAATCATATGAGAAATGGCTAAGAGTCAATGTCTAATAATATTATATCTTTTTGTGATAAAATAAATACAGGGGGAAACGTCTTAAATAAAGCATTTTGCAAACATTATGAGCGGTCTTTTAGGATATTTTGGCCAGCGGCGCGCACTGCCGATTTTGATACAAGGTCTCAAACATATGCGAGACTATAATTATGATTCCAGCGGTCTGCTACTGAAGAGTGAAAATAATTTTTTTATCAAGAAGCGGGTAGGAAGTTGGCTTGATCTGGAGAAAGAGGTGATGAATCATGAGGGGAATGAGCAGTGTGGGGCGGTGCATTTACGATGGGCGACTCATGGTTCGGTGAAGACTGATAATACGCATCCGATTCTCAGTCATGATGGCCAGGTGGCGGTGTTGCATAAGGGAGTGGTGTCCAATCATGAGGAATTGAAGCGGCAGTTGATGGCGGAGGGCATATCGTTTAAGACGGATACCGATACGGAAGTGATATCAAATTTAATTGCTAAGCATTACGAAGGTGATTTACAGACAGCGGTTCGGCACGCACTAGTTGAAGTAGATGGGATATACGCCATAATTGTTTTTTATCAGGATGGCCGACGGGAGATGATTGCCGCCAATAACGGAGCCGGTTTAATATTGGGATTGGGGAAAGATGAATACTGGCTATCATTAAACAAAAAGACCATTTATCCGTTTACAGATAAGGTGGTTTATATCAATGATTCCGAAATGGTAAAAATAAACGAGGGCGGATATGTCAGTTCGATTGTGGATGGGGGCTCAATTAACGTATTGACCAAAAATGTGGAAACGATTGAACACAATGATTCGGATATGGATCAGTACTTTGAGCAGATCGAGAATGAAATTTTCAGTCAGCCGGAGATGGTTAATAAGATTATGGCCGGGCGGATTGATGAGAGGAAAATGACAGCGCACTTTGGTGGCCTGGAGGACAGTATTGAATTTTTGCGCCATGTTACCCGATTGATATTTGTCGGATCGGGTAGTTCATTCTATTCGGCCATGATTGCCCGGGAATTAATTGAAGATTATTTGGCGGTGGCGGTTAGTGTTTATTCCGGTCTAGAGATGCGCTCGAAGAGGTTTGTGTTATCACACGAAAAGACGGCTTTTTTTGCGATTAGTCAGTCTGGGCAAACGCCGGATACGGTGGCGGCGATGCGGGAGGCTCAGCAGCTGGGAATGTATGTTTATGGTATTACTAATACGGTCGGTAGTCCGGTCGCGCGAGAAACGAAGTCTGGTATATTTTTACACTCCGGTCCGACATTGGGTATGCCGTCGATGCGCTCGTTTATGTCTCAGCTGGTGGTGCTGGTATTATTGACATTGTATATTGGTCGGATGAAGGGCTTGTCACCGGCTTCCGGGCGACAGATTATCAATTCTCTGGATGATTTACATGATAATTTGAAAAATATTCTGTCGCGCTCACTGCAAATAAAGAATATGGTGAAAAAGTACTATGATTGTAACAAATACTGGATTGTTGGGGTAAAATATGGCTATCCATTGGCGTTGGAAACAGCGTTGATTTTGGGCAAGCTTGGCAAAGTGATGGCCGAGGGGGTGAATATGGCGGAATTGGAATATGGCATTATCGATCAAATCAAAGAAAGTCACACTGTGGTTTTTTTGATGACGAGTGATTCGATTGCCGATGGTAGTATAAATTTGATCAGGAGGATAAAGAAGACTGGGGCGAAAGTGATGGTGTTTGCTGAGGAAAAAGATATCCGACTGGATGACATGATTGATGAATTGGTATATTTGCCTTCAGTGAAGGACATTGTGATGCCGGTGGTGACTTTAATGTCGCTCCAGTTGTGGGTGTTTTATCTGGTCAAAGAGATTGTCGCTCGCAATCACAAAAAGGTTGACCCGATGATGTATATGTATGATGCCTAGATAATTTGCATTCGCTCTTGGGCATTGGTGACCTATCCCAATCACTCATTGGGATATTTTTGAGTTATAATAAAGAAGTTGAATAATTTTACTATATGAAAAAATATTTAATAATATTTAAAGCACTGTTGGTCATGATGCTGATGGTGGGGGCTTTTTTGTTGGGGAGTGCTTATGCGGGCAGTCAGAGTTGGCTGTGTAAGAATTTTGTTTGGCAGGATCAGAGTCGGGAGACTTTCAATCAGGTGGTGGAGTTGGTGTCCACACAGTATATGGGAGAGATTGATTGGGATGAATTTTTTTATGGAGCGATAAAGGGAATGGTGTTGTCTTTAGATGATCCCTATTCAGAGTATTTTACTCCGACTGAGGCGGATATATTTTGGGATGATATTAATGGTGAGTTTGAAGGTATTGGAGTGGAGGTGAAGGTCAGTGATGGGATGGCGGAGATTGTGACGGTGCTGGTTGATTCGCCGGCTGAATCAGCTGGTTTGCAGGTGGGTGATATTATTTTGGCGATTGATGATGTGGATGCGGATGGTAAAACGGTTTGGCAGATTGCTACCATGATAAAAGGGGAGTCAGGTTCGGTGGTGAATTTGATAATTTTAAGAAATGAAAGTGATTTGTTGGAGATTGCGGTGGAGCGGGCACATATTCAGGCGGGTAGTATTTTTACCCAGGATCTGGAGGGAGCGCTTTGGGTGCGGGTGATAAGGTTTGATGAAGATACGTCGGATGAATTGGAGCAGGCATTACTAAAATATAATCCGGATGAACAGATAGGGGTGGTGCTGGATTTGCGGGGTAATCCGGGTGGTTATTTTGATTCAGCAATTACAATTTCTGATATGTTTCTTGATTCCGGGTTGATTGTTAAAGAGAGAACTAATGATGGGACGGAGGAAGTTTTTGCTGCTAAAGCGGGAGATGATTTTGAGGATGTTAGATTGGTGGTTTTAATTGATGAGGGCAGTGCCTCAGCCTCGGAGATTTTAGCTGGAGCCCTGAAGGATAATAATCGGGCAAAAGTGGTTGGTCAACCAAGTTATGGTAAGGGCTCGGTTCAGGTTGTGGAAACATATGACGATGGCTCGATTTTGAAATTAACCATCGCCGAATGGCTGACACCAGCCGGGGTAAATTTGCGCAAGGAGGGGATTCAGCCCGATATTCTGGTTGAAATAACCGGCACAGAGGATATACAATATAAAAAAGCAGTTGAGGTGCTAAGAGAGTAACTGCGTTCTGATTATTTGATTATTAATATGTAAAGATGAAAGTTTTATTACTTGATAATGTGGATAAATTGGGGGTGGTGGGCGATATAGTTGATGTCAAGCGGGGATATGCTTCAAACTATTTAATGCCGCGGCGTTTGGCAGTTTTGGCTAAGGAGAATACGATTAAAGCTCATCAGGCTCAGGTGGATGCGGCTCGGGAAAAAATGGAGCAGCAGAAGAGCGAACTGCAGCAACTGATTGAGAAAATCGATGGGATTGAATATAAACTGGAAAAAAAGGTCAACAAAGACAACAAAATGTTTGGCTCAGTCAGTCAAAAAGACATTAAGACGTTAATGGCGGCTGAGAAAATTGATTGGGATTTGGTTGAGATTGATTTATCGAAGATAAAGAAGGAGTTAGCCAAGTATCCAGTTGAATTGAAGTTTCCTTATGATCTCTCGGCCAAAATTATTCTAAATTTGGTAGAAAAAAAGTAGAGTTTTAGTTTTTCATAATATTTAATGCGGGCAAACAGGTTTTTGGTAATCGCCTTAACGCTGGCGGGAATATGGTTTTCCGCAGGTTCGGCTATGGCTAAAAGCTGGTATTTCGAGGAGTTTAATGTTGATATTACTGTTAACGAGGACTCCTCTTTTGATGTGGTAGAAAAACACACATATGTTTTTGATGGCGATTTTAGTTGGGTGAATCGGGATATTACCAAGCGGCAGTTGTCATCGATTGAAAATGTGATGATGACGGATGAGGAGGGTAATGAATTGCCGAACTATGAAGTTGATTTTGATTACACCGATGATGTTGGCAATCAATATGTGAGAGTAAGAAATAATTTTGCCATATCAAATGAGACGGTGACTTGGTTGGTAAAATATCATGTTAATGGTGGTTTGGATTTTTCCAATAGCTGGACGGAGGGTTACGATCGTTTGTATTGGAATGCAATATCGTCGGATCGGGATGTGCCAATTGAGTCCTGTAGAGTAACGGTGCAACTCCCTGGTGATTATTCGGCTGATCAGGTAGATTTTATGTCATATGCATATTATGATTACCAAAGTGAATATCTGCCGGGCGGAAAAGTGCTTTTTACGGCAGAAGACCTGACGCCGTATTCTAGTTTCACAATTGATGTGGTGTGGCCGACGGGACAGGTGGATTTGCCGGCGCAGGTGGTGCTCGATGCTAATCTGGCAGATTTTGGCGTGGTAATTAATGGAATTGAAGTTGATCAGGTGTATAATCGGGATTATGTTTTTTACTGGCCAGACGGTGAGCATGAGTTTGAGTTTGTGAAGTGGGGTTACCGGACGATTGGTGACCGGGTTGATTTGGAGTCGGAAAAGTCATATCGATTCAATCTACATTTTAAAGAATTATGGTTGCGGTGGTTGGTGCGCTGGCTGGGCTATTTGATGATTCCGGGAGCGATTTTGTTGGTGTGGTTGTTGTGGTATGCGGTTGGTCGTGATCAGGGGCTAAAGGGTACAATAGTGGCTTGGTACGAACCTTATGAAGGAATGAGGCCGGCCGAAGTGGGAACGTTGTTGAAAGAGAATGCTCAGATGCAATTTTTGCCAGCCATGCTGGTGGATTTAGCGGTACGGGGGTACATCAAGATTAAAGAAAAAGAAAAAAAGGGCCTGCTGTTTTCATCACAGACATATACTTTTTACAAAGTCAAAGAGTTCACCGGGCTGAAAGACTATGAACACAAACTTCTGGAAGGTATGTTTGGTAGCAAAAAAAGCGTAAGTCTCTATTCGTTGAGAAATAAGTTCTACAAAAAAATTAGTGGCATAACCACGGCCTTGATGGATCAGGTGGTGGCCGATGGATATTTTGACAGTGATCCACGGAAAGTGAGGATGTGGCACTATATTTATGGTGTGTTGGGATTGCTTGGAGGCTTGGGTTTGACGATTGTGGTGTCGATATTTTTAAACTGGTGGCCGTTATCTGCGTTATGGTTTGTGTCTGGCTTAATATATCTCTTTTCGGTGGGAATTATGCCGCGTAAAAGCCGGAAAGGCGGGGAGGCGTTGGAAAAATTGTTGGGATTTAAGGAATACTTGTATCGGGCAGAAAGATATCGACTGCAAGATGATACCCCGGAGACATTTGAAAAATATTTGCCTTATGCTATGATATTTGGCGTAGAAAAGCAGTGGGCAGAAAGATTTAAGGATATTTATAAAACACCGCCGGATTGGTATGAAGGCGGGGATATGACCAGTTTTAATGCGGTTTATTTTGCTAATAGTTTGACCTCGATGTCGACGGCCACGGCGGCGGGCATGTCTTATGTTCAAAGTAGCGGTTCGGGTGGCTATTCTTCCGGTGGCGGCAGTTTTGGTGGGGGATTTTCCGGTGGCGGAGGGGGAGGTGGGGGAAGTAGTGCGGGATAAGAAATATTAGAATTAAGAATAAGAATAAAATATTAAGGAGATGTTATGGGATGGATGGATAACGTTAAACAAAAAGGCTCGGAGATGAAGAAGTTATATGAGCTGCAGAAGAAGGCCAAGAAAGTACAAAAAGAGTTGCAAGATTTGTTAATTGAAGCTAGTGCCATGGATGGTAAGATATCGGTGGTGTTTAATGGGGAGCAGAAAATGGAGGAAATTCATATTGATGAGAGTCTGTTGACGGCAGAAAATAAGAGCCAACTGGAAAAGGGAATTAAGGATGCGATAACCCAGGCACTGAAAAAAGCTCAACAGGTGGCCACGGAAAAGACCAAGGAAGTGGTTGGTGATATGGGTATTCCGGGGATGGATGGTTTGTTGGGGTGAGTGGTGAAATTTATTAGTTTTGACGGCTCGTTTGCCTAACTCACTTCGTTCAAACAGAAACAAACTTGCCTTACAAAACGTAATAAATTTCACCTTCTGGGTTTTGTTTGAAGTTTGACGGCTCGTTTGCCTAACTCACCTTACAAAACGTAGTAAATTTCACCTTATTTATTTGGAAGGGATTGGGAATAATCAAGATTCGTAAATTGATAATGATGGGATAGGGGAAGATGAAAAATAATATCAAGTTGATTGTCGGTTTAGGAAATGTCGGAAAGAAATATGAAGGGACGCGCCACAATGTTGGTTTTTTGGCGGTGGATGCGTTTCGAGAATTATTGTGCGACGATGAATTTAAATTAAAAGAAAGATTTAATTGCTGGGTGTGTGAGAATGAATATGCTGGCGGGAAGGTGATATTGGCTAAGCCGACTAAGTACATGAATTTATCCGGATATCCGGTTAAGTTGCTGGCGGATTATTACAATATTGATAGCGCTGATATTCTGGTGATTCATGATGATCTGGATTTGGAATTGGGGGAGGTTAGGTTTAAGCATGGTGGTGGTACTGGTGGTCATCATGGTTTGCAGTCAGTTCATGAGAATTTAGGCACGGATGAGTATGATCGGTGTCGGATTGGGATTGGCAAGAAAGGTCAGGCGGTCTTGACGGAAAAAGAAGGGGCAGATTTTGTTTTGGGCAGGTTTACCAAAGAAGAAGAGTTGAGCATAAAAAAAGCACTGGAGACAGTGCTGGCTGGGGGACAATGCTGGTTGACGGATGGAATTGAAGAGTGTATGAATAAATACAATTAAAAAACATCCTGTAACTTGCCTATGGAGACTCGTTAGCTAAAGGAGGGCGAAAAAGCTAGAACAAGTTCCATGGGCAAGTCAAAGGATGCTTTAATGGTTTCGTGCCAATCTAATATTAATTTATAATACATTAATCGCAATGTCAAGGCTTTTTTAATGTTATACAACAAAATAAATAAATCTTTACTAGCCTTAAGTCCGCAGTGGTCGGCTTTTCAAAAAAAGTGTGGTGACACCAATTCTTTGTTGATTGAAAACATGAAGGATGACTATTTTGGCTGGTTGGCCGGAATGCTCTGGGAAAACAATCGGGAGAGGGTGTTGGTGTTGGCGGAGGATAGTGTGGTAGCTCGGAAGATTGGATACAATTTGCAATTGTGGGGAGTGGAACATGTTGTTTTGCCTTCTTCATGGAATCAAATTGATCGAGAGCGTTTGCAGAAAATATCAATTTATCTGCATAATTTTAGACTGCGCGGGGGCTTGGTGGTGGCCTCGGTTGAAGAATGGTCGGGCGGATGGGGGTATTGTTATCAACCGGATGCCAAATTGAAGGTTGGTGATAAGTTGCGGTTTGCTGACTGGTCGGGTCGATTGGTGCAATTAGGTTACGTGCGAACGAGGAAAGTGAGCGCCGAGGGGGAATATGCGGTGATGGGTGATGTTTGGATAATATGGCCACTGGGAGAGAAGCAACCGTGGCGAATTGAGACGAGCGACAATCAGGTGCAAGGATTGTCACAAGTTGATTTATTAACCGGGGAAGTTCAGAAAACTGCCCCGAATATTTTGATTGGTGGATGGTTGCAGCGAGTGGATGAGGGAACAGCCATGGGTGATATTTGGAAAGAGAAAATGTCGATGGATCGACTGGTGATGTATGGGGTGGATGAAGACAAGGGGGATTGGAAAGAGATCAAGACTAGGCGGGTATATTTTTATACTCGACCGAAAAATAAGCCGACCGAGTTGAATTGGCCGATGCGGGATTTCGCCTGGGGTTTGGGTGGAATGGAGGCTTTTGCCAAGTATTTGGCAAAAAACGAGATGAGGCATAATATTGTCGTGACTGCCAACGTCAAGGAGTTTCGTCGATGGATTAATGAGTTGCAACTGCCGAATCAGGATTTTGAAATATTTGAGGGTTCAATACCGGCCGGTGGATGGTTGACAGATGACAAAACGGCTATTTGGTCAGATCGAGAGTTGTTCGGGGTGGTGCGCAAAAAAGTGTCGGTTAAAAGGCAGGCAGTTAATTTTAAGAAACTGGCTGAATTTAAGGTGGGGGATTTGGTGGTGCATAGTGACCACGGGATTGGTTTGTTGTCGGATTTTACCACTCGACACGTAGAGGAGGTGGTTAAGGACTATTTGGTGATAACTTATGATCGAGGTGATTTACTGTATGTTCCAATCGAGCAACTGAACAAGGTTTCCAAATACATTGGCTCGAAACTGGTAAAATTGAGTCGTCTGGGAAGTGTGGTGTGGGAGAAGAAGAAACGGCGAGTGAAAAAACAAGTTGAGGAGATGGCAAAAGAATTGTTGCGGCTCTATGCAAGACGTAAATTGGTTAAAAGAAAACCGTATACTTTTTCAACCGCTAAAATGATTCAGCTTGAAGATACGTTCGATTATCAATTGACTGATGATCAAGAGCGAGCCCTAAAAGAAATTCATGCCGATTTGGATCGGGATTATCCGATGGATCGATTGCTTTGCGGTGATGTGGGTTTTGGTAAAACTGAGTTGGCCATAAGAATTGCTGGTCGGGTAGCGGCTGATGGTCGACAGGTGGCGGTGTTGGTGCCGACAACGATTTTGGCCGAACAGCACTACGTCACTTTTTTGGAGAGATTGGGGCAGTTGGGGATACGGGTGGAAGTCTTAAGTCGATTGCGGGATAAGGATTACCAGAAGAATGTTTTGGCTAAAATTGCACAGGGCAAAGTGGACGTAGTGGTTGGCACTCATCGGATTTTGCAAAAAGATGTCAAATTTAAGAAACTGGGAATGCTAGTGATTGATGAGGAGCAAAAATTTGGGGTGCGAGCCAAAGAGAGGTTAAAAAAACTGCGTAATAATGTTGATATTTTAAGTATGAGTGCGACGCCGATTCCTCGAACGCTGAATATGGCGATGGGTGGGGTGCGAGATTTGAGTTTATTGGAAGTTGCCCCGGAGGGAAGGCGGGCGGTGCAAACTGAAGTGATGCCTTATGCTGACGCGGTGATTGTTGATGCGGTGGAAAAAGAGGTAAGTCGGGGTGGACAGGTGTTTGTGATTCATAATCGGGTAAGAACGATTGCTGGATTGAAAGATCACTTGCAGGTAATCTTGCCGAAAGGTGTTAAGATTGGGGTGGCTCATGGTCAGATGTCAGAAAAGGATTTGGCACAAGTGATGAATGCTTTTGCCGGTGGCGAATATGACGTTTTGGTGGCTACCACGATTGTGGAAAATGGTTTGGATTTGCCCAATGTAAATACTTTAATAGTGGAAAATGCGGCTGGATTGGGACTTTCCCAATTATATCAACTGCGAGGTCGAGTGGGGCGATCGAAAACTAAGGCCTATGCTTATTTTCTGTACCGCAGTGAAAAGCTAAAACTAAAAGCCAAGCAACGATTGCAAGCGATTACGGAAGCCCGGGAATTGGGTGCTGGCATGAAGTTAGCGATGGCAGACATGGAGATTAGAGGGGCGGGAAATATTTTGGGGGTGCAGCAGCATGGGAATGTACATGCGGTGGGGCTGGGTATGTTTTTAGATATGCTTAATGAAATGGTTGGTGTCTTGAAACAGGACACTACTTCGGAACAATTGTCGGAAGATAAAATTGTGATTGACTTGCCGGTTAGTTTTTCTGTGCCGAAGCATTATATCGAAGATGGTGAGGGTCGTCTCTATTGGGAGCAAAGGATTGCTGCTCAGATAAAAATTGAAGATATTGACAGATTGGAAAAAGAGATGACGGAGCAATATGGAGTGATGCCGGATGAATGCCGAAACCTATTTAAAGTAGTCAAGATTCGGCTGTTGGCGCAAATTAATGGGATTACTCATATAATATTGAAGAAGCAGCGCTTGTTAAGTGGGCAGGAGGAGAAAAATCTAGTGATTCGTTGGAATCAAGATATATCAATGGAATTGGTGAAGTATTTATCAAGTTTGTCTGATCAGTGGGTGTATCGCAATGAAGAGGCGGTGATCGATGTTAACAAGCTCGATAAACATGGTTGGTTTAACTGGCTCTATGAATTAATGCAAAAATTACCCGAATTGGAGGATTAATCTATTCTTAAACCGAGCTTAAGGCATAATTAATCACGATTGAATTATGCTAGGTTCAGCATGGATGAGAATTTGATTTATTTGTATATGCTGCAGAGTTTTGCTGGGTTTGGGTGTCAGCGGATTCAGCGGATATGGCAGCGGTGGAAGGATTGGCCAGCGGTTTGTCGCAGTGCTCGATGGGATGATTGGAAGGATTTGGGAATTAGTCGAGATTTGTTTGTCGAGTGGCGCGCTTATTATCGGCGGGAGCGGACAGCACTGAAAAAAAAGTGGAAAATTTTGGTTAGCAGTGGTGTTAGGGCGATTAGTTATTGGTCAGAGGATTATCCTCAATTATTACGGGAAATTTACAGTCCGCCAGTTATTTTGTTCTATAAAGGGAACTTGGATTGTCTCAGTTCTAAGTGTCTGGCGGTGATTGGAACTAGGCGGTCATCGGATTACGGCAAGCGAGTGGTGCGGAGTTTGGTGAGTAGTTTGACTGGTTATGGTTGGACGGTGGTTAGCGGGATGGCTTTTGGGATTGATTCACTGGCTCATTGGACAGCAATCAGGCATGGTGTCTTGACAATAGCTGTGGTGGGTGGTAGTTTGGACAAAGCTTACCCTCGTTCCAATCAAAAGTTATTTGATCGAATAATCGATAGTGGTGGATTAGTTTTGTCGGAACATGATTGGGATAAGGTGGCTGAACCTTGGCATTTTCCAGCGAGAAACAGAATAGTTAGTGGCATCTGCCAGGCGGTGTTGGTGGTGGAGGCCCCGCAAAAAAGTGGTGCCAAAATTACCGCTCGTTTGGCGCTGGAACAGAATCGGCCCGTACTGGTAGTGCCGGGTAGCATCTATAATTCTGGAAGTTTTGGCTGCAACGAATTAATTAAAGAGGGGGCGATTCCGATAAATTCTATCAATGATATACTATTGGAGTTGGGGGAAAAAGTTATGGAGAAATCGGTGAGGTATCAGGCTAAAAATGAAATTGAAACAGTTTTATTAAAACAACTAAAACGGGGTTCGCAAGCTTTGGACGAATTGAATTTAAAAGAGGTTTCAGCCGCCACAATTCTGGCTCATTTGAACGAGTTACAACTTAAAGGCGTGGTGGTGGAAAACAAAGGTCGCTGGGAATTGGTATAATTTTTTATAAAGTTAATGAAATTATAGGAAAAATGAAAAATTTAATTATCGTTGAGTCGCCGGCGAAAGCCAAAACAATTGAACGCATCTTAGGTAAAAATTATAAAGTAGTAGCTTCATTTGGGCATGTGAGGGATTTGCCAAAGACGAAGTTAGGAGTTGATGTTGAACATGATTATGAGCCTAAGTACGTGGTTCCGGCCAAATCGAGAAAAACTGTCACGAGTTTGAAAAAGGAAATCAAGAAAGCTGACAAAATATATCTGGCGACTGACTTGGATAGAGAGGGAGAAGCGATTGCCTGGCATATTGTGGAAGCGACGAAGCCGCCCAAGAAAATGGAGGTGGTGCGAGTGGTATTTCCTTCAATTACAAAAAAAGCGGTTGAGGATGGAATGAAAGCGGCTCGGGAAATTAATTTTAATTTGGTGGATGCTCAACAGGCCCGTCGGGTTCTTGATCGGTTAGTGGGCTATAAATTGAGTCCACTCTTGTGGAAAAAGATATTTAAAGGGTTGTCAGCCGGTCGGGTACAGTCGGTGGCCTTACGTTTGATAGTGGAGCGAGAGCGGGAAAGGGAAAGTTTTAAACCGGAAGAATACTGGACAGCTGAGGCGGATTTTTTTCGCGATAAAAAAGAGGAGCGGGCACGGGCAAAATTAATTGAAGTTAATCAGTCTGAGTATTTGCCAAACAATGAAAAGGCAGCCAAGAGTTTTGAAAAATCAATCGAAAAAGCGGATTATGTGATCGATAAGATTGAAAAAAAAGAAAAGAAGCGGGCTCCTTATGCACCCTTTATCACCAGCACATTGCAACAAGAGGCGTATAATAAATTGCGTTTTAGTGCCAAGAAGACTATGACCTTGGCGCAGAAGTTATATGAGGGTCAGACAATTGAAGGGAAACAAACTGGTTTAATTACTTACATGAGAACTGATTCGCGCAATATTTCGGATGAGGCTTTGCAAAAAATTAGGGGATTGATTAAGGAAAAATATGGTGCGGATTATTTACCCGATCAGCCAGTTATATATAAAAAGAAGAGCAAGTCCGCTCAGGAGGCGCATGAGGCAGTGCGGGTAACATATCCGCAGTTGGATCCGGACCGCATCAAGGATTCACTCGATGATGATTTGTTTAAGCTATATCAACTTATTTGGAAAAGAACGATTGCTTGTCAGATGAATCCGGCCAAATTTACTAATACCATTTTACATATAGTGGGCAAGGAGAAGAAAAATGAGTTTAGATTCAAGGCCAATGGAATTAATATGCTGTATGATGGCTGGCTAAAGGTGTGGGATTATCCGAAAGCGGTAGGTGAGGACGTTATACTTCCCGAATGGCTGGAAGGCGATCAGCTGAATATTGAAAATTTAGATATTGAACAGCATTTTACTAAACCGCCGGCTCGTTTCACGGAAGCGACGTTGGTGAAAACATTGGAGAAAAACGGAGTTGGTCGTCCATCTACCTACGCCTCTATTATGAGTACTATCCAGACTCGTGGATATGTTAGTAAAGAAGAGGGTAAATTCAAACCAGAAGAGGTGGGTTATATTGTGAATGATTTCTTGGTTAAGTATTTTGCTGACGTTGTAGATATTAATTTTACGGCCGAATTGGAGAATAAGTTGGACAAGATTGCTACCGGTGAAATTGCTTGGGTGCCGATGTTGGACGAGTTCTATCAGCCATTTATTAAACAGATTGAAGAAAAAGAGAAGAGTATTAAAAAAGAAGAAGTGGTGGAAGAAAAAGAGGTGGATGAAAAGTGTCCGGAGTGCGGTAAACCTTTGAAGGAGAAATTTAGCCGTTACGGAAAGTTTTTGGCTTGTACTGGTTTTCCTGATTGTAAATTCACTAAACCGTTGGGTGATGAAGAGGATGATGAGTTGGTAAAAAAGGCTGAACCCTGTGAGAAGTGTGGTGGAAAGATGGTGATGAAAAAGAGTCGTTATGGCAGTTTTTTGGCATGCTCCAATTATCCTGATTGCAAGAATATCCGTAATATTGTTAAAGATATTGATATTGATTGTCCGGTGTGTAAAGAGGGTAAGTTGGTGCAAAAGCGTAGTCGACGGGGCAAGGTGTTCTATGGTTGCAGTCGCTATCCGGATTGTAAGACAGCTTTTTGGAATGAGCCGACGAAGGATAAGTGTGAAGAGTGTGGTTCAATTTTGACGAAAACAAAATCAGGCAAGGTTAAGTGTGAGCAATGCGCCAAACAGGCCCGGGAGAAAAAATAAATTATCCTTCAAGTATTTGGCGGATTGATATAATGAAGTTGGATTATTAATTAAAAACAAAATAATCAAATCAATTATCATGAATAAAATTCTCAAAGTGTCATTTGGGGTGGTTTTTTTGCTATCCTTGATATTTGTTTGGTCGGTTGGAGGCGCGGCTAAGGCCCAGCCGGAAGATTCGGTGGATATGGTGTTTTATAAAGCCGAAGTAACGATGGTTGATGAGCCTAGCGAAGAGGGTCTGCAAAATGTAACAGTCAAGATTGGTAATGGCGATCGGTTTGGTGAGCAGTTGAGTTTTCAGCACTATGCTACGGTGTATCAGACCAATGATTGGTTGTTGCGGATTGGTGATGATATATATATTTCTGTGCAAAATATAGATGGACAGGAGCAGATCGCGATGACCGATTATGATCGCTCATTTACATATGCATATATGGCGATTTTGTTTGTGGTGGTTTTGGTTCTGGTGGGCATGTTGAGTGGACTGAGGGCTTTGCTTGGATTTGGGATTTTGTCAGCAGTTATCGGTTTTTATTTGATACCTCAGATTTTGTCAGGCAACGATCCTCTCACCGTTATTTATCTGACCGCTTTAATTGTAGTAATCTGTCTATCAATTGTTTTAACGGGCTTCAATCGAAAAACATTGTTGATAATCGGTTCGTCGCTATTTGGTTTATTGGTGTCGTCGATCATTATTTTTCTCTTTGGATATATCAGTAATTTCAATGCGATTGGTTTGGAGGAGTCGAATATGTTCGCGGTGTCAACCAATTTATCAGGTTTGAATTTGTTGAATATTGTTTATGGAGGAATGTTGCTTGGTGCGCTTGGAGCGATGATGGATGTCTCGATGTCGATAGTTGCGGGAGTGGAGGAATTGTTGCAGGTTAATCGGGAAAAGGGGGCCAGAAAAATTAGTCAAAAGGATTTGTTCCAATCGGGCTTGAAGATTGGACGGGAGATTATGGCGGTTAATGCTAATACTTTGTTACTGGCCTACATTGGTTCGGCTTTGACACTGTGGCTGATTGCTTTGTCGCAGAATATCGGTTGGAGTGTCTTGATTAGCTTTAATATGATTTTTGTAGAAGTGTTGCGCATAATTGGCGGCACGCTAGGTATTTTCTTGTCCATACCGATGACGGCTTGGCTGGCGTCGAAGTTTTTGGTGTTTCGCCGAAAATTTGAATACTAGGATATTTTATTAATTGTTGATATGAAGAAAAAATTACTATTTGGAACCGGTGGCGTGCCGTTGTCGTGCAAGGAGCGGTCCACTTTGGCTGGGATTAAAAAAATTAAAGACCTGGGATTGGATTTGATGGAAATGGAGTTTGTCCATGGGGTGCGGATGAAAGATGATATGGCCAAACAGGTGGGTGAGTTGGCGGCCGATTTGGGGGTGGCGTTGACGATTCATGCACCGTACTATATTAACCTGAATGCCAATCAGCCGGATATCAAGAAATCATCTCGGGAACGAATTATGAATTGTTGTCGGGTGGCGGAGTTAACCGGTGCCAAATCGATATGTATGCATACCGCATTTATGTTGGGCCAGGAGATGGAGCAGGTGTTTGAAAATGTTTTGGAGCAGATGCTGTTGATTGAGGAGGAAATGGAAAAGGAAGGATTGACGAATGTTTGGTTGGCACCGGAAGTGATGGGCAAGCCGACTCAGTTCGCTGACGTGGAAGAATTGCTTGCTCTCGCCAACAATCTAAAATATACCCGGATATGTTTTGATTTTGCGCACTATTTCGCTCGTAGCGTGGGTAAGAAAAATGGCTACAAAGCGTTTCGGGAAGTGTTAGATAAGATTGATAAAGGTTTGGGTAAGGAAGCAGCAAGTGAATTACACATTCATTTGTCGGGGATAGAGTATTCGGCTAAGGGTGAGCGTCGACATTTGGTTTTGGAAGATACACATCTCGATTGGCAGGGAGCATTGAAGGCGATTAAAGATGTGGGGATTGGAGGATATTTAGTTTGTGAGAGTCCGAACCTGGAAGAGGATGCGTTGAAGATGAAGGAGTATTATGAACAACTTTAAAGCAAAATTCAAAAATCAAAAAATTGTCCCGGACTTCGATCCGGGAACAAAGTCACAACTAATGTGCCCGTGGCCCATCCGCTTTTGGCGGAAAAACCTGAAACTATGTATGTTATTTTTAGTTGTATTGCTATCTGGTTGTTCTCAGTCTGTTGGTGATACTATTGTTAGCTCAAACGGAAATAGTTGTCAGCCGAACCAGATAAAGATTGAGGTGTTGGGAGATAATCAACAAGAGTTTTGTGTGCGCGTGGCCGACAATGATATTGAGAGAGCTAAAGGGCTGATGTATGTGGAAGAAATGCCGGAAAATGAGGGTATGTTGTTTGTATTTGATCGGGAGGACATACATTCATTTTGGATGATGAATACCATGATTCCGCTAGATATTTTGTTTTTTGATGCGAAAGGGGAGTTGGTGGACATGAAGAATGATTTTCAGCCGTGTGAGAATAGTCTCAATTGTCCTTCATATCAATCGAAGGGTGCGGCTCAGTATGTGCTTGAGGTAAATAGTTCGGTCTACAATGAGACTGATAATGATCTGCAGCTGGTGTTGCCGGATTAACGTTCGGGAAAAATTTGATTTTCCAGTCGGGTAATGCGAGCGTCTTGTTTGTTGAATTCATAGCGATGGACATAGCGACTCTGTTTTCTGTCGAGTTCGGAAATATCGTTTCTCATATCTTTAATGTCGAATCTGATATCTTTGATGTCAGTTTTTAATTCCAATTTGAGGGTGTCAATTTTTTGGTGCACTTCTTTAAAACCCTTCTCAATCATAATGGCTAGTTTTTCGAAGGTGATTTTTGACATAAATTGATGGTTATTTTTCACTAATATAATCGTATCACGGAGAGGATTAATATTAGCTTAAGTGTTAATTAAGAACAATTAAAAAAACCGGATGGTTCCGGTTTCTTTTTTTGATTTTAGTCTGCGATGTCTATCTTGATGAGCACGCTATGTTCTTCGGGACATTTTGGGCAATGGATAATTCCCTCACCGTCCATTACTACCGGACCTTTTTCGTAGTCGGCTGGGTCCTCATCTAGTGCTTCGATGGCTTCGTTGAGAATAACGTTCTCTGCCGTATTGCAAAACTCGCAGTGAACTGACTCAATGTCATCACGCTTTTCAAAGAGTAATTCGTGGGTCAAGCGGTTCACCTCCTTGTAAGTAGTCTAAATTTTAATATTAAGCGTCTCCGGCCAGGTAGTCGTCATGGTGTTCTTTATCCTGAAACATCCACTCGGCGCTACCGGCGCAGTCGAAGCTCGCATCGACTTGATATTCGTAGTCGCATCTTTGACATTTTTTTAGAAAAGCACCGGTGCCGCTCAAATCTTCCTGGGTGTTGTGGAGATCGAAATCTTCGGAATCCAGATAACTATTGTCTCTAGCCAAAGGTATTTCCTCGGATTCTTTGATTTGCTCGACCAGTTCTTCGAAAGTGTCCGATTCAACCCGCTCGCAATTGGGGCAGCTGTATTCGGCCTCTTCTTCATAATTGTCTAAAGAAGTGGTGATGACTGTTTTGGATATAGGCGTTTGGTTGACCGTTCTTTTTTTAATGGACATGATTCTTTCCCCCTTATTATTTTGTTAGCCATATGGTAAATAATCCCTGGATTAAAGTCAATCCTTGAAGGCGACGGTGATGAAGTTGGTATTGGTGGCGCAATTGTTTTCGATGGTAAATCCAGACAGCAGCTGCTCGATTTCTTCTAAACTAAACTGGTGGTAGTAGCGCTGGGCCAGGATATTGCCCTGATTGTCTTTCCAGGGAATAAGCGCATCATTTGGGTCCAGATCCGGATCTTGACCGATATACTGACGGTATTTATCTTGAAGTAAATTCCAATTGGACATAATGAATATGCCCCCGGGAATTAATATCCGGCGGATTTCTTTGATTGCCTGCTGACGAAATTTGTCCGACGGTATATGATTTAAACTGGCCAGAGCAATAGCAACATCCTGTGAACTGTCGGGGTAGGGGAGGGCCAGT
>Ga0180430_10001631_pt1 | contig 21461 bp, 19 predicted proteins | sample SS_ome_9_FD_132999 | JGI IMG/M metagenome (GOLD analysis project Ga0180430, IMG submission 132999) | Hypersaline lake sediment archaeal communities from the Salton Sea, California, USA - SS_1_S_2 metaG | ecosystem: Environmental > Aquatic > Non-marine Saline and Alkaline > Hypersaline >... | reverse complement strand
AGCAGGAATCCGCCCGCGTACTTGCCCAGGTTCAGCTTCGACCAGACGCCGCCGGGAACGTAGGCGTACCCGTAGACGACGTGTTCGACGTCGTAGGACAGTTTCACCGACTGCCCGCCCACGCCGGGAACGTCCCACTTCTTGCTCGCCAATTCGTAGGGGTCGTCGGATTTGAGCAGGAACGGGTAGAACGTTCCGTCACAGCTGGAACCGCACGCCGGAAGGAAGTCGTCCTGTCCCCAGATCGCCGGATTAGTCGTGAAGGCGTCGTACAGCGTGTCTGCGCTGCCCAAGTCGCCGGAGTTGAGGTTTTCAGCAAATGCGACGGCGGCCTTCAGCTGTTCCTGGGACAGGATGTCGGTCTCTTTCGGGATCAGCTCTGTCCAGCTCACGCCCGTCCATTGCTGCACCGAACCGTCAGCCAGCCCGATGACGAACCGGTTGTAGCCCTCCGGCCCGACGGGCCGTGCCACCATTCCCTCGACCGGGCTCCCCCAGCCCAGACCCTTGAGTTCGTTCCAGGCCGAACCGGTCCACTGCTGCACCGATCCGTTGTTCAGACCGACCACGAAACCGTCGCCGAAGGGCAGCATCTCCTGCACGCCGCTACCCCAGCCCAGACCCTGGAGTTCCCGCCATTCCGACCCGGTCCACTGCTGCACCGACCCGTTGCCCAAGCCGGCCACGAAACCGTCACCGAAGGGCAGCATCTCCTGCACGCCGCTACCCCAGACCTGACCCTGGAGTTCCCGCCATTCCGACCCGGTCCACTGCTGCACCGACCCGTTGCCCAGGCCCGCCACGAAACCGTCACCGAAGGTCATCGCCGAGCGGATCGGGCTGCCCCAGCCCGTGCCCTGTAACTGTTGCCAGCCCGAGCCGGTCCACTGCTGCACCGACCCGTCGGCGAGGCCGACGACGAAACCGTCCCGGTAGGCAAACATCCTTTCGATGTAGGGCTGACCCGACCCGCCGCCGGAGCGCCCGTCGGTGAGTGTGATGGTGTCGCCATTGACCTCACAGCTGCCCGTACACGTCGCTTTCCTACTGTTGAAGGCGTTCGCGCTACCCGAGGACTTCAGCAGAAGACCCCAGTCACCGGCTCCTGAAGCGTTACTGCCGTTCCACTCCTTGGTCGCCCAGGCCGTCTGGTTGTAGTAGCTGCCGAAGTAGCCGTTCCTGATGGAGAGCTGCGTGGTTTGCCCGGGTGCCAGCACGGTGCCTTTTTGGATGGATTGCGTCGGAGCCGTGTAATCCACCGCTGAACCGTCTACCTGGATGGCGGAGGGCATGTCGCTGATGAATACCGGCATGGACGTGCCATTTTTGACCGTGAACGTCGCGTTGAAGCTGTTGTCGTCGAATTGCGGCCAGCTCTCTGAACCGAGGGTCTGCGAGCTGTGCAGTTCCTTCCATTCCGTGCCGGTCCACTGCTGCACCGCGCCGTTGTTCAACCCGACGACGAACCCGTCGCCGTAGGCGAGCATCGCATCTACCCGGCTGCCCCAATCGCCGTGCAGTTCGGTCCAGTTGTTGGCCGCCGGCACCGGCGGCGTGAGCGGTGCGTCGTAATTGCCGCTGGCTCCGTTGACGCCGCCATTTTGAGCGGCGGCCCACACGGAATTGCCGTCGGCGTCGTAGAGCACCACGTTGCCGTCGTCCTGAACGGTCAGTTTGACCGCCTTATTCGTGTTGGTGCTCGTCGACCAGACCGGGTCGCCGGAGTCGGTGTAAAGAACCAGGTTGCCGTCGGAGCCCTGAAGCACGAGCTTGGTGGCACCCTTGCCAGCAGTGTTAGCGGACCACAGTGCGTCGCCGCCTCCGTAGAGGACGAGATTGCCGTCGTTCTGCAGGGTGAGCATGTAGGAACCGTTGTTCGAGGTCAGCGAACTGCTCTGCGACGGAGTGCCGGCGCGCAGTTCGACGTTGGCATTCAGAGTCGCATCCGGCGACGGGCGCCCCGTTCCGGTCCACTGCCGTACCGACCCGTTGCCCAGCCCGACGACTAGGCCATCTCCGTAGGGGAGCATTGCGGTCACCGCGCTTCCCCAACCGGTGCCCTTGATGTTGGTCCAGCCCGCCGCGGTCCGCCATTGCACCGACCCGTCGTCGCGGCCCACGAAGTAATCGCCGTTTGCGAAGGGGACCATCACGGTCACCGGCGAGGTCTCGATAGACCCGAACGCGATACCGGCCGCGGACTGCGGGCCACCGATGCCGAGTTCCTCCGGTGCGATGCCGGGATCGGTGCCCACCAGGATGTTGGCGTAGGTCACCGGGCTGTAGGTGGAGGCGAACAGGTCAGCCCCGGTGACCTCGAGGGTGACCGGCTGGAACTGGGCCACTTGAATGTAGGTCTGCAGGAAGTTCTCGTAGTTGTCCTTGAACGAGGAGCCGAGAACGTCCCACAGGTCGATATCGGGTTGCTCGTCCGGGTTGGCGGCAAGCTGACCGGTGAACACGTACTGCCCGCCGGAGTCCACACTTGCCTGAACATTCGACAGAATCACGGTGGTTTCAACACCGTCGTCGTCGATGAAGTCAACGCCGATCATCACACCGTCATTCGAGTACGCGCCGGCCTCAGCGAAACCGTCCCACCATGAGGTCCCACCCGAAGCCGGTTCCGCGAGCATTTGCCCCACGGAAATTTCGCCGATACGACCCGTCGCGTCCATCCACATCAGTTGGGTGCCGGTGGTGATACCGGCAAGTGCGACGGACCCGATGAAGCTATTACCCAGAAGCCCGCCCCTATCCACGGCGATGCGGGCCGTGACATCAGCCAGGTACAGCGACGCGTCGATGGGGTCCGGCACGCCGGACATGAAGGGGTTGGTTGCCGCGTCCGAACCGACCTGAACAGTCACGTCGCGGGATCCGTTACCCCAGGTGAGGATGTTGAAACCCTGCTGCGCGGTAGCGACGTTCACGGTAAAGCTGTCCGACCCGGCGTAGTCCAGCCCCGGGGTGTAGAGGTAGTCCCCATCCTCGGTCACCTCCACAGCACCCCACTGCGGGGTCTCCACCACGCTGTAGGTCAGCGGGTCGGCATCCGGATCGACCGCGCCGAGGGAGCCGAGGATCAGCCCTTCCGAGGTCGTCGTCTGCTGGATGGGGCTGACATTCGGGGCCTGGTTGAACAACGTCCTGCGCACCATCAACAGCGCACCCTCGAGGAAGGTGGTGACGTTATTACCCGGCAACCCGGCCAGCCAGTTCGCCACCCGGTGTAAGAACACGTCCACCGAAGTATTGAGCTGGTCGAGAACCGGCGGCACCGCGAGCTTCGACGGCATCGGTACGTCGAACAGTGAGGTGGGCCCCAACTTCAGTGGTGGCAGCGCCGAGGACGGTTCGACAGCCGCGGAGATCGATGCCACCGCTTCCTGGTCCAGTGGCGTGGCCGGGGCCGGCGCAGCCGCCGCAACGCCCAAGGCCGCAGCGCCGGGGCCGGCCAGGACCGCAGCGGCAGTAGCCGCCGACGGCAGCACGGGCACCGAAACCCCGGACCGGGCCTCGGAACGGACAGATGGAACAGCGGCGCCGACCCGGGCGGTGCGCGCCCCCGTTGATACCCTTGCGCCGGCCACGGCCGGTGAGCGGGTCACAACCTCGCCAGCCGACCGGGCTGCAGCAGTGGCGCGCCCAGACGCCGCCTCGGAACGAGAGGCTCGGCGATTGGCCGGCTCCTTCGCCGGCGAAGGTTTTTCGCCGGCCCCACTGGCCGACGCCGAAGAACTGTCGTCCTGGCTGTCGGCTGCGGCCACCCCGGCCGCTTGCGGCCCGACCAAAAAAAGGCCTAGCGCGAACGCTGCCGCGCCGGCCCGCGGAATTCTATGTGAAAATGTCATATCGGGCTGCTTCCGATAGGTTTAGAAAATCATTTCCACCGTAGCCTAAGAGCGAAGCAGTGTCGGGGACTTTGCGGCGATCAGTCCTCGCGGGGTGCACGTATCCGTCGCCCGCAACCGACCAACATCAGGCCAGATCAGAACCGCCAGTCCCCCAGCCACAGCGCGCTGGTCCCGCCGACCGGCCGCTGGTCGAGCCAGCCGATGACCGCGCCGCCGAGCAGACCGATGACGGCCTCGGACATCGACGCCGCCGCCGGTTGCGAGGATGACTTGGGCCGCAGATAGTCCCGCATCGACGATCCGGGATATCCGGCCAGCCGAACCTCGGCGTCGGCGTCCAGCCCGGCGAGCACCTTGGCACGGCCCACCGCCGCGCGCAGGCCCCCGAGCTCGTCGACCAGTCCCCGCTCCAGCGCATCGGCCCCGGTCCACACCCGGCCGCGGGCCACCGCGTCGACATCCTCGACCGACATATCCCGCGCCTGCGCGACCCGCCGCACGAAATCGTCGTAGAACAGGTCCGCCTCGGCTTCGACCATGGCGTGCTGCTCGGGAGTGAACGGGGAATTCCCGGACCAGGCATCGGCATTGGGGTTGGTGCGCACGGCATCGGATCCCACACCAAGGCGCTCCTTGAGCTCCCGGGTGACCAGCTTGCCGGTGACCACGCCGATCGAACCGGTGATGGTTCCCGGACTGGCCACAATCACCTCGGCGGGCATCGAGATGTAGTAGCCGCCGGAGGCGGCGACCGCGCCCATCGACGCCACTACCGGCTTACCGGCCGTCCGGATCCGGCACACCTCCCGCCAGATGGTCTCTGAGCCGTTGACGGATCCGCCGGGGCTCTCCACCCGCAGCACCACCGCCTTCACATCGTCGTCGGCGGCGGCCTCGCGCAGGGCGGCGGCGATGGTATCCCCGCCGGCACTTGATCGGGACAGCGGCAGCGCCTGCGGTCCGCCGCGGCCGCTGACGATGGGTCCGGCCACCGTGACCACCGCGATGGCCGGTTGTTTGCGGCCGGGAAGCGCCGGACCCTTCGTACCCGCCTGCGCATACCGGGACAGGAAGATCCGAGGTGGCGCGTCCTTCCCGTCCGGCTCTTCGAGGTTCTCGGCTCCGGACAGTTCGGCGATCCGCAGGTAAGCCTCATCGCGGAAGCCGATCCGGTCCACCAGACCGCCGCTGACCGCGTCCTCGCGCAACAGCGGTGCCCGGTCGGCCAGCGTGTCGAGCGCGGCCGTCCCCAGCCCGCGCGATTCGGCGATCCCCTGCCAGACCTGGGTGTGCAGGCTGTCCACCAGCCGGGTATCGGCCTCCCGGTGGGCGTCGGTGTAGCGGTCCTGGGTGAACAGGTTGGCCGCGGACTTGTACTCGCCGCGGGCCACGAACTGGGCCTCGATCCCGGCCTTGTCCAGGGCGTCCCGCAGGAACAGCGCATTGCTGGCGAAGCCGATCAGCCCGACCGTCCCCGACGGCTGCATCCACACCTCGCCGAACGCCGACGCCAGGTAGTAGGACAGGGTGCCGGGGAAGGTCTCGGCCCATGCCAGTGATGGTTTGACGGCGGTGAAGGCGGCCACTGCCTCCCGCAACTCCTGGACGGCCGCCGGCGGTGCCGCCGCAAGTTGCACGCGGGCGATCATCGCGGCGACCCGGTCGTCCTCGGCGGCCCGGTGGATTGCGGTGACGGCGTCGCTGAGCAGCATCGGCCGACCCGCCCCGGTCAGCAGCCGCAACGGGTCCAGGCCCGCGGTCTCCGGTGGGACGGACTGCAGGTTCAACTCCAGGATGCAACCACCGGGGACACCGTGATGGCGGGCGGTGTCGAGCCGGCGGGCTCCCGTCTTGAGGAAACCCCGCAGATCGTCGGGGACACCGGGCAGGAAGGACATCATGCCCCGAGGCTACCGGTCACCGCTTCCCGCCGAGCAGACGCAAAATCGCACCGGAAACCCTCTTCCGGTGCGATTTTGCGTCTGCTCGCGGGTCTGACCCGGGCTGGGTCTGCTCGCAGGTCTACAGCTCGGTCGCCGATCCGCCCGCCGCGGTGATCTTCTCCCGGGCGCTGCCGCTGAACTTGTGGGCGGCCACATCGACCTTCACCGTCAGCTTGCCGTCGCCCAGCACTTTCACCAGGGAGTTCTTCCGGACCGCTCCCTTGTCGACCAGACCATCAACGGTGACCTCGCCGCCGGCTGGGAACAGCCGGTTGATATCGCCGACATTGACCACCTCGTAGGCGGTGCGGAACCGGTTCTTGAAACCCTTCAGTTTGGGCAGACGCATGTGGATCGGCATCTGGCCGCCCTCGAAGCCCACCGGCACGTTCTTCCGGGCGCCGGTTCCCTTGGTGCCGCGGCCGGCGGTCTTACCCTTGGAGCCCTCGCCGCGGCCGACGCGGGTCTTGGCCTTCTTCTCACCCTTCGCCGGGCGCAGATCGTGCAACTTGATCGGGGCCATATCAGACTTCCTCAACTTCCACGAGGTGGTGCACGACCCTGATCAACCCGCGGGTCTGCGGGTCGTCGTCGCGGACCACCGACTGACGGATCCTGCGCAGGCCGAGCGTCCGCAGACTTTCGCGCTGTTTCCAGCGCGCGCCGACGGTGCCGCGCACCTGGGTGATCTTGAGCTGTGTCGGTTCGTTCTGAGCCATGTCTATGCGTTTCCTTCACGCGCGGCGGCCGCCACGGCCGCTTCACTCTCCCGGCGCGCCCGGAGCATACCGGCCGGTGCGACATCCTCGATCGGCAGCCCGCGCCGCGCGGCCACTTCCTCGGGGCGCTGCAACATCTTCAGCGCGGCAACTGTGGCGTGCACCACGTTGATCGCGTTATCGCTGCCCAACGATTTGGCCAGCACATCATGCACACCGGCGCATTCCAGCACCGCCCGGACCGCACCGCCGGCGATCACACCGGTGCCGGGGCTGGCCGGACGCAGCATGACCACCCCGGCAGAGGCCTCCCCCTGGACCGGATGGGTAACGGTCGAGCCGATCATCGGGACGCGGAAGAAGTTCTTGCGCGCCTCCTCGACACCCTTGGCGATCGCCGCCGGCACCTCTTTGGCCTTGCCGTAGCCGACCCCGACCATGCCATGCCCGTCGCCGACGATGACCAGTGCGGTGAAGCTGAACCGGCGACCGCCCTTGACCACCTTGGAGACGCGGTTGATGGTGACGACCCGCTCGAGATACTGGCTCTTCTCGCCGCCGTCGCGGCCGCCGCGGCCGCCGCGGTCATCGCGCCGGCCCCGGCCACCGCGGTCGCCGCCACGCTGGTCGTTGCTGCGGGTGCCCGCAGATGCCCCACCGGCAGCGGGGGCCGTTTCCGTCGCCGGGGCACCGGTGGGAGAGGTCTGGTCCGCCATTATGCGGTCCTTCCGTTGGTCTTCATCATTTCCCGGGTCGCTTCGCTCCTGCCCACCGTCATCAGAAAGTGAGTCCGTTCTCGCGGGCGGCGTCGGCCAGGGCCGCAATCCGCCCGCCGTAGGTGTTGCCGCCGCGGTCGAAGACGATGGCGTCGATACCGGCGGCCTTGGCGCGCGCGGCGATCAGCTGGCCGACCCGCACGCTGCGGGCCTTCTTGTCGCCCTCCACCGCTCGGACATCGGCCTCGATGGAGGAGGCCGCCGCGAGGGTCGTGCCGGTGGAGTCGTCCACCAGCTGCACATGAATGTGCCGCGACGACCGGTTGACCACCAGGCGGGGACGCGTTGCGGTGCCCACCACCTTCTTGCGCAACCGGGCATGCCGGCGCAGCCGCGCGGCCCGGCGACCGGCCGATGGTGTGGTGCCGACCGGGGTGCGGTCGACGGTCTGTGTCTGCGCCATGGCTACTTACCTGTCTTTCCGACCTTGCGACGGATCTGCTCGCCTTCGAACCGCACGCCCTTGCCCTTATAGGGATCGGGACGGCGCAGGCGGCGGATGACCGCCGAGATCTGGCCGACTTTCTGCTTGTCGATACCCGATACCGAGAACTTCGTCGGGCTCTCCACCGCGAAGGTGATGCCGTCCGGTGGCTCGATGACGATCGGGTGGCTGTAGCCGAGCGCGAACTCGAGGTTGGACCCCTTCTGTTGCACGCGGTAGCCGACCCCGAAGATTTCCATCTTCGTGGTGTACCCCTGGGTGACACCGGTGATGAGGTTGGCCACCAGGGTCCGGGACAGCCCGTGCAGCGAACGGCTGCGCCGCTCGTCGTCGGGCCGGGCGATCACGATTGCGCCGGCATCATCGCGGGCCACCGTGATCGGCTCGGAAACCGCCAGTTCGAGGGTGCCTTTGGGGCCCTTGACCGAGATGTTCTGGCCGTCGATGTTCACGTCCACACCGCTGGGCACCGGCACCGGTTGCTTACCAATACGAGACATAGTTCTGCTCCTCCTATCCCGCTACCAGACGTAGGCGAGGACTTCGCCGCCGACGCCCTCATGGGCGGCCTGGCGGTCGGTCCTCAGACCGGAGGATGTGGAGATGATCGCCACGCCCAGCCCACCGAGCACCCGGGGCAGATTCGTGGATTTGGCGTAGACCCGCAGGCCCGGCTTGGACACCCGGCGCAGACCGGCGAGGCTACGCTCCCGGTTGGGGCCGTACTTGAGCTTGACCACGAGGGCCTTGCCCACCCGCGCCTCTTCGGTGCGGTAGTCGGTGATGTATCCCTCGCGCTTGAGGATCTCGGCCATATTCGCCTTGACCTTCGAGTGCGGCAGGGTCACCTCATCGTGATACGCCGAGTTGGCGTTGCGCAGACGGGTCAAAAAGTCCGCGATCGGGTCCGTCATGGTCATTGGGCGCTGCTCCTCTTCATCGCTGCGCTCTGCATCGTCGTCATCGCGGTCATGACTGGTGCCTGTCTACCTTCCTCGCAGCGGTTCCCGGACGGGCCTGCTGCGCACCTGTTCCTCAAGAATCCGGTTACCAGCTGGACTTCTGCACACCCGGCAGTTCGCCGGCGTGCGCCATCTCGCGCAGGCAGATCCGGCACAGGCCGAACTTGCGGTAGACCGCATGCGGCCGCCCGCACCGGTTGCAGCGGGTGTAGGCCCGCACCGCGAACTTGGGCTTCTTCTTGGCCTTGTTGACCAGTGCCTTCTTTGCCATCTCTCACTTCTCCTTGAATGGGAAGCCGAGGGCCCGCAACAGCGCACGCCCCTCGTCGTCGTTGGTCGCCGAGGTCACGACGGTGATATCCATACCGCGCGGCCGGTCGATGGAATCCACGTCGATCTCGTGGAACACCGACTGCTCGGCCAGGCCGAAGGTGTAGTTGCCGTGGCCGTCGAACTGTTTGGGGCTCAGACCCCGGAAGTCGCGGATACGGGGCAGCGCGATCGAGACCAGCCGGTCCAGGAACTCCCACATCCGATCGCCGCGCAGGGTGACCCGCGCCCCGATCGGCATACCCTCGCGCAGCTTGAACTGGGCGATGGATTTGGTGGCTTTGCGGATCTCCGGCTTCTGCCCGGTGATCAGCGACAGATCCCTGACGGCGCCGTTGATCAGCTTGGCGTCCCGAGCGGCATCGCCGACGCCCATGTTGACCACGACCTTGACCACGCCCGGGATCTGCATCACGTTGGCGTAGTTGAACTCGTTGTTCAGCGCATCGCGGATCTCGCCGCGGTAGCGCTGTTTGAGCCGGGGCTGCACCTTCTCTGCTGTTGTCATGGCTTACTGATGTCCTTGCCGTTGCGCTTGGAAATACGAACCCGCCTGCCGGTCTCCTCGTCGAGGCGGTACCCGATCCGGGTCGGCGTGCCATCGGAGTCGACGACCATCACATTGGAGACGTGGATCGGTGCCTCCTGGGTGACGATGCCGCCGGAGGAGGCGCCCCGTTCGTTGGCCGATTGCGCGGTGTGCTTCTTGATCCGGTTCACGCCCTCGACGAGAACTCGGCCGCGATCCGGGTACGACTTGAGAACCTTGCCCTTGGCACCCTTGTCCTTACCGGCGATGACCAGCACGGTGTCGCCCTTGTGGACCTTCATCTACAGCACCTCCGGGGCCAGCGAGACGATTTTCATGAAGCGCTTGTCGCGCAGTTCGCGGCCGACCGGCCCGAAGATGCGGGTTCCGCGCGGATCGTTGTCGGGCTTGATGATGACGGCGGCGTTCTCGTCGAACTTGATGTAGCTGCCATCGGCGCGGCGGCGCTCCTTGACCGTGCGCACCACGACGGCCTTGACCACATCGCCGCGTTTGACGTTCCCGCCCGGGATCGCGTCTTTGACCGTCGCCACGATGACGTCGCCGATGCCGGCATAGCGCCGCGACGAGCCGCCGAGCACCCGGATGCACAAGATCTCCTTGGCCCCGGTGTTGTCGGCAACCTTGAGCCGCGATTCCTGCTGAATCACCAGATCTCCCTACGGTTGAGCACGCGAAATGCGCCTGCGCAAGCAGAAACAAACCCGTCGTGCATGGTCTTGGTCGCCGCAGGGCACGCGGGGCCGACGCGAGGTGTTCACACGACGGCCAAGGTCTGCCCGAGGCAACCGTTCGATACTAGGCGAGAAGCCCGCTGCGGCCAAATCCGGGCATCGTCCACGCGCGAGCAGCCCTGTCTCACCCGCGAGCAGACACAAACTCGCACCCGCACCGCCCCCGGGGTGCGATTTTGTGTCTGCTCGCGGGGGCGGGGGGCGGGACGGACGGGGCGGGACGGGCGCGGGCGCGGGGGCGGGGGGCGGGGCGCGGGTTCAGCGGCCGATGACGCAGCGGAACCCGATATGGGTGGTGGAACTGTCCTGGGACTGCGGGGAGCGGGCCGAGGGACGGAAACGATGGCAGTACTCCGGGGCGCACAGGTGCGATCCACCCTTGATCGCCTGGATGACACCCGGATCGGGTTCGACCGGCACCGGGCAGCAGGAATTGCCCGGTGCGGGCGGTTGTCCGGGCCGGTGGTGCGAGGAGAACCGGCTGCTCGTCCACTCCCAGACGTTGCCGATCATGTCGGACAGCCCGAAACCGTTGGGCGGGAAGGTGCCGACCGGCGAGGTGCCCACCCAGCCGAGCGCGCCGTCGTTGCGGTACGGGAAGCGGCCCTGCCAGGTGTTGGCCATCAGGTCGCCCGCCACCTTCGGTTGCTCCCCCCACGGGTAGGTGGTGTCGGTACCACCGCTCGCCGCGTACTCGAACTCCGCCTCGGTCGGCAGCCGCCGGCCCGCCCAGGCCGCGTACGCCGCAGCGTCGGGGTAGGCGATCTGCACCACCGGGTGCTCGTCGCGGCCGACGATATCGCTGCCGGCCCCGAAGGGCTGCCGCCAGTGCGCACCCGGCGCCCAGTCCCACCACTGCCGCCAATCGCTGAGGTTCACCGGGCCCGGTGTCGGCCGGAACGCCAACGCCCCGGGAATCAGGTCGGCTTCGGCGACGCCGGGGTACAGCGCCGGGTCCAGCGGGCGCTCGGCGACGGTGCGGTACCCGGTGGTCGCGACGAATGCGGCAAATTGGGCGTTGGTCACCGGATGACGTTCGATGGCGAACGGCCCGACCGTCGCGGTGTGGCGCGGCGCCTCCTCGGGGTAGAAGCTCGTCGAACCCATCCGGAACGATCCGCCGGGCAGTTCGACCAGCTCTGTCAGCGCCGGTCCCCCGGTCAGCACGGTCAGTCTTTGGCGAATGCCACAGCCAGCTGCCGCTCGGCATCCAGATAGGGCGCCCCCGAGACGTCCACCACGACCCGGGCGATGGTGCCGCCGGAGAACGCGAACGGCGCCCGGTACGACTGCGACACCGGCTGTCCGACATTGCGGCCGACGCTGACCCCGCCGCCGGCCAACCCGAAGATCGTCGGGTGGGCCTGCACCCCGGCCAGGGTGGCCACCGCCGCGCCGTCGATGTAGAGGGTCGCGTCACCGACCGGGGTGTGGCTGCCCTCCACCGTCCCGGACCGCGCCCAGCCGACCCCGAGGGTGTGCGTCCCCAGCGGGACCGGATCGGGCGAGGACACCTTCTGTTCCACTTCGCCGAAGAAGTTGTAGACGAAGTGCAGTCGCCCATCGGCGATGAACAGCACATAACCGCCGTGTCCGGCGCCCTGTTTGAGCAGCACACCCCCGACCTCCGGGGTGTCGACGGTTACCTCCGCAAGCACCGAGAAGGAGCGGCCCAGGATGTTCACACACGCCCCGACCGGGACTGCGGCGGTGTGCGGGTAGTACACGTAACTGCTCCGATCACCGGCCAGTGTGGGGCGCTGCCGGCCGAGGAGCTCCATGATGCCCAGATCACTCAGCGGCAGCCCGTTGTATTTACCCGCCTCCGAGAACCACAGCGCCTGCAGTTCGGCCAGCTTCGCCGGATTTTCGGCGGCCAGGTCGTGACATTGGCTCCGATCGGCGTCGATGTGGAACAGCTCCCAGCGATCGTCGTCGAAGTGCGACCACCCCGACGGCGCGGCGGCGTGAACGGTGTTGGCGAACCAGCCCCTGTGCCAGATACCACGGGTTCCCAGCATCGTGTAGAACTGCGTCTCTTTACCGGTCTCGGCGGCTGGATCATCAAGGGCCGCTTTGAAACTCACTCCCTCGAGAGGCCTCTGGGGCACCGCCTTGACGGTCTCCGGCTCCGTGATACCCAGCAGATCGTAGACGGTCGGGGTGATATCGCAGACGTTCACGTAGTTGTCCCGGAACTCACCGTGAGCCTGAATTCCTTTGGGCCAGGAGATGATTGCCGTATCGGCAATGCCGCCCTCGTGGGAGGCGTAGCGCTTGTAGAGCTTGTAGGGCGTATTGAACGCCATCGCCCAGCCGATCGGGTAGTGGTTGTAGGTCTGCGGCCCGCCGAGCTCGTCGTAGAACCGCATACTCTCTTCGGCGGTGTCGATGTAGCCGTTGAAGAACTTCGCCTCGTTGACCGAGCCGTTCGGACCGCCCTCCCCGCTGGCGCCGTTATCGGAGATGACCACGATGATGGTGTTGTCCAGCTGACCGGATTCCTCGAGATAGTCCAGTATCCGGCCGATCTGCGCATCGGTGTAGGACAGAAAACCGGCGAATACCTCGGCCATCCGGGCGAACAGCCGCTGCTCCTGTTCGGAGAGCTCATCCCAGGGCCGCACGGTGTCCTGGTCGGGCCACGGCTGGCCGTCGGGCCCGGTGACCCCCGCGTAGGGGTTGATCGGCGACAGTTCGGTGTCGGGGGGCACAACCCCGAGCTTGCGCTGGTTTTCCAGCACGATCTCGCGATAGCGCTCGTAACCCATATCGAAACGGCCGGCGTAGCGGTCGGCCCACTCCGGGAAAACGTGGTGCGGGGCGTGCCCGGCGCCCGGGCAGACATAGGAGAACCACGGCTTGTCCGGTGCGATCACCTTGGAATCGCGAATGAACTCGATGGTTTTGTCCGCGAGGTCTTTTGACAGGTGATAACCCTGCTCCGGGGTGGCGGGGGCCTCCACGGGGTGTCCGTCATAGACGAGTTCCGGGTACCACTGGTCGGTCTCGCCGCCCATGAATCCGTAGAACCGCTCGAACCCCCGCGACAGCGGCCAGTGCCGCCGGGTGGCGGCTAGGTTGGCCTCCTCGATCGGGGTCATATGCCACTTGCCGATGCAGTAGGTGTTGTAGCCGCGCTCGGCGAGCACCTCGGAGATCAGCGCGCTGTCGTCGGGGATCCGGCCGCTGATACCGGGGAAGCCCTCGGTGAACTCCTCGACGATGGCCATGCCCACCGATGTCGCATTGCGACCGGTCAGCAGTGACGCCCTGGTCGGCGAGCACAGCGCGGTGGTGTGGAACTGGGAGAGCCGGACACCCCGCTCGGCGATGCGGCTCATGGCGGGCATATCGACCAGGCCGCCGAAACAGTCCCATGTTGCGATACCCACATCGTCCCAGACCAGGTAGAGAACATTGGGAGCGTCCGGGGGCGCGGCCGGAGCGACGAACGGGCCCCAGTCCGGTTCGGAATCACGGATATCCAGTGCGATCGTGCCGTTGAACTCAGCTGCCACGCTGCCCGACGCTACCCGCTCGCAGAGCCGCCGGGTTTGAAAGCCGGCACGAACGGCTACTGAATGAAAACATGATTGCACCCTCACCCCCTACACCGATCGGGAGGAACTGTGACAACCACCGTCAAGACCGCAACCGGCAAGAAGCGCGCCCTCAGGGCCGCTGCGGCGACCGCGATGACCGTGGCTCTGGGATTCGCGAGCGCGCCGGCCGCTACGGCGGCCTTTCCGATAGTCGGCACGTTGGGTCAGGCACTGACCATGACCGACTCGGTCGGACAGGTGCAGCTGAGTTGGACGGTCAGCGGTCTCAAACCCAGTTCCGACACCATGCCGGGCTACCAGGTGGCGGGAAAGCTCTGGGAGGCCACCGCCACCGTGAAGGCCATCCAGGGCAGCGTGACACCCGCTATTTCGCAGTTCAACGCGGTCGCACCCAATAAAGCGGCCTATCGGGTGCTGTGGCAGGTCGCCAGCCCGGTGAACATCAGCGGGGCCACCATCCCGCCCGGTGCGACGTCCACCGGCAAGATCCACTTCGATGTCACCGGACCGGCTCCCACCACCGTCACCATGAACAACGGTATGGAGGATCTGCTGATCTGGGGGCCGTGACCGCCCCGGCAGGTCTCCGAACGGGTCACCCTAGGCGACCCCTAGGCGACACGCTTTAGGCGACTGGGACCGGCTCGTTGACCCGGTAGAGCCGCCAGTTCGGCTGACCGTCGCCGTCGTTGGGGATCTCCAGTTCCAGCGTGGCGACATCGGCGCCGTTGTCATAGAGCGTCGGGTACCGCTTGTTCAGGGTGTCGGACTTACCCCGTCCGGTCGGCGGGACGGCCAGCAGATATTTGGCACCACGCGCCGACGGGTCGTTGAGGATGCGGACGAAGTCCGGATCGGACGGCAGTACGAACATCTTCGGTTTGTCGGAGGCGGCAATGACGGCGAACCCGTAGACCGTGTCGGCGATGACCGAGCTTGGGGGCAGGTTCAAATCGTCGAGGTAGCGGGCGAGTTCCCGTTCGGTGGAGAAGGTTCGCGCGATCCGGTGTTCGTCGGCCTTCTTCGGGCTCACACTGTCCGGGTCCGGGTTCACCACCGCGCCCAGCGCGTACTCCTGCGGGGCATAGCGGGGCAGGCTCATCCCCCAGGCCGCCACGACGGCGCTGACTCCGAATGCCGCGGCCACCGCGGCGTATCCGCCCCGGACCCGGGTCGAGGGGATCGCGGATGGTGCCGGCGCGTGCCGGCCACGGCGGATCGGCGGAACGAACACCCCGTCCGGGACGGCCAGCAGGGCCAGGGTGGCGGCAAACGGGATCGCGATGATGTAGAAGCGCAGAAACGCAAAGGTGCCCCCGACGGCGAAGGTGCCGGCCTGGAACAACAGCGCCGAGCCGAAGATGACCACCGGCGGAACCAGCATGGACCACGTGGGCCGGCGCCAGCGCAGGAAACCGGCCCACACCCCGATCGGGATCAGGGTGGGCGCCAGCAGCAACGTGCAGATGGCGGCGAACCCCAGACCGGGCAGGAAACCGGGCCCGGTCGCCCCGGATTGCTCAAGGATCGCCTTGTTGCCGTATTCGGAGGTGAATTGCGCGAACCCCTCCCCGGTGATCAGCCAACTGGCGATGGCCCAGCCCACGAACGCCACCAGACCGGGACCGCTGATGATGATCAGGTCCAGCAGCGCTCGCCGGATTCGCGGTGGCTGCCGCGCCCGCAGATAGGTGGTGGTGGCCACGACCGCGCCGGATGCGGCGATGCAGGCCAGCGCGTCATACCGGGTCAGATAGGCCAGCCCCATGGCGATACCGCCGGCGATGATCAGGTGGTGCACGTCATCGTCGACCATCCACAGCAGCAGGCGGCGCACCGCCCAGGTCATGAAGAAGACGAAGGGCGCCTCGCTCATCCCGTTGGAGCCGTAGAACACGATCATCGGATGCGCGGCGAACAGCACGGCGATCGTCATCGAATACCGGCGGGGCAGGCCGCGGTCGACGCCCATTGAGAGGATCTGCACGACGGCACCGGCCATGAAGGCTGCCGACATGATGGACGCGGAAAACGCCCGTTCGGTCAGCACCGGCCAGATCGGGTCGATGGCGATGAGTGGCAACTGCACCAGTGCGGTCAGCGGGGTGAAGATGAAACCGATGGCGGCCAGGTGCGGTTCGCGGCTGAACAGCGCGCTCTGGGAAGCGGCAACCCGGGCCAGGGAGTCACCCAGGATGAATCCGTTACGCACCTGAAGCCAATAGCCGACCGCCGCGTAGACCGCGAAGCACAGCACGAAGATGAGAACCTTCGGCCGCCGCGGCGACGGTGGCCTCATGGCCCGGTTGCCGGATCCGCCTCCGGTGGGCGCGCAAGTCCGTGGAAGGTCTTCTCCCAGTACGAGGGATTGCGGGCCAGTTGATAGACCCCTTTGGCGGCGGCCACGCTCATCATCACGAAGAAGGCCGGCACGGTGAGTGCCGCCACGATGAGATCCCCCCGGTCGTCCTCGCGGAGTGCGAGCAGATTCATGTACAAGGTGACACCGTTGCCCACGATCAGGGCGACCAGCGCCGGGAAGTACACGAACCACGGGAACACCGAGCCGACGACCGCGGGCTGACCCAGGAACCACAGGACGGTGATGAACCAGAACAGCAGGTTCAGCACCGCGATGATCGGGGTGCCGGCCAGAATCAGGGTAAGCCGCAGGAATGACCGCGGACCGACCGAGCGCCACATCTGCCGGGGCCGGCGGATGTGCACCAGCCAGGTCTGCAAGTAGCCCTTGTACCAGCGGGATCGTTGCCGGATCCAGTTGATCGGGTCGCTGTTGGCCTCCTCCAGCGTCACCGAGTCCAGTACTGCCGTCCGGTAGCCCAGGGCGTGGATCCGCAGGCCCAGGTCGGCGTCCTCGGTCACGTTGAACGGATCCCACGCACCGATCTCATCCAGCACCCCGCGGCGGAGATGGTTCGACGTACCGCCCAGCGGGATGGGCGATCGGCTGCGCATGAGCCCGGGCAGCAGATAACCGAACCACAGGTTGTACTCGGCGGTGAACCAGCCGGTCAGGATGTTCTGGTGGGAATTGTGGTAGGCCAGTTTGGACTGGATGCAGACCACCTCGGGCGGGGATTGGGCGAATGCGGCCACCGTGCGCCGCAGCTGCAGCGGCTCCGGCAGGTCCTCGGCGTCGTAGATGGTGACGAACTCGCCGGTGGCGAACTCCAGACCGTAGTTGCAGGCTTTGGGTTTGGTCCGCGGATCCGCCGGTGGCACCAGCACGATGGTGATGGCCTCCGACTCGTCGCAGCCCGCCGCCGCGGCGATCGTCGGCTCGTCGTCGGCCTCGAGCAGGAGCAGCACCTCCATCTTGTCGGCGGGATATTCCATCCGGCCCATCGCGGCGAGCAGATCACCGACCACTTCCGGTTCCCCGTAGGCCGGCACCAGGATGGTGTATCGGGGCAGGCGGGAGTCCGGGATCGACCGGGCCTGTTCATCGGAGATGACGATCGCCCGGTAGGCCAGCCCCTGCCGGAAGATCAGCACCCGGTCGATCATGGTGAGGACATAACCGAGGGTGGACAACGCGATCAGGACGACAGCGGTCTGGAGCGGATTCCAGATCGCGAAACCGGCGGTGAGGATCAGCAACACCCACAGCAGGGCCCGCTGCCAGCCCACCACCGCCACCGAAGCCGAGCGGATCGGATCCTCTTCCCGGAGCCGGTTGACGGCCCGATACAGCGCCCGCTGCTGTTGCTCATCGCTGATGACGGCGGTCATGACCGTTCATCCACCTGACGCAGTTGGGCGTGGACCAGGCCCCGGCCGAACTCGGTGAGCATGTCGAGGTCCTTGAAGGTGGGGTCGCTGTCCCAGGTCGCCTGGTTACCACGGAAGAACACCGCGACCATGGTGCGCAGGGTCGGGCCCAACCCGCCGTCGGGTTCGGGATAGACCACCTCGGCCTCGTGGTCGTCGACGGCGGCGACCGTGACCCGCTGTGCCGCCGAGCCGTTGCGCCACGTCCAGGTCAGCACGTTATAGGTCAACAACCGGACATCGTCGACGACGGTCACCGCCGATCCGGTGACTCCGCCGCCGAGGTCGATCAACGTCGGGTCGCTGATCCGGCTTCGGCCCTGGTCGTAGAGCACCGTCGCCGGATAGGACTTCAGCGAAAACGGGTTCTCGGTACTGATGCTGTCGACCATCACCGTCCGCGGCCGGGCGAACTTGTCCCACTCCGGGTTACCGGTGTCGGCGACGAACTCCTGGCGGATCAGGTTGGCGTCCCGCCCGTAAATCCTCTTGACCCAGCGGTAGGCGCTCTGCTCCGTTTCATGCCAGCCGACCGGCGCCACCAGTGGGCGCCCAAAGGTCATACCCGGCACGCTGGTGGGCGGCAACGCCGGCGCCGGCAGGCTCGCCAGCGACAGCGCGACCGCCACCACCGACACCAACGCCGCACCGGCCCAGACCTGGCGGGCGGCGAGCGGCTCGATCTTGCGATCCAGCAACCGCTTTGTCTGTCCGCGGCGCGCATAAAAGTACAGCCCCATCCCGACCAGGATCATCGCCACCGACGCCGGCACCATCTGGAAGACGAAGACCGGTGCGTTCGGCGTCAGCACCGCGATAGCGGTGAGCACGGCCATCCCGACCAGCAGTGCCCCCAGCGCGCCGAGTGCGGCGCGACCCCGGTTCCGGCCGACCGCGACGGCCGTCGCCGCGGCGGCCACCACCAGCTCGGCCAGTCCGGCGGACGCCCGGTTGCCCCCGAGCAGGATCACCCCCAGCTGATAAGCGGCCGGGAAGGTCATCAGCAGCAGCACCCACACCCAGGCGAACCGGATCACCGGACGCAGGCCGAACAGCACCACACTGGACGAGCTGACGAAGAACCACATGGCGATCAGGTCGATGCGCAGCAGATAGAAGTACTCCGCATACCGTTCCAGTAGGACGGTCTGCAGCATCAAGGCGAAAACCAGCCCGAGAACGCCGACGATGATGTCGGTCTGCCGGTCGTGGATGGGCAACTCGGTGCGATCCCGCCGCGAGACACCGATCGCCGCGACGATCGCCGCGATCGGCATCAGCCAGACGAAACCGTTGAGGCTGCCGGCCCGGGTGCTGTCGACGAGGGTCAGGATGGTCCGGTGGAACGCCAGCCCCGTCGCCCCCGCGAGGAATACCCACCGCACCACCAACCGGGCCACCGTGCGCCGATCCCGCTGCTGCCGGTCGGCCGTCGCGTCCGGGGTGATCGGTGCGGCCGGGACGGCCGTATCAGCGGTCATCTCAGCCGCCCGATGGTGACCGGCGGGCACTGAGCACGATCAGCGCGTAGCCCACCACCGCGCTCAGCACCAGCGCCCCGGCCACCCACCCCGCAGCACCGGCACCGGGGGCGGCCATCCGGATGACACCGGGCTGGGGCCCGATGACGACGGGTTGCTGTCCCGGTGCGGCGATCACCGCGGCTCCGTCGACCCGCGACCAGCGCCGTGGATCGTCACTCATCCACCGCAGCAACGCGTCGAGTTGGGCCGGGGCCGTATTGGAGGTGGCGACCAGCAGCGAACGGCGGCCGTCGAAGAACGCCTGCAGTGTCCCGTACCGGAGTTCCGGGTCGAGGGTCAGCGTGGTGGGCTGGCCCTGGTCGATGAGGCCGTCGAGGGTGATCGTGCCGTTGGCCGCGCTCACCGGCAGGCGGACCTTCGGATGATCCCAGCCGTCGGCGTCGATGATGATCGCCGGCCCCCTGGCGCGCAGCGCCTCCTCGATACCGGTCACGACCGTATCGATCGGCAGCACGCTGAGCCGCTGCATCGCCACCGCGATGGCGGCCGCGCGGGTGGTGTCGGCGAAGGTATCCGGACCGATCCCGATCAGGGTCCGCGGCATCAGCGCCTGGGGCAGCGACTGCAGTCCGGACGGCACCGGCGGCACGGCGGCGGCGCTTTCCACCACGCTGTCGCCGTCGATGGTCAGCGTCAGCGGCTGGAATTCACCACAGCGTCCGGTGTTGCCGGCGAGGTTCAAGGAGACCCCCAATGTGGTGTAGCGCTGCAGCAGCCGATCGGGCACGTCGACCCACCGGTCGATCACCCCGCGCTCGTCGACCGACCAGGTGTCGATGGTCTCGCCCCCGACGATCGCGACGAGGCGGGCGCTGACGCTGTCCGGCGGCGGGGTGTAGGAGCCGATCAGGCGGACCCGGACCGCCTTGACCGGACGGCCCAGCCGGGTCTGATCGAGTCCGACCGCGACCTGGGGCGCCAATGCGACCGCCGAGACCACCGGCTGGCCCAGGTCCCGCAGGGTGGTGATGTCACCGGGCAGCTGCGGGGCGTTCTTCAGCGGCCCCACCACCGCGGACGAGCTCAGCGCCATCCTGGAGATATCGCTGGACAGCAGCCGGGTCTGATTGGTCAGCTCCCCTTCCGGACCGGAGATCCGCAGGTAGGGAACCGCACCGGTGACCGGCTGCAGGGCCACGCCGGTGTCCGGACCCTGCTCGATGACGATCTGCCGTTCGAAGGGTGCCGCCGCAGGCAGCCGGGCGCCGAGCCGGGTGATCACGACGTCGGTGGGCTGTTGACCGTAGCGGGCGATCACCGACGACGCCAGCCGCACCGCGGCGTCGGATTCCGCCCGCGCCGGTGTCGCGGGGATCGCGATGGTCAGCTTGCGCAGGACCGGGGGCAGGAATTCGGCGACGGTGGTGGGCGGCGCCTCTTTCCCGCGGAACGTCACCGACGCATCCGTCATCCGCAGCGGGTTGGTGGGATCCAGGCAGTAGCCCGCCTCCGGAACCAGATAGGTGCGGATGGTAACGGTCGCCGCATTGTCGGTGACCGCGACGCCGGCCAACGGGATGACAATCGGCTCCTGATCGGTCGCCGGCAGCGGTATCCGGGCGATGGTGCGTTCCCGCTGCATCACCGTCACCGCCCCGGACCGGACGTTCACCGGAATCTCCACGGTGGCGTTGAGTGCACCCGGTGCCAGACCCCGAGGAACCGGGAAGGTGAGCTCGGCGGTGCCCTGGTCGCCGTAGAAGGCCAGCGGGCTGCTCGATCCGAGGTCGGTCAGGCTCAGCACCGGGCCGGACGGCTCGGCGGCGGGGTCCGCCGGTTCCGCCAGTGCGACGGGAGGGACGAAAACACCGGTGAGCAGGACTGCCGTGGTGCCGAGGATCGCACCCGCGCGGCGCCGGAAAACGGAGAACATCGTGCTCCCGTTGGACATGACCGACGACCCCCTCGACATCCGGACCTCGTATCTTCACACAGCGTCACCGAACACACAGCGTCACCGAACACACAGCGTCATCGAAGGGGGCGGGGCTTGTGCCCCGCCCCCTTCGATGATCGGAAGCTAGTGTGGAATTTCCGGCGGTCAGGTACCCGGCGCCATGTAGCCGTACACGGCGTACGCAACCATGACCATGGTCACAACCGCCAGCAGCAGCCACATGGCCCACGGCTGAACCGAGGCGTTGAAGGAGGGCTGGTCGGTGTTGGTACCGGTCCTGCGATCGAGATCGTATGCGACGCTCATATTCTGAAACCTCCTGGTGCTGGCATCTGATCAGCGGTTT
>Ga0180430_10001630_pt1 | contig 21466 bp, 16 predicted proteins | sample SS_ome_9_FD_132999 | JGI IMG/M metagenome (GOLD analysis project Ga0180430, IMG submission 132999) | Hypersaline lake sediment archaeal communities from the Salton Sea, California, USA - SS_1_S_2 metaG | ecosystem: Environmental > Aquatic > Non-marine Saline and Alkaline > Hypersaline >... | reverse complement strand
TCCTCTCGTTCATGACATGGCTCACTCTCCAGGGCATGGCTCACCTCCGAGCCCTCCCTTTCTCAAAAAGTGTCACCCATGTCCTCGGTACTTTCTGTAACCTATGTATCCGGTTCGGACCACGAGTCACAACTGTACACCAACCGGTGTACGGTTTTTGTATCCCGATCAACGATTTAGCACAACGTCTCCCTGTATCTGTCGATAATGTGTGTGTAAGGGGAGTGCCATATAGCAGGAGGGAGATGTGACCCGGATAACGAAACACTCATCTGTCGAGATCACCAATCAGACAACGGTATCGCGAGAGTCGGAAACGAACGCCATCCGCCACGACGAGTCTGGGCGACAGCTGCCGGACTGGTTCGATCCGAAGAACGTGCGCCTATCGATCGGGATGGGATACGGTGGGTCGTCGGCTTCTAAGTATCTAGAAAACGTATATCAGGAAAACGTATATCAGGAGATCGGGCGACGACGTACCAACACTCATGAGATCTACACCGTCAGGGGCAACGGCCCCGTTCACAGGGTCGCTCTAGCCTGGGAGCCGATAAATACTTTGCACCGTGGACAGGATCATCCGCCGCTCTTGAACATGGGTATCTCGGGAGCCTATGAGTATACTTCGACGCTCAACGGGCACGTGTTGCAGGTGGGCTGGTCATTTTCAACGGCACCGTTTAGTCGCCTTCCTATATTTTTGCGCGGTTCACTTGGCTATGCGCACCTGTGGATCAAAGATATGGCAGGCTATCGGCAGGAAGAGATATATGATCATTATGAGCCTTTGTCGAAGTATCGCCCAAAGATTACTCGAGAAGATATGAGATCCGATATCTCCCTTGATGGTATTAGTGTAATTTTTTCCATCGACTACATGTTCAATGAGAACATAGGATTGGGCCTCTATGCGAGCCAATCCTTATCTCTTGGAGATGACTCAAGAATTGAGGCGGACAATGGCGATGTACAGGTTAGCGCCAGTGAAGATTACAATGCATTTGTTTTTAGCGGAGGCGTCCAGGCCGTCGTGGGGTTCTGAGGCAAGATAAACTCGCACCAGGGCCGCGGCTCACCCCGCGGCCTTTTTTTGTGATGTACACCGACCGGTGTACGGTTTTTGCGTCGTGGGGTCGGAAACTTCGTAACATCCCCGCCGGTTCGACGATAATAACTTCGAGACCGATCCAAACTGAGGGGGTTGAGGAGGATGATATGTCTGTGAAGACCGTAGCGATGAGGAAGGCGCAGTTGAAGGACATGAGGCAGGACCTCGAGGAGATCCGCATGTCGGACGGGATCGCCAGGTTCGACCACGGCGAACGCGCCGAGGCGAAGAGGATGCTAGTCGCCCGGGGCGTTATCGACGACAGCTACCGGGTCACCGACGAGGCGCTGACAAACTTCATGAAGAAGCTGGACGAGTTCGTGAAGGAGGACCTCCCGGCAGTCGAGTTCAAGGTCAGGAGGAGCGACAGCGGCTTTACGGTCAAGGCCCTCGAGGCTAGCGAGTGGAGCTGCGAGTATTTCATAGAACGGGTCGGCCCTTATCAGATATGGCACCCGTTCGGCGGCAAGGGCGGCGAGTGAACGGCGCTGCTGGGGCGTCCGCCGGTGAGATCCGGGAGGGGTATTATGGTGAAGACGATCAATCCTTTGCTGCCTAGCGCTATCGGCTGTGTGCCCGCGCGGGCCTTTGCCGTGGCGCCTTCTCCCGGACGCTCGGGCTCCTCGTATGTCGGGGGCGGTGCGCCCGGAAGCGCGCTGAGGGGTGTGGAGCGGGGGGTTGCTTATCTCGCGACGGGCTCGGGGGGCAAGGGCTGCGTCGATTTCGACGTGCAGCGCGACGGGGATTCTGAGCGCGGAGTTGCGATCTTCGACATGGGCGGAGGCGAGGGCCGGGCGGAGCATGCCCCCGACAAGATGTCGCTCCTCATGAACAGGATAGGCGAGGTCGAGCGCCCCTTCGAGGAGCGCCACGAGCCGATCCTGCTGGCGCCGCACGTCGAGAGTCCCGACGTGACGGAGATCGCCCTGCGGCAGACCACCGTTACGCCGCACAACGCGGAGGTGCTGGAGGAGATACTGGCCGCCCTGATCATCGAGCGCGACATGTACCTGGGAGGCCTCACCGACCAGCTGGCGCTCCTCAGGCTCGTTAAGGCAGGCAGCCGCACGAAGGACCTCTTCGCCATAGACGGCCTGCGCAGGCTGCTGCCGGACTTCCCGGACATAAGGACTGTCATCCTAGGCAAGGGCTCGCTGTCGGTCGTCTTCACCTCCATCTTCGAACTCGACAGGGTCAAGCGAGAGCTGATCGAGTTCGGCTACGGCGTGGAGGAGGGGAGGGACTCTCGGGGCGAGAGAAAGCTCGAGGCGATTGCGCCGGACGGGGGCAGGTTCTGTATCAAGAGGGTCAGCGCGACGCTCAGTGACGGCGCCGAGGCTGTGGAGCGGTTCGACGCGAATTTCACCAGGTTCGTGGAGTTCGTCGCCGCCGTGGCGTTCAAGCATGGGTGGAAGACCGATACCGAGATCGTGAATCTTAACAGCGAGCTCAAGCCCGTGCTGGAGCTCATGATGGGGGAGGCGTACCCCAGAAACTGGCTCGGCGACAATATGGGGGTGATACAGAGGGCTCTGAGCGAGGGTGCTGATCTGGCGGACGACGGGCTTTTCGCGGAGACGCACAGGTCGAGGATGCAGAGGGCCGCCGGGATACGCGGAGACGACGAGAGGACATTCGTCCTAAGGGGCAGCGACCAGTACGGCCACATCGACTACATAACGGTGAGGACCGGCGAAGAGCCTCTCGCAACGATAAAATTCGACTGCGAGATAGATATGAAGGCGCTCAAGCGGCACCTCGACGCGATCGACGGCAGGAGGCTGTTCCTGACGCAGGAGAAGGAGGGGAGGGAGTCCTTTGCGCGCATGGTCAACAAGGGGCGCAGCTCGGGATTCAACCTCAGGGTGAGCGCGAGGGGGGCGAGGAAGTCCGTCATCCTCAACGAGGAGGGGAAGGCCGTACTGCAACTGAGGAACTCGGAGGGCGATAGTACGCTGTTCGTACCGCTCTCTGCGGAGACGATGCCCGACGCGGCCAGGGCGATGGACGCCATATACGACGAGCTCCTCTTCTACACCCCCACCGGCAGGTCCAGGGAACTGGGCGACAGCGGCCTCATGCAGCAGGAGTACGAGATCGTGATGGCCTTCAGGACGCTCACCAAGCTGTACAGGTTCTTCCTCGAGATCGACGACCAGAGGAGATACTTCGAGCTGAACAGGGAGACCGGGATCGGTGTCGCGGGAGGCGGGGCGCTTCCGCTCTCGTCGCAGGAGTGGGTCATCGCCACGATGAAGTCGGCGGCGGAGGGCGCCCCTTTCCACGAGATGGTGCTTGCGGTCCTCGACGTCCTCGACAGGAGGATAGATCCCTCCGACTTCGCCAGGTACGGCGACACGGTGGAGACGCAGCAAAGGGCCCGCGAGCTCTACGGCCATCTCAAGACGCTCAAGGGGAAGTTCGAGGCGCTCAAGATGGTGTATGCGAGAGAGGGCGGCGGCGAGTGAACGGCGGGGCCCTAACAGTTCGTAATTGAAAGGAGAGCAATATGGGAGACGTAAGAGCGGTGCCGGCTCATCATGAGGTAGTCAAGGCCTGCCGGGATTTCGAGTCGCCGCAGTGCGAGGAGGCCATAGGGTCGCTGTCAAACGGATCAGTATACAGGGCGAGCGAATCGCTCAAGTGGGTCTTTTCTAACGCCAGGCAGCCGGGCGCTATCGATGCTGCGAGTGGCGTCGTGGCCCACTTTGTGCAAAGGGCCAACGACGAAAGGCGCCTGAGGCCCGCGGTCAGGTCCATACTCACGCATGCCATGGAGGAGGCGCCCGGTTTCACCTCGGAGTATGAACCCTTCGATGGTATGGAATTCGACCTCGGCTCCGACCTTTTCGACGCCCTGATGAGGAGGTTCGCCAAGGGCTCCTGGCTCTCCGGCAGCCTCCTGATCAGCCGCGCCAAGCCGAATCAACTCAGGAGGAACGTGACGATATTCCGGCGGCTGATGGACGAGAAGGCCTTCGCGGGCGGCTACCATGTCTATGTCAGGGCCGCGTGGCTGTATTGGCGTGCGGCAAGCCGGACCGACCGGGAGCGCGTGGACATGATCACGGATGCTCTAGAAAACTCGGACGACCGGCTCATGCGCTGCGGCGCCGCCCTGGAGCTCAGGCACTTCGTCGACGAGCCCGGGTTATCGTCGCAGGTGAGGGGCGCGCTGCACATGGCCGCGGAGGAGGACGATTACGGCGTCGTGAGGAGCGTCGCGGACGACGTCCTGCAGGGCGAGATGACGAGCTGTTGGCAGTGATCCGAGATTGACCTCGGCCCCGCTCCGGCGGGGCCTTTTGTTTTAGACTGGTCAATTCTACTTGGGTTTGAAGGGCTTCGCGTCGAAGCCGTATCTCTTCCCCGCCCGCTCGAATATCTCGTAGGCCTGCTTGACGCCGCCGACGTCCTTCGACAGCCAGTTCGAGATCTTGGCCTCCCTGGCCATAGCGCGCATTCCGGCGACGTACTGCTCGAAGCCGACCTTCGAGAAGAGTTCGGGGGCCGCCATGTCCGCCCGGTTGACGCCCAGCAGGAGCGAGGTGATCATGTGGTCGACTATGTGGTAGCAGAGCTGGTCGTCGAATGAGGTCGCCCTCAGCCTTTTTAGAAGCTCCCCGCGCGGCAGCGTGTTGTTGTGCATCCTGAAGGGAATGCTGGGCAGCCTCTCCGCTATCCCCGCGAGCCTCTCCAGCTGCATCGCCAGGGCCCTGCAATCGACATCCACCGCCTCGCAGTTAAAGTTCTCAAAACTGAGGTTGATCGTCACCGAATCCCCGAGCTGCCCCCGTGCTATATGCGCTATCTCGCACAGCCCGGTGGTGTTTTGTTCGTGAAGCGGCAGATCCGTGTAGCGGCCGTCGACCCTCCCGTCCAGGCGGTCGAGCCTGCGTATGACCGCCTCGATCCTCTCCAGTTCCCCTGCCATGATCCACCGCCTTTCATCGGGATGCTGCCACACCCACTTATCGGTGTCGAACGGAATTAGTTGCGCCCTCTCTTTGGCTTTGTGCAAAGTGTACACCGACCGGTGTACGGTTTTTTCTTGAAAAACGATATATTGCAGAACTTTTGTCGATCCCTGCCGATAATTAAAAGGAAGGGGGTTCCGAAGCGTGCACAGCGAGTGCACGGTTTTTTCAAAAAGATCGAGCGATTACGCAATTATCTCGCGATCCGGCCGATAACCAATACAGGGTGCCCCACATAAGCGCTTGCCCCATACAGGAGGAGAGAGATGTCCAAGGCGGTAAAAGAGGTGAGGCTCGCTTGCGAGGATTTAGTCGGAATCCGTTCGGAGCTCGCACAGATCCGCACGATCGACGGCCGAAGGGGCTTCTCCAACGAGGAGCTGGCCGAGGCCCGCTCGTTCCTCGTGGAGAAGGGCGTCATATCCGATGAGGTGCGCGCGGTGACGGCCGGATCCGTAAAGCGCTTTATGTCGCGCCTGGATGTAGTCAGGAGCGAGATCCCCGGCAGCTGCGGCTCGTTCACCAAGTCCATCAGGATCACCATAAGCCAGTCCAGTCGTCGCTTCGCCATGAGGGGGTACGAGTTCGAGCCGGCCGGTGTGGCAGGGCGGCTCGGCGAGGACGAGCTTTACATAATCGGCGCGGCCTCCATGGCGACGGGCGTCGACGACCTCTTCGGCTTCGATCGGCCTGAGCAAGCATCCGACGACGAAAGCGCGCACGGGCCGCGGCAAATAAACTCCACGATAGTCATGAACGAGGAGTTTCCCTCCGAGAGGGAGGAGGAGCTCTGGGAGATGGTGGATGCAGCCTACGGCGCGCTGGCCCGCGGTGATCTGGACGGGGCGCTGGATATCCTCGCAGGGATGGGAATCGCGATGGGCCAGCTGCAGGACCTGTGGGACAGGCACCCGGGGCTCGCGCTCGACCACAGAAAGATATCGATCGCGGCCGCGGATCTGCTCCATGCGGCGGGCGAGGAGGGGCGCGCCTTCGACGTCCTGGCCGGCAGCGTCGCCGTGCCCTACGGCAGCGTCTCGCTCGTCTACGACTACGAGTTCTCGCGCGGCTTCGGCTACCCTTCGCCGGGCAGCACCTCCTCGGAGTGCAGCTACCGGAACGAGGACAGGAGCTGGGCGGAGGATACCTTTTGGAAGCTGACAGACCAGCTGGCCGGCAAGATCAACTGTTTCGAGGCCGCAAGGCCCGAGGGTGAATAGGAAAGATATGACCGAGGTGAAAGACAGAGGCGGTCCGGCGTCGAGCGCCTACGGCGGTGCGATGAGGGAGATGGGGGCCGAAGGGTATCGGGACCGCTCCCCGATACCGCATGAGGATCTCTACGAGTATCGTGCGGGCCAGAACTTCCACCACGAGGTCGTGGTCGGCTGCTTCGAGGCGAAGGGCAGCCAGGTCTGGTTCGCCCCTGCCCAGGAGTGCGTCCCGCCGGAGCTCGAATTGGCGGGCTACCCCGCGCCCGCCGACGCGGCGCTCTTCCACGACCCGGTGCGCATAGTGGACAGGACCAAGGCGCTGTTCGGCAACGAGGCCTTCGTGAAGGAGTATCCGGGCGACCACCACATAATAGCGGAGCTCGCGGACGAGGCCGACTACGAGACGGCGATCTACGAGGTCCGCTCGCCCGACGAGTACGAGCAGGCGCTCGCCATGCTCGAGCCGGGCGGGCTCGCCGTGGTGGCCTTCACGGAGAACGACATCTACAGCCGGACGCTTCCGTGGTTCACCGAGAACCTGCCGGCGCTGGCCAGGGAGGCCTCGGGCAGGGCGCTCTTCATCGTCATACCCAACGCCGGCCACAACATATGGGGCGCCAGGGATCTGCCACCGCGGATGACGGGAAAGTACCTGGTGCGGCGCCACAGGCCGATCCCCTACAGGCTCACGACCGACGAGGGGAAGAAGGGCATCTCATGGGATGGCGAAGGCGGGCGCGCGCGCAGCGGCGCCAAGGTGGGCTTCGACGGCTACCGGTCCGACGGCTTCGGCGCGGTGGAGTTCAAGACGAGCTATCCCGAGGGGCGCCCGCTGGCCTTTTCGGAGTTTTTGCTCACGCCGGCGGTCGACCTCTTCGAGGGGGCGGTCGAGTTCGGCTATGTCGATTCGGAGGAGCAGCTCCCCGAGTCCTCGCGCTTTGAATCCGGGGTTCACGAGGTGCGCTCCTTGGAGGAGTACGAAGAGTTGCTGGAGAGGCTGGGGCCGGGCGACGCCGCGGTGGTCGAGTTCGCTCACGCGCTCCACCCGTCGGATGCAGGCGAGGTCGGCACCGTTGCTTTGGACGCGCTGGCCGCCAGGGGCGCGGGCCGGGCGCTCTTCATAAGGGTGATCGACGGCGAGAGATGGCTGGCCCCCAACACGCTCTCGACGATGCTCGAGAGCGAGGGGCAGTTCATGATCCGCCGCCTCCCCCCGGAGCGAAGACCACAGGAGCGCGGCGAGGGCGGGCCCGAAGGCGGAAACGATGGCGGCGGGGATCCCGGCGTCAGGAGGATCGCTGTAGGCGAGCGGGGAGATAAAGCTCAGGACAGCCCGGCCCAGGACGAGGGGGAGGGCGTCGGCGAAGGGGAGGGCGCTGGGCGCGGCCGTGGCTCGGGAGAGGGTTCCCGGGTTGGCGCGGGACACGGAACAGGGCACGTAGCCGGAAGCGGGCAAGGAGCAGGCTACGGCTCGGGAACGGGCGTCGGCGCCGGAGCGGGAGCTGGTGCTGGGACCGGATACGGCGAGGGCTCAGGAATCGGTGAGGGCGCCGGCGAGGGCGGAGGCGTCGGATACGGCTACGGATACGGCTACGGATACGGTTACGGTTACGGATACGGCCGCGGCGAAGGCGAAGCGATGGCGCCCGAAGTGGATGGCCGCAGGTACGGTACGGACGACGGCGCGCCGTTTCGCGTCTCGATCTACGCGCCTACCGGGTTTATCTCCCGTGGTCGCACCGACGTCGCGAGATCAAATCTCCACGAGTGGCAGGCGGGGATGGGCGTTTCTCTGCCCGAGATTCACCTGCTCCCGTTCTCCACGGGCGAGGCCGGAGTCTCCGCCGGCGCCTTCGTCGGCGGCATGCTTGGCGGCGGGATGTCCCAAATAGACGCCAAGTCCCGGGAGGGCGAGTCGAACAACTTCTTTACGGCATTCAACCTCGGGCCCAGCGTCGTGGCAAACGTCGGCGCCGAGGTGGCGGTGACAGGCCAGGCCTACTTCTCCGCGGGTCTTTCGCACTTCAGGATCTCCAATAAGGGGCGCGATGATGTCGAGGTCCAGAAGGACACGATGGGATACCACGCGCTCGTGGGCGGGGGCGTCGACGTCGGAGTCATGCTCTTCGATTGGTTGTCGCTGAAGGCCGGCGTCTCCTATCGCTCGGGGAGCGGACGCGGGGGTTTCGGCAGCGGCTTCATCTTCATGCCCCTGTCGGTGGGCGCTAGCTTCGGCGGCGAGTGACGGTCTCAGCAGAGAGGAAAGCGAATTGGGCAACTTGAGGACAGACAGGATCGCGGTATTGCTCAACGGGAGCTCGGAGTTTCGGCACCTGTTGGGCGTCGAGCGCGCCTCCGAATTCCTGAGCTCGGCAGGCTACGAGGTCGTAGTCGTTTCCCCTCAGGACACGGTATCCGGCAGGGACTATTACGTAGAGCCGGACGGCTTTCGCGATGCGCTCGAGGAGCTGGACGACCGCCTGGACCGTCACGACGATCTGTTCATCTTCGTGACGGGCAAGGGAAGGCTCGATGAGGACAAGGGCGTCGGTGCGCTGATAGACGGCTGGTGGCGGTACATAGACCGGCACAATCGCCACTACGACACCAGGGACATGGAGGAGCTCTTTTCGCTCCCGTACGCCAGGCGCACCGTGCTCATGACGCAGCCCTTCGCCGCCCAGTGGAGCGACGAGTTCGAGGGATCGGAGGATACGCTCTTCATGGCCGGGTCTCTAAGCGGCATCGACAACGGCTACATATCCGACGAGAGGCCGGACTTCCAGCTCAGGGACTACAGCTGGGAGATGCCCTTCTTCGCCCACGACTGGGAGGTGCCGGACTCAGACAGCGACGGGATTATAAGCTGGGGCGAGAGATACGCCCACGCCGCCGGCTTCGGGATGGCCTCCGAGAGCGTGATGGTCCGTGGCGAGGCTTACGTCGACGAGGGCCCCGGCGGCTCGGTCGATGCATCGGGCGGATATGGGGATGAGCTCGCGCGGGCCGACGACGAGGCGGACGGCGCCGGGCCAGGCAGGAGCGACTTCGCGGACGATCTGTGGATCACGGCGCAGATGGGATACGGCGCGCTCGCGGCGATGGACGGATCATCCGATACCGAACACGGCTTTGCATCGGGGGTGGATCTCAGGTGGATGCCCGCCACAGGCGGTGAATGGTGCATAAGGCCCGGCGTCGCGCTGGGCTACAGCTGGCTCGCCTCGGAGAGCGGAAGGCACGTGCTTGCCGGAAAGCTCGGCGTCGGCGCCGACCTCTCGGCCTCCCGCGGAGTTTGGGCATCTCTCACGCCCTACGCCTCGCCGATCTTCGTTGGCGGGAGGGACGACGACGAGCGTGGCCGCTTCGTATGGGGTGCGGGCGCGGACCTGGCGGCCGGGGTCTCCTTAGGGCCCCCGCGCGGCTGGCTGAGGCCGGGGCTGTTCGTGAAGGGCGGAGCGCTCTTCATCCTGGGCGACGCGGACGGTGTGAATGCGAACGGGGTCATGGGCGAGGCGACGCTTGGGCTGGCGCTTGACTTCTGATCGGTGGAGAGAGGGATGGGCGATTACAGGATAAACGGAAAGCGGGTATCGCAGGGCTCCTTCGAAGAGCTCGAGCGCGTCTTCGAGGACATCTCGAGGAAGGCGCGTATCAAGAATCGCGATATCTTCGCGGACGGCGAGCTCTCGCCTTCGGAGATCGACTCGTATCTGGACTTCGACCGCGACGGGAGGCTCGGCGAGGGCGACTTGAGGCGCCTGGGTAGCCATGCCTTCAGGGAGCTCAAATCCGTGCTCCTGCCCTACGACTACGACCTCATAGGCTATATCGCCGGCGACATCTCGCGGCGCACGCCGGCATTTCTCAGGGGCGACAGGGACTACGTCATGGCCAGCGTCTCCCGCTACGGCCCGGGGCTCAAGTACGCCTCGAGGGAGCTGCGGGCCGATCGCGAGGTGGTGCTCGCGGCGGTCGGCGACGACGGCCGCGCCCTCGAGTACGCCGACGGACGATTTCGCTCCGACAGGGAGATAGTGATGACGGCCGTGCAGCACGGCGGGGCCGCGCTTCGCTTCGCAAACGATGAGTTCAAGGGCGACAGGGAGATCGTGCTGGCCGCGGTAGTCTACGACGGCGACTCGCTGCGCTACGCCTCCAGGGAGCTCAAGGAGGACCGCGCCTTCGTGCTCACGGCGATACAGGCCGACTTCGACGCCTTCAGGCACATCTCGACCAAGTTTCGCTCCGACCGCGACTTCATGATGCAGGCGGTGATGAGCGACGGCGGCTCGCTAGAGTTCGCGGCGGCAGAATTCCGCGACGATCTTGGCGTGGTGATGGAGGCGGTGAAAAACAGGGGTGCCGCGCTCGAGCACACGAGCGAGCGGCTGCGCGGCGACCGCGGCGTGGCCGTGGCGGCCGTATCGAACGACGGCAAGGCGCTTCGCTTCGCCTCAGACGAGCTCAGGGCCGATCGGGATGTGGTGCTCGCCGCCATCCGGAACAACCCATGGGCGCTCATGCACGCGAGCGAGGAGCTGAAGGGCGACCGGGAGGTCGTGATGGAGGCGGTACGCCGCGACGGCATGACGATCTTCGTGGCCGACCCGATGTTCCGCAGGGACCGCGACATGGTCATGGCCGCGGTGGGGAGCGTGGGCGAAGCGCTCAAGTACGCCAGCGACGAGCTTAAGGCGGACAGGGGCGTGGTCGCGGCCGCGGTGTCCGGCGACGGCAGGGCGATCCGCTACGCGGACGAATCGCTGAAGAAGGATCGCGCCCTCGCGCTCAAGGCGATCGACGAGAACCCGGAGGCGTTCGCGTTTTTGGACCCGAGCCTCAAGCAGGACATCGGATTCATCATGGACGCCATGGACGTCGACCTGCGGGTCTTGGAGTACGTGGACCCGGCCGTCCGCCGCGACGCCGGCATCATGAGGAAGCTGGTGCGTAGAAACGGAATGGCGCTCGAGTACGCCAGCGCGGAGATCCGGGGCAACCGAGCAGTTGTGCTGGATGCGGTGGAACAGGACGGCATGGCGCTTCAGTTCGCCTCGGACGAGTTGCGCGGCGACCGCCAGATCGTGCTCATCGCCGTCCGTCTCAACGGCCTGGCGCTCGAGTACGCCTCCCCCGAGCTGCGTGCCGACAGGGGCGTGGCGCTCGTCGCGGTGAAAGACAACGGCCTGGCGCTCGAGCATGCCGATGCTCAGTTCCGGGCGGACCGCGAGGTCGTGCTGGCGGCGGTGCGCCAGAACCCGGAGGCGCTTCAGTTCGCCTCCGAGGAGCTCAGGGCCGACCCGGTGATCGTCGAGGAGGCGGGGATGAGCCTGCGCGAGGTCATGGGGCTGGCCGCCGCGCTCGAGGACGTGGACGGCGCGCCCGAGGCCACCACCTTCCGCGAGAGCCTCTACCGCATACGCAACGCCGCCACCGACGAGCGCGGTCATAAGCTTTGGAGGGCGCAGGTCGCCGAGCTCCACGCCAGGGGCATCTACTTCCCCAGGGGGATGGAGGCGAGCCACGCTGCTTTCATGCAGTCTTTGGAACTCATGATGGGGATCGAGCACCCGTACAGGTTTCGGACCTACGACCAGATACACTCCGTATTTCGCAGCAGGATGCTGCCCGAGGGCGTGGACGGCCGTCCCGTGGCGCTTCTGGTCTACAACAGAAACGATCCGGCCAACGACTACGCCGACGACGGCGTGATCGAGGCCTTCCACAGGAGCAGCGCCTACCAGGTCCACTACATAGAGGTCTCCTCCGAGGACGAGATGGCCGGCGCCATACAGGGCGTGGTCGAAAAGACAGGAAGGCGGATACAGGCGCTGGTGCTGGCCGCGAACATGAAGGGGGGGTCGCTATTGTTGGGGAGCTCCGGCCGCCCAGAGGCGGAGCTTTCCTCCTCCGACTTCGCGCAGGGCTACGGATACCTGGCCGAGAGCGTGGAGGGCAGGGGCACGGTGATACTCAACCTGCGTTCCGGGTCCGAGACTAGCGTGAAGGCCGTCAAGGCGGGACTGGCCTCCCGGCTGCCGCGAGGGGCGTCGGTGCAGGCGATATTCAGCCCGGTGGGCTTCGAGGTGCCAAAGGTGAAACAGGAACACGAATCGAAAGAGGAGAGATAGGGGTCGAGATGGGAGACGGGATAGTAAGGAGGGTGGCTGTAATAATAAACGGTGACGACGCCGATCACCACCTGGACAACGTCGATCGCGCGGCTGAGCTGCTTCGCCGCGAGGACTTCGAGCTGTACGTCGCCTCGCCCGAGGAGCCGGCCGTCGACAGCGAGATGTACGTGCAGGCCACGAGCCGCGGCATGGAGAAGCTGGCGAGGTTTCTTGAGCGCTCGGTCGACGACGACGACGAGCTCATGATCCACACCACCGGCCACGGCGGCGACTTCGGCGGAGGCTGCGTCGCGCTGCAAGACGGCTGCTACCCGATGGCGAGCGAGGTCATGGAGAGGCTCTTCGAGCTGGACTACGCCAAGCGCACGATCGTCATGGACCAGTGCTTCTCCGGCAACTGGGCCAAGTTCTTCGCTTCAGATCACGACACGCTCTTTATCAGCACCGGCTCCGAGGACGAGTCGGTATGCTGCCAGGACTTCGCGCCGTACTTCTTCGCCACCGAGGCGGAGGTGCCGGACGCCGACGGCAACGGCTCCGTGAGCTGGCAGGAGCGCTACGAGTTCGCTCTGGCCAACCCGCAGCACGCCTCACCGGCGTTCATGCCCGGCGAAGGATACGTCGACCGCGGCGCGGCCGGCGCGTGGCCCGAGGAGCCTCACTTCAAGCCCACGGTCCACGAGGTGAGAAGGGCGGACGAGCTGGAGTCCCTGCTTGCGACGCTGAGGCCCGGCGACGTGGCGGTCTTGGACGTCTCGGCCGACTGGTGCCCGCACTGCGTACACTACGAGCCCGTATTCGAGATGCTGGCCTCCGAGGCCGGAGGCCGGGCGCTCTTCATAAGGATACCCAACGGCAGCGACGACGAGTGGGCATCCCTGGCGGTCAGGGGCTACCCGACAGTGATGATCATCGACCACGCCGGCAGGGCGGTGCAGGTCGCAAACCGCGACGACCCGCTGGCGGAGAGGATCGCGCTCGCGGACAGGGCGTGGGCCGCGGGTGCCGGTATGCGTGAGTTCATCCTCTTCGAGGAGCACAGGACTGCGGTCGCCGAGAGGATCGCGTGGGACGAGGTCAAGCCCGAGATGTGGAAGGATGAGGAGTTCGTGCGCAAGGCCATAGACGAGGACGCCAACGCGCTCGCGTGGGCGGACGAGAAGTTCAGAGACGATGCGGAGATGGTCGGGCGCGCCGTGGCCAGGTACGGGTGGGCGCTTAAGTTCGCTTCGCATGAGCTCAAGGACGACTACGATACGGTTATGATGGCTGTCCGCCGCGACGGCGCCGCGCTCCGCTTCGCCTCCAGCAGGCTCAGGGACGACCGTGCGATCGTTCGCGCCGCGGTCAGACAGGACGGCGGGGCGCTGGCCTACGCATCCGCCAGGTTCCACGACGACAGGGGATTCGTGAGCCTTGCGATAAAGGGCTCGAGCGCCGGTTGCGGGCGCTTCTACGCGCTCAAGCACGCCTCGGCCGGGCTCAAGGACGATCCCGGCATGGTCCTCGCGGCTCTTCGGATGCCGTCGCCCGTCGCGTACACCGCTCTGCAGTACGCCTCGGAGAGGCTCAAAAACCACAAGAAACTCGTTCTCGCGGCGGTGAGGCAGGACGGGCGGGCGCTCGCCTACGCGTCGGAGCAGCTGCAGGACGACAGGGCCGTCGTGCTGGCGGCGGTCTCGCGCGACGGCAGGGCCCTGGAGTATGCGTCGAAGCGCCTGCGGCACGACAAGGGCTGCGTCATGGCGGCGGTGGGGCTTGCACCGCATTCGCTGCGTTTCGCATCCAGCGATATGCAAGACGACGCCGACGTAGTCTCGAAGGCGATAGCGGGCGATCCCTCGGCGCTGGTTCACGCTTCGACCAGGCTGCGAGACGATCCTGCGACCGTCATGGCCGCGGTCCGAAGGGATCCGGACAGCCTGGCGTACGCGATGGCCCGGCCCAGGGGGGACAGGGGCGTGGTGATGGAGGCGGTGCGCTCCGACGGCGACGCCCTGCAGTACGCCTCGTGGGATCTCAAGTCCGACGATGAGGTGGTGCTTGCGGCGATGGGCAGCGACTACGGTGCGCTGCAGTTCGCGTCGTGGGGCAGGCGCGACGACGTCGATACTGTGCTCGCGGCCATAGATGCCAGCGCCAAGGCCTACGCCTTCGCCTCGGATAGGCTTAGGGGGGAAAGGGGCGTGGTGCTCGCGGCGGTGAAAAAGGACCCGCTGACGCTGGGGGTCGTGCCGGAGCGCTTCATGCACGATCGGGAGATAGTCGTTACGGCGATACGGGCCAACCCCAGGACCTACCTCAACCTCCCCGATGAGATGAAGTCCGACCGCCGGGTCATCGAGGAATCGATCCGGAGCGCCCCGTGGCTGCTCTCGGAGCTGCCTGCGGAGCTCAGGGACGACCGCGGTATAGTCTCGATGGCGGTTGCGATAAACGCCGAGGCGCTTCGGTACGCCTCGCGCAGGCTCAGGGCGGATCGCGATCTGGTTCTTGCGGCCGTCGAGCGGGACCCCAACGTGCTGAGGTTCGTCCCCTGGGACGCGCAGGGCTACAGGGCGCTGGCTGCCGAGGTGGCGGAGGTGGACGTCGCCGCCCTGGGGCACGCATCCTTCGAGCTTCGGGACGACGAGGAGTTCTTCCTGGATTTCGTCGGCCGCGATGTGACGGCGCTGGCATATGCCTCCTCCAGGATCAAGTCGGACCCGGAGGTCTTCGCCCGGCTTTCCGCCTCCGACTACAGGGCGCTCGAGTACGCCTCCGTGGAGCTGAGGGGCGATCGCGACTTATTCATGCAGGCGGTGAGAAACGACTATCGCGCGCTCGAGTACGCCTCGGACGAGCTCAAGGACGACTTGGAGTTGGCGCTCGCAGCGGTACGCACGGACCAGCGCGCATGGTTTCTGATCTCGGAGAGGCTCAAGGACGACCGTGAGGTGATGCTCGCGATGACCTCGAAGGCCTGGCCGGTCGAATACGGCGACAGGCCCTACTACTGCCTCAACGGGGTGTGCCTGCGCGCCGATGCCACGGAAGAGCGGGACGAAGAGGGGGGTGAACAGAGATGACGTCGATACTGAAGATAAGAACCGCGCCTCCCTTGCAGTCGGCACGGATACCGATGGATCCGTCGTATGCCGAGGGCGTGGTGTTTGAGGCAAACGCCCCCGGGGCCACGGAGTTTGCGTCGGCCCCAGCGTTGAGGTTCGCCGCCAGCGCGGGCGCATGGCTCGCATCGCGCGGGGCGCTAGTCGCGAGCGTGGACTTCCATCCGGACTTTCTCAAGCCGGGCGCCAACGCGCAGCGCAATATAGTGATGGAGGCGGTGCGCCGCGACGGGTTGGCGTTGCAGTACGCCGTGCCGGAGATGATGTGCGATCGCGAAGTCGTGAAGGCGGCCGTCGCGCAGAACGGCATGGCCCTGGAGTTCGCCTCGCCGGAGCTCAGGGACGACAAGGGCATCGCTCTCGCTGCGGTCTCAGAGGACAGCATGGCGCTTCGGTTCGTGTCCGAGCGACTCAAGGACGACTTCGACGTCGCGATGGCGGCGGTGAAGCAGGACGGATGGGCCATCGAGAGGATAGCTCCGAGGTTTCGGACGGACGAGGATATCGGGCTCGCGGCGGTTCGGCAGAGCGGATGGGTCTTTCAAGCGCTGGCGCCTGAGCTCAGGGCTGACCGCGGGATAGCCATGGAGGCCGTGAGGGAGGTGGGCAGGATGCTGGCCCACGCCTCGATCGGGCTCAGGGACGACAGAGCTGTTGTAGTTGCGGCCGTTCGCGCCGACGGCATGGCGCTGGAGTACGCCTCCGACCGCTTGAGGTCGGACCGCGGCGTGGTCGGGGATGCGGTCCGCCGAAACGGCATGGCGATGATACACGCGATGGCCGTGCTCAGGGACGACGCGGAGCTCGTCTACCAGGCAGTCGAACAGAACCCGCTCGTGCTCGACTTCCTGCCGGAGCACTACAGGAGCGAACAGCGCATCATAGACACCGTCATGAGGCGCGGCCCGTGGGCGGCGGCGCTGCTCAAGCCCAGGGGGGACGTGCAGCTCAAGCTCGCCAGGGAACTCATTGACCTCGGCGGGCTCAACCTGCGATATCTCGAGCCGGAGATCAGGGCGGACAGGGAGATGGTGATGGATGCGGTGGGAAGCGACGGGATGGCGCTGGAGTTCGCCTCCGACGAGCTGCGCGACGACGCGGAGATCGTTTTGATCGCGATCGGGCAGAACGCGGACGCCTTCAACTTCGCCTCCGAGAGGTTGAAGGAGGACCCAAAGATCAGAAAGGCGGCCGGGCTGAGATGACGGATATAGCGAAAGGCAGCCTGACTGCGGCCCATGCGGATGAGTTCGTGACCGCTTGGGCCGACGCCGACGAGCTCACCTGGGAGGAGTGTCGTGCTATCGGCGTCGAGGACGAGGTCTGCGCCGACGTCCAGTCGGTCCTGCTCGTCGCCGGCTGCGTGACCGTCTCGGAGCGCGAGCGACTGATCGGCAGGGGCTACCCGGAGAATTTCGTATCCTCGCTCTTCGGGCACGACGGCTGGAGGGCCGCGGGCGCCAAGACCGCCAATTCGTGCGCGGGGGCGGGCGCCGTGCGCAAGGGGCTTTATCGAATCCTGCTCGACAGGCTGGGCGACGGCGAGAGCAGGGACGGGGCCGCCCTCGCGATCTGCAGGCATTATCTGTCTGCCGACGAGGCCTCCAGGCGTGAGCTCGCCTCCGCTCTCGATTCGCTCGTGAAGAGTGAAGTCGCGCCCTCGCCTTTCCTGGTGCATCTGACCAGAGTAATCAACGGTGATGAGTTCTCCCTATCATCGAGTGAGATGACGCAGCCGCAATGGGCGGGCGTCTCGATCGACGAGTACGGCGGTGAGTATCGCTTCTCGTTTTTGCGGGAGGACGGAGAGCTGTTGGCCGCGGTGCCAGGGCGCGCGGCCGAGGACGGCTCCATACCCGACATGGATGGAATTTCGTTGGTATCCATGGCGGCCGGCGAGTCCGCCGACAACCTGTTCATCACGGGATTCCTGGGCGATTTGAACCTGAGGATCGTCGGCAGGCCTCGCAGCATCTCATTTTCAATAGCGGCGCTGCTCCGCGCGCGGAAGGAGCTCCCGTCGGTGTTGCTCGATGGCGTGAGCGAGTTCGTCTATCAGGACGATGCGCCCGGCGTCCACTCGTTCGCCAACCAGGTCTTCTTCAGCGTGGGGGGTTACTCGGATCTCGTGCACGAGCTTGGCCATCACTGGGAGTTCTTCATCGGGCCCAAGGTCGGAAGGAGTCTCGTTAAGCTCTTCAAGTCGATAAGCTGGAGGGGCGTGTCCAGGAGGAGGCATGTGAGGGGATATGCCGAGCTCCAGGAATTCATGAACATCGATACTGCGGAGGGGCTAAGGAAGGACTTCGACGTCGATGACTTCGTGAGCCCGTATAGCCTCTCCAATCCCAATGAAGACCTGGCCGAGACCATGAGGGGCTACGTGGTGTCCGGCAGCGCCTTCAGGGAAGGCGCGCGCGCGAGGATGGCCGGCGGCAACTTCGAGTTCGCCGCGAAGTACCTCTTCGTGAAGCACCTCATGCCCTTCGAGGGCAGGGAGTATCAGCTGGACGATGGCGCGCCCCCGCTCACCATCGAGGAGGTGAGGCAGGCGTATGAGGCGGCCACGGATACCTCCGCCACGGGAACCGGCACCTACCGGGTCATCCTCGACATCGAGAGGCTGGCAGGGCCAAGGGATTGATATTATCAGTATAACTACCTGAAAAATATATCTAAATAATACTGGCGAGGGCGCAACTTCGGGGTCCCCGAGAGCCGATAATACTATCGTATGAGGGGATCCGTATGATCAGTGTCTTCAACTATTCCGATTATCGTCAGTTTCTGCGCGACTGGTACGATGAGGCGCAGGAGTGCGACGAGAAGTTCTCCGCGCGCAACTTCGCGCGCAGGGCGGGGCTGGCGAGCCCGAGCTTTCTCAAGATGGTCATCGACGGCAAGCGCAACCTGGCACCCGAGCGCATAGATAAGTTCGCCTCGGCGCTCAAGCTCGAGGACGACGAGCGCGCCTTCTTCACCGACCTCGTCCTCTTCTGCCAGGCGGCAAGCTCCGCCGAGAAGAACCACCACTACCAGCGCATGTGCCGCTGCAGGAGGTTCATGGACGCGCACACGCTGGAGCGCGAGCGTTTCGAGTACTTCTCGCGCTGGCACTACGCGGCCATCCGCGAGATGGTGGGCCTGCCCGAGTTTCGCGACGACCCGGCGTGGATCGCGGCGAGGCTCAAACCGCAGATCTCCGAGGCCGAGGCCGCCGAGGCCATCGATGTCCTCGAGAGGCTCGGCATGGTCTCTCGAGACGGGGAAGGCAACCTCCATCTGGCGCAGGAGAGCGTGGGAACCTCCGACACGGTGAGCTCGATGCACCTGCTCAACTTCCACCGCTCTATGATAAGGCGCGCCTCAGACTCCCTGGGCTCGCTCGATACGCGCGACAGAAACGTCTCGTCGCTCACCGCCGCCATCTCCAGGAAGCGCTTCGACGAGATAACTAAGAGGATAAACGACTTTCGAAAGGAGCTCCGGGCGATGCTCGAGGACTGCTCGGACGTCCCCGAGGAGGTCTTCCAGATCAACTTCCAGGTCTTCAGCCTGACAGGGGGTGCCGATGAGGTGTAGGCTTATCATCATAGTCGCCCTCCTCGCGATCGTGGCCGCGGGCTGCGGTGCGGGCGTGGGGACAGGTGTCGGTGCGGGGGCGGGCGAAATCGGGGTGGACGTAGAGCCGTCCATGCCCGGCATATCCAGCGGGCTCACCGAGGCGGGAAATCCGGGCGACGGGATGGAGAATGCCAAGGGCATCTACGTCAACCGCGAGTTCGGCGTGACCATCACCTATCCGGTCGACTGGACGCTCATAGAGCGCGGCTCCATCCAGGCGGAGTTCCGTTCGCCGATCGACGAGTACGCGATCGTCACCTTCGTGAGGCTTGCGGACTGTGACTTCGTATCGTTCCTCGCGGAGGTGGGCGACGGAGACGCTTGGCTGATGAGCGGTATGGAGGGCTTCGAAGAGGGCGTCTGCAGCGCAGGCGAGGGCGAGGCCGAATGCTACTATTTCAAGCACGATCCGGATGGCGACTTCGTGATGAGCGTCGTGGGCGACGCCCTGGGCAGCTTCGATATGATCAAGATCGAGGTCGCGGAGGGCGTTTCGGACGGGATCATCTACGGCGGCTACAAGGCGATCCCGGGCTATGCGAAGAGCAGGCTGCCGCCGGAAGAGGAGCAGTACGAGATAATTTTCATCGGCGGCTGATCGCCCGCTGAAGGATAAGTTGCCAAGACCCCGCCCCGGCGGGGCCTTTTTTTGGCCCCCTCGAAACCCTTGATATTTCCTCGCCTTTCTGTAAAAGTGCCCGCGATTTCGAGGGGGAGGCTTGAAGAACGAAGTAATCAAAGGACTTTTCCGCGAAAACCCGGTGTTCGTGCTGATGCTGGGGCTTTGCCCGGCGCTGGCCGTGTCGGTCTCGCTCAAGAACGCGGTCGGCATGGGGCTTGCGGCGACCTTCGTGCTCGTGGCCTCCAACACGATCATATCGCTGTTCAACCGCTACTTCCCGTCCAAGATCCGCATCCCGTGCTTCATCGTGGTGATCGCGACGTTCGTGACGATGGTCGAGATGGTGATGGGGGCCTATCTCCCGGCGCTCAACCAGGCGCTGGGCATCTTCATCCCGCTCATCGTGGTCAACTGCATCATACTCGGCCGCGCCGAGGCCTTCGCCTCGCGTCACAAGCTCCTGCCGTCCATCCTCGACGGGCTGGGCATGGGCGCTGGCTTCGGGCTGGCGCTCACGATCATAGCCGGCGCGCGAGAGATACTCGGCTCGGGGACGTTCTGGGACATCAGGATCACATCCGCCTACGCGCCGGAGGGCGCGATGCACCCGGCCGCGGTGATGGTGATGGCGCCCGGGGCGTTTTTCGTCATCGCATTCATAATGGGCTATATGAATTGGAGAAAGGCGAAAAAAGCAGGGACAGCAGTTTAACGGTTTTACGGTTTAACGGTTACACCGTTCAACCGTTCGACCGTTAAACATTTAAACAGGTTTTCATATGCAATCATACGCGCTTCTGTTCATATCGATCGCCTTAGTCAACAACTTCATCCTCGCGAAGTTTCTGGGGCTGTGCCCGTTCATCGGCGTCTCCAAGAAGCGCAAGCAGGCCGCGGGGATGGGGTTTGCGGTGATCTTCGTCATGACGATGGCCTCGGCGGTCTCCTGGGTCGTCTACCAGTACTTCCTGGCGCCCACCGAGCACAACCTCTTCTATATGATGATGGGCGGGGGCAGGCCCGCTTCGGACTTCGACTTCACTTTCCTGACGACGATAGTCTTCATCCTGGTCATCGCGACGCTGGTGCAGCTGGTGGAGATGTTCCTCATGAAGGTGATACCGCCGCTGTACGAGGCCCTGGGGATCTACCTGCCGCTGATCACCACCAACTGCGCGGTCATGGGCGTGGCGCTCCTGAACGTCAAGGACTTCGGGATGCTGCACGATCTGAGCACGAGCTTTTTGAGCACCGTGGTCCAGGGCTTCGGCGCGGGCGTGGGCTTTCTGATAGTGATCTTCCTCATGAGCGGCATACGCGAGAAGCTGGACCTGCTCGAGGTGCCCCAGGCGCTCAAGGGCGCGCCGATAGCCTTCATATGCGCGGGGCTGATGGCGCTGGCGTTCATGGGCTTCGCGGGGATAGGGCAATAAACCATGACAAGCAACGCAAAAAGGAGGTTAAATTCTAAATCCTAAACTCTAAATCCTAAACAAATCCGAAATTCAAAATTCTAATGTTCTAAACTGGTTTTGGGATTTGGAATTTTGGATTTTGGATTTGTTTAGAAAACCGGCCAGAACCCCCCGGGCTTTTAAGCCCGGGGATGAATGGCCGCCCGGAGCGAAGCGGAGGCCATTCGGGCATGTCCGATAGACATGCCACACGGCCAAC
>Ga0180430_10001627_pt1 | contig 21487 bp, 14 predicted proteins | sample SS_ome_9_FD_132999 | JGI IMG/M metagenome (GOLD analysis project Ga0180430, IMG submission 132999) | Hypersaline lake sediment archaeal communities from the Salton Sea, California, USA - SS_1_S_2 metaG | ecosystem: Environmental > Aquatic > Non-marine Saline and Alkaline > Hypersaline >... | reverse complement strand
GGCGTGGTGATGGCTTGGCGGGATTTGGGAGTGATGTTCGAACAGGGCGTTTCGGACATCGGATTCCGCCTGAATCACAGGCCACAACCAGTGAACGTCCAATATAACGCAGAGGGTTTCAACAGACTTCAGGAACGTATCCAGGGGCCGCAACTCAATATCAGGACAATAGAGGGTCGGCTGCTCATGATCGATCTAAAAGAGCATGGCACGCGCTGCCGGATCCATCCTTCAGTAGGAGAACCTGTTTTATGCTTGTTCGATGACAGCCGAAAAGAGGAGGTGCTGGAAAATATCACCAAGTATGTCAAGGTGATCGGTGAAGCCAAGGAAGATCCGGTTTCCGGCAAAATCACGAGCATTCAATTGCACGATATTCAACAGCTGGAAGGTCGCGAGGAAGAGCAAAAAGACCTGTTGCCTCAAGGCACCCCGTTGCCAAGCGATTTCTGGGCATCGTTGTCAATTGATGATCTTGCCCAAAATCAGGCCATAATGCCATTGCAGGATGCAACCGTTCTATATGGCACATGACCGGGCGAAATCGATGACGGTTTCGAAGATCTGATCAGTGACCTGCGCAAACAAAATTTAGCCGTTGAGGCGCTGCGATGACTGCCGCTAAAGTATTGCTCGATACCAACATTGTTTCCTATTTTATGAAAAATAAGCCTGAAGCTAGTTTCTACATCCCTCATCTTGAGGGCCGGCTTGTGGCTATTGCATTCATTACAGTTGGCGAGCTTTACTACGGAGCTGAAAAAGCCGGCTGGGGTCCTCAAAGGCGAATGAAGCTGGAAACCGTGTTGCGCAATTTCGTCGTTATCCCCTACGATCATGGAATCTCAAAAGCCTACGCGCTTATTTTAGTAGAACGTGAGAGGCAAGGACGACCCATTTCATCAAACGATGCGTGGATAGCCGCCTGCGCATTGCGCCACAATGTGGAACTTGCAACCCATAACCGTAAAGACTTTGACGGCATATCCAACCTAAAGCTAATATCCCACGCCTGAAACCTTTTTTGCTATCTTTTCAATACGAGCAACAAATAGCGCTTGCTGGGCTCACTTTAAATTTCAGTTAAATGGTATTTTTTAACGGGCCTATAACCAATAAAAAGGATCTGTGAATATTGTGATGAGTTCTCGGCTATTTGATAGAGATCCCGGTTTGTTGGTATTAGCTTGAAATCGTTGTGTTATTGAAGTCTTACGTTAGTCAGCCTTCTTTTGGGTCATAGGTCCGTTTTTTAAAGATCATAAAATCTCCATTTTTTAAACAATGTTGCGATTACGTAGGATCTATTCTTCACGAATATCGGTGCAGGGAGATATTATTTGATGGCTATTTGATAAAGGCTCAAAAATTTTCGCATATCGGTTTCAAATTTCGTTTATTTTCAGATAGATGCTCAAATCATCGTTATTTGATGGTTATTTGATGGATCAAGCGTGGATCGCATGATGGGTGAGTCATGCGCGTAGCATTTACCGCCGCATCGAGGACCGGAGCAAGTAACTCAAGCTGCGTTCGAGATATATGGCATATGGAAAGGTCAAGCAGGACAACATGCGCCGCCCGGGGTTTCAGCAGGAATTCGCCAAGGTGGTGCCGGGCTGGCAAGAACTGATGGGTTGATCCGACGCTTTAGTAACGCTATCCCACGAACGGCCGGCGTAATATCGTATCTTTCCGCCAGCGCGCGTCGTCCCGCTCGGGGTAGTGGATGTTGTAGTGCAACCCGCGGCTTTCTTTACGGTGGGAGGCGCTGCGGATGATCAGTTCCGCCACCATGGCCAGGTTGCGCAGTTCGATCAGATCCGCGGTGACCTTGAAGTTCCAGTAATAATCCGTGATTTCCTGCTGAATCATCTCAATCCGCCGGCGGGCGCGCTCCAGGCGCTTGTCCGACCGCACGATCCCCACGTAGCTCCACATGAAGCGGCGAATCTCGTCCCAGTTCTGGGAGACCATGATCCGCTCATCGCTGTCCGTGGTGCCGACTTCGTCCCAGGCGGGCGGCTCCGGCACGGCCGGCAGCGCGCCGGACTGGAACTCCTGAATGGCTTGCCGGGCCGCCCGATGGGCGTAGACCAGGGCTTCCAGGAGCGAATTGCTGGCCAGGCGGTTGGCGCCGTGCAGACCGGTGCAGGCCGTTTCCCCCACGGCGAAAAGCTGGCGGATGTCGGTGCGTCCTTCGGTATCGGTGACCACACCGCCGCACATGTAGTGCGCCGCCGGAACCACCGGAATCGGCTCACGGGTCATATCGATCCCGAATTGGCGGCAGTTTTCATAGAGGTTGGGGAACCGCTGGCGGATAAATTCAGGGCCCCGTCCGGTGATGTCCAGAAAAACGGCATCGTCGCCGCTGCACTTCAGTTCGGTATCGATGGCCCGGGCCACAACATCCCGGCAGGCCAGGTCTTTGGCCGGGTCATAGCGCTCCATGAAAGACTGGCCGCGGGCATCGATCAGCACCCCGCCTTCCCCACGGACGGCCTCGGAAATCAGGAAATTTTTGGCTTCCGGATGGTAGAGACAGGTGGGGTGAAATTGGACAAATTCCAGATTGGCCAGGGTAGCACCAGCCCGGTAGGCCATGGCCAGACCGTCCCCGGTCGCGATATCGGGGTTGCTGGTATAAAGATAGACTTTCCCGGCGCCACCGGTCGCCAGGAGCACGACCCGCGCCAGGAATGGTCGGACTTGTCTGGCTTCCCGGTCCAGCACATAGGCACCACAGCAGTGCTCCTCGTGGGTGGTCGTGACCTGTCCGCGTTTCATGCGGATGGAGTGCGTGATGAGGTCAATCGCGATATGGTTCTCGAACAGCTCGATATTGGGGTGGGCTCGCACCTGCTCCAGGAGCGCCCGTTCCACTTCCCGGCCGGTCATGTCCTGGGTATGGACGATCCGGTTGCGGGAATGGCCGCCTTCGCGGCCCAGATCGAAGGCCTCGGACGGCGCATTGCCGTGGCGGCTGAAGGAGACGCCACGACCGACCAGCTCTTCAATGCGCCGCGGCCCTTCTTTCACAACAAGCTTGACGACTTCGGAATGACAGAGTCCGGCCCCCGAGGCCAAGGTATCCTGGATATGGAGATCGAAAGAGTCATTGCCGTCGAACACGGCCGCAATACCGCCCTGGGCTTGGTTGGTATTGCTCTCCATGGCCGCCTTCTTGGTCACCAGTGCCACGCGGCCGACTTGGGCGGTATGGAGCGCAAACAACAGTCCCGCCACCCCGCTGCCAATGATCAGGAAATCAGATTGATGTGTTTTCATCGCTTACCAAAGCAGCAGGTCATAAAAAGTGGCGGGCTGTAAAGGACGGGCCTATATCATATACATGGATTTACGCCGCTGGCGTTTCATGACCAGGCCCAGCAGAAGACCGATAAAGAGAATGCCCGCACCGCTGAAGAAGAAAACCAGATACTTACGCATTTGAAAAGAACTGGCATCCGAATCCTGCTTCAAGGTGTTATAGCTGCGGGTGAGTTCTTCAAGGGCTTGGGTCTTTTCTTCCAGGCCGGCCTTGATTTCGGCATTCGCGGCTTTGAGGGTTTCGTTTTCCTGAGAAAGTTCATCGGCCGTCGCGGAAAGGCGCTGATGGGTCTGCTGCAATCCCTGGAGCACGAGCTTGCTGGGTTTTTCCGAGGACAGGTACCGCTTCAAAACCCACCCCTCCTTGCCGTCCTGAAGGCGAACCCGAACCCATTCCTCACCGTCTTCGAGCATCTCCATTTGTTCGCCGATAGAAATCATATCGATTATCTTGCGTTCCACTCCCGGTCCGGTGCGCAGCAGCAGTTTAAACTCCTCGCTGCCGACATACCGCATTTGTGCCTGAACGACCGTTTCGGAGAGACATACCACAACGCCAATCCAAACCAACAAGCCAAGAATTCGGCAGACTGGCGTCCGCGTTGCATTTCGAATACGCTCACAGCTTAACATGAGAACCTGTTCTCCTTTTTGCCATTTTAGCTATAACTTTCACCGCCGGCAAAAGCAGCGCATCAATCCTTTCATACGCATTCAATATCTTCTTATATTGATTAGAAAATATTCCATATGTCAATAATTACTTTGTTTTTTTTCTCTCTTATGATAGTCGAAACAACCAAGTGCCGGCTATGATTGCCACGACAACCAAAGAACAGCCAAGACTTTCCACCCATGATTGCTTACGATTTGATTTGTCAAAACGGCCACATCTTCGAAGGATGGTTCGAAGATGCGAAGGCCTATGCGCAGCAGAAAAAGAAAGGCCTTATAACCTGCCCGATCTGCAACGATGCCGGCGTCTCCCGCCGGCCCTCGACCTTTGCCATCAAATCCCGCCCGGCCGCCGGCCCCCCCTCACCGGAGACCACCGACCTGAAAGCACTGGGGCGCCGGATTTATGACTTTGTGGAAAAAAATTTCGACAATGTCGGTTCGGATTTTGCCAAAGAAGCCCTCAAAATTCACTACGGTGCGTCGGAACCTCGCAATATCCGTGGCGTCAGCACCAAACAGGAAGAAAAAACCCTCACAGAGGAAGGGGTCGATTTCGTCAAAGTGCCCCTGCCGCCACCCCCGGAAGACAATTAGGCCTCCGTGCCCTCGCACGGCTGCGCCCCTCTTTTAATTCGACAACCACTGGCGCAAACCGGACAAGCGCTGCTTGGGCCGGTCGTTCTTCAGCGCGATGTCCAACGCACGGCGCTGGCCGACAAGGACGACCAGCTGCTTGCCGCGCGTTATGGCCGTATAAAGCAGATTCCGTTGCAGCATGATAAAATGCTGGGTGAGCAGCGGCAAAACCACTGCGGGGTATTCCGACCCCTGTGATTTGTGGACGGATATGGCATAGGCCAGGGTCAATTCCTCCATGTCCGTCCCATCGTAGTCCACCCGGCGTCCGTCAAAATCAACGCTCAGGCCCTCAGGGGCTGCTGCCACCGATGTGACCCGGCCGATATCGCCGTTAAAGACGTCCTTGCTGTAATTGTTGCGCAGGTGCATCACCTTGTCCCCCGGGTGGAACTTGGCCGGACGCTGACGGCCGTCGGGATTAAGCACTTTCTGCAGCATCTGGTTGAGGTTGATGGTGCCCGCCTCTCCTTTGTGCACCGGTGTGAGAACCTGTATGTCCCGGACGGGATCCAGCCCGTACTGATCCGGTATCCAGTTGACGCACAAGTCAATGATGGTGCGCACCACGTCCCCGGTGCGCGTCGCCGTGATAAAATGAAACGGCGCCAGACGGTCCGACGAATGCCCCGCCTGTAAATCCGGGCAATCGCCTTCGCGCACCCGGTGCGCATTGTGCACGATCGGACTTTCCTCGGCCTGACGGAAGACCTCCACCAGGTGGTACACCGCCGGCCGCTGGGAAGCGATGATATCCTTGAGCACATTTCCCGGGCCCACCGAGGGCAGCTGGAAAATATCGCCCACCAGAATCAGGACGGAGGTCAGGGGCACCGCTTTGAGGAATTGCGCCATCAAGAGGGTGTCCACCATGGACGCCTCATCGACAATGAAAACATCCGCGTCAATGGGATCGTCCTGGTCCTTTTCAAACCCCCCCGCCATGGGGTTGTACCCCAGCAGCTTGTGAAGGGTAGCGGCGGGTTGGCGTGTTACTTCGGACAGGCGGCGCGCCGCGCGCCCCGTGGGTGCGGCCAGGCAAACGGACTGGCCCATGGCATGGAACACCGTGTGCAGCGACCGGACAAGGGTGGTTTTACCGGTTCCGGGTCCGCCGGTAATGACGGCGACGCGATGGGTCAAAACGCCTTGGATGACCGCCTGTTGGGCGGATGACAAATGGATGGCCAACCGTTGGATCACCGTCGCGGCGATGGTTTCGGGCGAAACCGCCGCCTCCGGCAAGGGCAGCGCGAGCATGGCGTTCAGTCGTACCGCAATGCCACGCTCCGCCTCATAGAGGGGCATGCGATAAACCGATCTGTCCGTTTCCCTATCACTCACATGGATGTCACGATCACGGACCATGGCGTCCACCACGCCGGCGAGGGCTTCCGTTTCGATACCGAAAAGGCGCTGGCTTTGGGCCAGCAACTGGGATTCCGGCACAAACACATGCCCCTCGGCCACGGCCTGATCCAGTATATGACCGAGGCAAGCGCGAATGCGACGGGGATCATCGGCCGGCACCCCCTGATGGCCGGCAATCGTATCCGCCACCACAAATCCGATGCCGGGCACCTCGTCCACCGCGCAATAGGGGTCTTCCTGGAGGAGCGCCACGGCATCTTCGCCCAGCGCTTTGAAGAGCCGGCCGCAATAGGCGGGTTTTAAGCCGTTGTCCTGCAAAAATTGCATGAGGTGCCGTGCGGCATGGTGGGCCTTCCAGCCGTCCTCGATCAATGCCGCCGTCTGGTCGCCGATACCGCGAACGTCCTTCAGCAGGTGGGGGCGCTGCTCGATGACCTCGAGCAGATCGGCCCCGAAATGGCGCACCAGACGTTCCACCAGCTTCGACCCGACCCCGCGAATCACACCCGATGCCAGATAGCGCCGAACCCCTTCAACCGTATCGGGCAACAGGACCTGGTAGCGGATCACCTTCAACTGGGCACCATAGCGGGGATGCTCCTGCCACTGACCGGTGACTTCCAGCAACTCACCGCCCCCAGCCAGCAGAAGATATCCCAGAATCGTTACCCGATGACCGTCGGGATCCGTCAGCAGACGCGCAATGGTGAAATGGGTATCAGGATTGTGAAAGGTGATATGCTGGACACGCCCCCGAATCGTAACGGCCGTGTCGTCGTAGGGCGCGTTGCCATCCCGGTCGGCAATGGAGATCATGAAATCGATCCGGGCCGGGTCAACAGCCAGTCAACCGCCGCCGCCAGGTCGGGGGCGACCCAATCGGGCGGCATCGCCTGGGCCTTCAGCAGGGGAAGGGCGTCATGCAGGCCGCTCTGGACCAGGATCGTGCGACCGCAGCCGGCCCGGATGCCGCATTCGACGTCACGCGCACTGTCGCCGATCATGGTGGCCGCCGCCAGGTCAAGGCGATATTGGCGCTGTGCCTGAAGGATCAAACCGGGTTTAGGCTTGCGGCAGGCGCACCCGTCGTCCGGATGGTGCGGGCAGTAGAATATGGCGTCGATCCGACCGCCCCTGGCGTCGACCGCCTGTCGCAGGCCGCGATGCATGGCGTCCAGCGTCGCGATGTCAAGCATGCCGCGCCCCACGGCCGACTGGTTGGTAATCACCATGAGCGTCATACCGGCTTGCGTCATCCGACAGATCGCATCCAGACTGCCCGGCAGAAAAACGAATTGGTCCCAGGAGGTGATATAATTCGCTGAATCCCGGTTGATCACGCCGTCCCGATCCAGGAAAACCGTCTGCCCGGTGGCGACCATGCTACTCCGCAACGATGAACACATCGAAGCCTTGGCCTATCAGAGCCTGTTCGTATTGATCGGCTTCTGTCAAGGAGGTGGCCCGGCCGACGCGCACGCGGTGAAAAAGGCCGTCCCCCCGGTCGAAGGAGGCCACATGGACATGATTGTAATTTTCTTGACGAAGCTTGGCGGCCAGGCGCTCGGCATTGTTGCGGTCCTGGAAGGCCCCGACCTGAAAGGTAAAATTGCCGCTGGTCAGGTCGACCGCTACCAAACGCTCCTGTCCCCCGGGTTGTCGCACCGCGTGCGCCGGAGCGGCCAGCGCCACGATTTCCACCGGCGCCGTGCCTGGTCCGACCACCCCCAGCTTATGCGCCGCCCCGTAAGAGAGATCGATAATGCGGCCCTGCACGAACGGACCGCGGTCATTGATGCGCACGTCCAATTCGCGGCCGTTGCGAAAATTGTGCACCCGCACAACCGTATTGAAGGGCAGGGTTTTGTGAGCAGCCGAAACCCCGTACATATCGTAGGTTTCGCCATTGGATGTTTTGCGGCCGTGAAATTTTTTACCATACCAGGACGCCGTGCCCCGTTGGCGGAATCCGTCGGCATCCGGTATGGGCTGATACCATTGTTTTCCAACCCGATAGGGTTTGGGATGGCCCTGCGGCGCGGTGGGCGCTTCCCTAGGGGGCCCCGTGGATACCGCGTGACAGCCATTCAGTACGAAAAAAACACAACACAGGTGCAGACACCATCGAAAAAAAGGGCGAACAGACTCAGGGCAAAAATACATCATCGCTATCACAAGAAGGGGTAAAGTGGTTCAAAGCGGGGGTGGTATCACCACCAAGACCGGTCGCCGGGCGGTAGCGCCCGGATGACCGGCTGCTTCAGGCTCAGGTACCGATCGCGATGCTGAGCACGTCTCTCATTTTGGATACAAAATGAAACTGGATGGAATTGCGCACCTTTTCCGGCACGTCGATCAAGTCTTTTTCGTTGGCCGCCGGCAGAACCAGGATTTTGATACCCGCCCGGTGCGCCCCAAGGACTTTCTCTTTGATGCCTCCGACGGGCAGCACCTGACCCCGCAGGGTTATTTCCCCGGTCATGGCAAGATCTTTTTTAATGCGCCGATGGGTCAGGAGCGACACCAGGGCCGTCAGCATGGTAACGCCGGCCGATGGCCCATCTTTGGGGATTGCACCGGCCGGCACGTGAATATGAATATCGTGACTATTGAAGAAATCCTCATCGATTTTAAGGGCTTTGGCATGGGAACGGATATAGCTCAGAGCCGCCGTGGCCGACTCTTTCATCACGTCGCCCAGCTGCCCCGTCAGGGTCAGCCCTTTCTGGCCCTTCATGGCCGTCGCCTCGATAAAAAGGATCTCGCCGCCGGTGGGGGTCCAGGCCAGGCCCATGGCCACACCCGGTGTCGCCGTGCGTGCTTTGGTTTCGGAAGTGCGCTTGATCGGGCCGAGGTATTCGGCCACATCGTCCACGGCCACCGACACGACATCGGCATCGCCCTGCGCCACCTTGGCCGCCACGCCCCGACAAATCGAGGCGATTTCGCGCTCCAGGTTGCGCAATCCGGCCTCCCGGGTGTAGCCGCTGATGATCCGTTTTAAGGCGCCGGCGGTAATCTTGAACTGGCGTGCCTTGAGACCGTGGGCCTCCCGCTGGCGTGGGATCAGGTAGCGATTGGCGATCTTGACTTTTTCCTCCAGCGTATACCCCACCATCTCGAGCACTTCCATGCGATCGAGAAGCGGCGGCGGAATCGTATCGAGGACGTTGGCCGTGGTAATGAACATGACGCGTGAGAGATCGAAGGGCACGTCCAGGTAGTGATCCGAAAAGGAAAAGTTCTGCTCGGGGTCGAGCACCTCCAGCAGGGCTGACGACGGATCACCCCGGAAGTCGCTGCCCAGCTTGTCGATTTCGTCCAACATGAAGACGGGGTTGTTCGAATCGCAGCGGCGCAGGGCCTGGATCATGCGCCCGGGCATGGCGCCCACGTAGGTGCGCCGATGACCGCGGATTTCCGCTTCGTCGCGCACGCCGCCCAGTGAAATCCGCCAAAACTTGCGTCCCATGGCACGGGCCACCGAGCGCCCCAACGATGTTTTACCGGTCCCCGGCGGCCCCACGAAACACAGGATCGGCCCCTTCGTTTCCGGATTCAGTTTGCGCACGGCCAGATGTTCGACAATCCGCCGCTTGGCTTTCTCCAGACCGAAATGATCGGCATCCAGGATGTCACGGGCCGCCTTGATGTCCAGGTTGTCTTCGGTGCTTTTGTGCCAGGGCAGCGCCGTCACCCAGTCGAGATAGGTTGTCGCCACACTGTATTCGGCCGAAGAGGGATGCATGCGGGCCAGGCGGCTCAACTCCCGATCGGCTTCTTTGCGGGCCTCCTCCGGCAGGTTGCCCTCGAGGACTTTGGTACGATATTCTTCCAACTCCACGTTGCTGTCGTCGGTCTCACCCAATTCCTCGCGGATGGCCTTGAGCTGCTGCCGCAGGTAATACTCACGCTGGCTCTTTTCCATGTCCCCCTTGACCTGGGACTGGATCTTGTTGCCAAGCTCCAAAATCTCAAGCTGTTCGTTCACCAGTCGGGTCACGACGTGTAACCGTTTCTTGACATCATCGATTTCCAGAACGATCTGCTTCTTCTGGGCATCGATATTAAGGGTGGAGGCCACCATATTGGCCAGTGTACCGGGTTCATTGATGTTCTTGGCCATCACGGCAACTTCCGGCGGCATGCCGGGGGAGAGTTCCACGACGCGGTCGAAATAGTTGACCAGGTTCTTCATCAGGGCTTCAGCCTCTTTGCCCTCGGCGCCCTTTTCCTTGATATGCTCGACCTGCGCGATCAGATACGGTTTTTCCTGATCAAAGGCCTTGACCCTGAAACGGCTGATCCCCTGGACCAGCATCTGGGTCTGATTGTCCTGGGTCTTGGCCATTTTCAGAATCATGGCACTCGTGCCGACCCGCGACAGGTTTTCCATGGGATCGAAGGCCTGGGCATCGCTTTCGACCTCCCCCCCGCCGTCTTTATCGTTGGCGCTGGCTTCTTCATCCGCCGCGGCATCCGGTTTGGCCACCAGCAGCCCGATGATCCGGTCCTTCTGCATGGCTTCATCCACCAGCTTGATGGAGTCCCCTTGCATCACCACCAGGGGTAGGACCATTTTGGGATACAGGGCTGTTTCGTGCAACGGCAGTATGGGCAGACGCTCAGGAAGTTTTTCAGTTGTGAATTCCTCCGGCGACCGTTGTTTCGTCATGCTTTCCTCCCAGTGCAATCATTCGATGGTGCAGTGGATATCGCCGTCAATCTCATCGGCTCTTTTCGATGGCTTACTCTTCTGAAATGGGAATACGCCGCGGCCTGGTGGGCATCGACTTGGCCAGACGCAGGTGCAAAAATCCGTTGGTATACGTTGCCGAAACAACATCCGGATCGATCGTTGTCGGCAGATAGATTACCCTTTCGAACTGACCGTATTGGATTTCCGCCAAACGGAAGGAGGCGTCGGCCGCACGGGGCTGGGGGGGCCGCCGCCCGCTGATTTTGAGAGCTTTGTTATTGATTTCGATATCGATATCGTCTTTTTCCACCCCGGCGATTTCTGCGGTAATATAAAATTCCTCGGGCGTCTCGTAAACGTCCATTTGAGGATTCCAAGGCTGGTCGCAATCGGCAAACATCGGGTTGACGGATCGAAAGATGGTGTCCAAGGTCCGCTCGAAACCCGATCCCAGCTTGTCCCAGTCGTCGCCGAATCGAATCTTGATGTATTCCATGGCCGGCTCCCGGTTGCTAAGACAGTTACGTTATTATAAATAGGAATGCTTAACGGTGTCGGCAAATTAGCATTTCAACCGTTTTTTGTAAAGCGGGGATCCCCCCCTCACAACCGCCGCCACGATACGTTCAGGCAGGAGATCCGCATGCCGTCATCCAGAATTATCCTGCGGTCCCATTATTTTATTTATTTTGGCATTCTGGGACTGTACCTGCCCTATTTCAATCTTTATTGCTACCATTTAGGCTTTAACGGGTCCCAGATTGGGATGTTGGCCGGCCTGCGCTCCGCCACCCTCGTATTGTTTCCCTTCGTCTGGGGCGCCCTGGCGGACCGTTTCCGCCGCCGTAAATCCATCTATCTGCTTTGCAATGCCTTGGCCTGTGTGTCCTGGGCCGGATATCTCACCACGACGGATTTCGGTCCCATGCTGGTTCTGGCTGTCGTGCACGGGATGTTTTACGCCCCGCTGATTTCTTTTCTGGAAGCCTATGCCATGGACCTCCTGGGAGAAGACAAAAACACATACGGCCGCGTGCGCGTCTGGGGCTCGGTCAGTTTCATCCTGATTGTTACGGTGCTGGGGTACGTTAGCGAACGTTACGGTATTGCCTTGATCGTACCATTGATCCTGGCGGGCGCCTTGCTGCAGACGATGGCGGCCGTCGTTTTGCCGGCAGCACCGGTGGTGCGGCCGCTCGTGACCAAAAGCACGCCGATCCGGATCAGCTGGCCCCGGACCCTGGTATTCCTCTGCTGCGGATTTCTCATGCTGGTCAGCCACGGGACCTATTACGGCTTTTTCTCCATCCATCTCGAGAATCTCGGCCTGCCGTCTACCTATATCGGTATCGCCTGGGCGATGGCCGTTCTGGCTGAAATCGTTGTCATGATCAACTCCCGGCGCCTCTTTTCCCGGGCCAGCTTCGAGTCGGTTCTGCTGGCGTCTTTCTTCATTGCCGCCCTGCGCTGGCTGCTGTTGGCCGCATTTACGTCGCCGGCGGTCATATTAGGATCTCAGATTTTGCATGCCTTTTCCTACGGCACCTTTCACATGGCCAGCATCCTTTATATGGATCGGCTTACCCCCGGTCCGGCCAAAACCCTGGGGCAGGCGGCCAACAATGCCATCACGTACGGGCTGGGGCTGATGATCGGCTTTATGGTCAACGGCGCCCTGTTTGATCACCTGGGTGCCCGGCACTTGTTTGTCATGAGTGCCGGCCTGGCCCTGGCAGGCGGCATGCTCTTCCGGTGGCACCAGCAAAGCCGGCCGGACACGATGGACCACGTCACTTAATTACTACCGGCGGCCAGCCGCCGACATGACGATGGCAGCATCCGCGGCATGCCTTGCGCGACATGCATTGGTTAGGGGAAAAGTGGTTTGGAGGGCATCGGGAAAGCCGGCCGCAAACCCATCAATCCCGTCGATTCGGCCGCACCAGATAACGGAACCAGTGGCTCAGGGTGTTGCCCTGCAGGAGGGCCTGATCCCAGACCTGGAAATCGCGTGACAGCTGGGCGGGGTCGGCAAACCAGTCCCGTCGGGTTATCATGGGGCGTGCGGGATCGAGGGTCTTTACAACACGGGCCGGGTTGCCGGCCGCAACCGCATTGGCGGGGATGTCGCTGACGACCACGGCGCCGGCACCGATAACGCTGTTATCACCGATCGTAACCCCCTTGCAGACGACGGCGCTGTCCCCCAGCCATACGTTGTCGCCAATGCGAATCGGCGCGCCACGCCCTGCGGCGGTGCGATCATAGAGGTCATGCCAATCGGAGTCGGTCAGGTAGACACGGTTGGCCATCATGACACTGTGCCCGATGGTAACGCGGCAGGCCGAGCTGATGCGAACACCCGGGCAAATCAAGCTGTAGTCGCCGATACGGATCAGCCCCTCGCCCCCCTGGTCCGGCCAGACACAGAAACGAACCCGTGCATCCGCGCAGGCAATCACGGTGGCATAGTGCCCCAGGGCGATGGGGGCGCCGAAAAGTTCGACGAACCAGGGACGCATGAAGTGGTGCCCCCGGCCGAGGGTGTCGAACTGGGGGCGCAGAAAACGCCGCACATAATACTGCTGCCAGCGCAGAAACAGTTTCTTGACCGCATAGGGGCGGTGATCGCGTCTCAAGGCCGATTCATCCTCGCGAAGCGGGGCCGACAGGCCCCTGACAGGACGTTCATGCGGGGCCGGGCACATCCCAGGCGGCATGGCTGAACATCTGGCTGGCCGGCGTCAGGTGATACAAGGCGTCGATCGCCATGAGGACCACGGCGTTGGTCCAGGTTATTTTATCTTCCGGCCAAATGACCATGTTCGGAAACGTAAAACCGCACCAATAGGTATCGTCATCGAATCGTTTGGTGCTGATCCAGCTGAATACAATACGGGCCAGGTCGTCGTTGCCCATGGCCGTCAGGGCCAGCACCAGTTCGCAGGTTTCGGCCACCGTGACCCAGGGTTCGTCATAAACACAGCGCACCCCCTGCCCTTCCTCAACGAATTTCTTCCAGTAGCTGTCGATGCGCTTGCGCGCCTCGTCACCGGTCACCGCCCCCGTCAGAATGGGATAGAACCAATCCATGGAAAATCGGGACTTGGTCATATTGAACAAATGGCGTTTCTGGCGCAGCGCGGTCTGGAGGTTAAGGAGAGCCGGTGTCCAGTGGGGCTGCGCGTGCCCCAGAAGATCCGCCAGCTTGAGGGCGCATTTGAGGCTCATGTAAACGGAACTCGATCCGGTCAGCAACGCCATGGCATCCACCCGCCCCTCGGGACTGATGGCCCAGCGAATCGGGCCTTCCGGCATTTGCAGCGCCAGCGCGAAATCAATGGCGTCGCGAACGGTCGGCCATAAAGAGGCCACAAACGCGATATCGCCCGTCACCAGATAGTAATGGTAAAGCCCCACCGCGATATACGTCGACAGGTTGGCATCACGGGTGCGATCCTCGGGCTTTCCATCCATATACGATGCATACCAGCTGCCGTCATCCAGCTGGGTTTGGCGCATCCAGGCATAAGCCCGGCGGGCGGCGTCGTAATGCCCGCCGATGGTCAATCCCATGGCCGATTCCACATGGTCCCACGGGTCGGTTTTCTGCCCGTCGCACCAGGGAATCTCTCCGCTGGTACGCTGGGTGTTGAGAATCAGCCGTGTCAGAGCATCGACATCGACAGCAAGATCCTGCCGGATCCGGGTTACGGATGATTGCATAGCACGTCCACTTCGCTTTTGAGTAATTCTTAAAAGCCTGTTTCATAATGGCAACGTCCGGTTTTTGCAAGGGCAAATTTAGCTGCCACGCCGCCTCGAGGCCTGCCGCAGTTGATATGCGGGCTGTTTTCATCTATAGTGAATGCACATTCCGACCATCCATATGACGAACCGGAAGCAAGGCCGGGGTTTCGCGTGACCGCGCCGTTTGACATCGCCTGATGGCCGCCGTCGCCGCCCCCTAAACCCCCCGGTCAGGGAGAAGCCCATGGACGATCTTGCCAAACTGGAAGCCCAGGCTGAGCAGTACGCCCGTGACGGCGATGCCCAGGCGGCCGTCAAATGCTTTTGCGACCTGGTTGCGGGATACGCCCGTTCCAAGAATTTCCCCAAAGCCGAAGCTCTGCGGGAACGCCTGATGGCCGTGGACGATATGGCCCTCACCGAAATCATCCAAACGGCTGAAATCATCGAGGCCGAAAAAAGCAACGCCATCGACCAGGATCATGTCGATGCGTTCAAAGCCCTCTATAACACCCTCACCGAGGAAGAAACCAATGCCCTCTATTTCGCACAGGAACCGCTTGCACTGGAAACGGGTGAAGTGCTCTACCGCCAGGGGGACGTCAACACGCGCCTCTTTTTCATCCTCCGTGGCCACTTGAAACTCTACTTTTCCCGTGAGGGTAAAGACAATCTCATTGCCACCCTTGAACAGGGGGCCATTGCCGGCCAGGATTCCTTTTTTGGCAGCACGCTGTGCACCACGTCGCTGGCGGTTCAGTCCAGTGCCGAATTGCAGGTCATCGAGCGCCAGAAGGTCACTGCTTGGAAAGAATCCGTGCCCGCCCTGGAAGCCAAACTGCAACAATTCTGCCACAAACGGGATGTGGGCCGGCTTGTCACAAAAAAGGGCCTGGAACGACGCATGTGCCGCCGCATCAAAGTCGAGGGCCCGGTCGTGGCCCAGGTGCTGAATGCGTCACAGCAACCCATGGGAAAACCGTTCCGCGGCGATATGGCCGATATCTCCAATACGGGCCTGTCCTTCTATATTAAAGCCACCGACAAATCAGCCCGCATGCTGTTGGGGCGTGCGTTGCATATCAAGTCCACCCTGGAAGCCGGCGGAAAGCGGCAAAAGATTGAGCGCACCGGCGTCACCGTAGCCGTGACACCGCTTTTTTTCGGCGATTTTTCGATTCACATCAAATTCAACCGCCCGTTGAAATCCAGCTGACGCCGCAAGGCTCAGGCATCTCAGAGCGCCTCTTGCCCGGGACACGCCGGCCGGGAACGGCAATGCCTCGATCAACGTCATAGATGTACATGGCTTGCCATCAAGATGTGCACGTCATGCCCGTCATTTGATCGCCACCGGTCATAGCGCGATCCGATCCTCCTGAATATACCTGCCTTTTCTTATCGTTATACCGAATACGACACCTGGCACCGGAATTGCTTTGGCATAGTTGTTTCCAAGTCGCTTCACGACATTCGGCATGAATACTCGTGAAAACCGCCGGGCCTTTGCTGGCCCGTATCGCTTGAAAGACAACCGGCGCTCATCAAACACAAGCACCGCCATAGCAGGAGAAACCGCATGATCGCGAGACGCATCAGTTCCAGACTGCCCGTATTGGCCTATCACCCGCCCAAGGTCTTCGACCCGGACTATTTCAACCACCTCCATGCCGCCGGGGCCCTTCCGGTCCTGGATACGGAATTTTTTACGAATACCGACATCATCCAGATGATCGAACAATTGGGGCAGACCGACGTGATCTTCGGGCTGCGGCTGGCGGCCGATAACCAGGCCCTGCGCGACTATCTGGAAACCAACAGTATCGGCAATCTGGACCTGATCGTTTTCACCTACCGTTCCTCCGCGGACCTGGTCGGGCTGCAGTTCAACAATCGCGACTATCGATTTTTTGTCGAAGCCACCGACATCAAGCTGCTGGACGAACTGGACCGGATCGATCCCCATGGGATTATTGCCAAAGGCAATGAAGGTCCGGGCAAGGTATCTCGCTATTCATCGTTCATCCTCCTGCAGTGGTATCTCAAAAACAGTGATCGGCCGGTCTTCGTCCACGGCGGTGTCGGCTGGCATACCGCCGCCGGCCTGTTTGCCATGGGCGCGGAGGGCATCGTGCTGGACAATCAGCTTTACCTGGCCGAAGAAGCGCCCCTGGCAGCAGTCTACAAGGACGTCCTGCGCCAGTTGGAGGAAAAGGACGCCACCACCATCGGGCAATCCTTGACCGTCCGCTATCATTTCTTCGCCAAATTGGGCACACGTATCGTCAAGACCCTTCGGGACCGGGAAATCGTTCTGGCGGGCCAAGAAGATGCCGATGCCACCCTCTATCGTGAAATCGAAACCCATATGGCGGATCTCCGTGCGTCGAGCGACACCCCGCTCCAGAGCCTGTTCTATCTGGGGCAGGATGCCGTCTTCGCCCGCCATTTCGCCCGCTATGGAGCGACCGTGAAGGAAATGCTGCACGGACTTTTCACCCATATCGGCGAGCAACTGCAGGCCGTCGACGCCCACGATCCCATGCGCGAGGGGTCGGCCCTGGCCCGGGAACACGGCACCCGCTATCCCATCATGCAGGGCCCCATGGCCAACGTCAGCGACAACGCCGATTTCGCCGCCGCCGTACTGGCCCAGGGCGGGCTGCCGTTTTTAGCGTTGGGCAACCTTCCGGCCAACCTGGCGGATGACATGCTGGCGGCCGGTAAAAAGAAAGTCGATCGCTTCGGTGCCGGCATGATCGGCATCGAGGCCTTCAATGAAACCATTTCCCACCACCTGGCATCCGTCAAGAAATACGAGGTCCCCTTTGCGCTCTTTGCCGGCGGCATCCCCTCCCAGGTCAAGGATCTGGAAGCCGGCGGCACCAAAACCTATCTCCATACCCCCAGCCTGATGATGCTGGAAAACGCGCTGCAGAAGGACTGTCGGCGGTTTATCTTCGAGGGCGCCGAGGCCGGCGGCCACGTGGGCACATTGAGCAGCATGGTGCTGTGGGAGCTTGCCATGGAGAAAATGAGCCGTCTGGCGGATGACCAGTTGACGGACAAGACCATGATTTTTGCCGGCGGGATCGGCACCAACCTGGCGCCACACTTCATCTCCGGCATGACGTCCCAACTGGCCGGGCGCGGTGCAAAAATCGGCATCCAGGTCGGCACCGCCTATCTGTTCTCGTGTGAAATCATCGAGACCGGCGCCATCAAAAAGATCTACCAGGATGTGGTCTGCCAGCGCGATGAAACCATCGTCATGGGCACCACGGTCGGACTGAACTCACGCACCGTGGCAACCCCCTTTTCCCAGCGCATGATCGAAAGCGAACACGGCCGGATACGGGAAGGCGTGCCCCTGGAAGCGCGCAAAAAAGCCTTTGAAAAAGACAATATCGGATCGCTTTTAATCGGCGCCAAAGCCTTTTGCCCAAATTTCGACAAGGATTCCGGCGAAGTCTGCTTCCTGCACTACGATGAAAAGGAGCAGTTTGAAAAAGGCAATTTCATGGTCGGGGACGGCCTGGCCTTCTACCCCTGCAGCACCACCATCGCCGACATTCACCGCTCTTTTTTCGATCACAAGCAAGAGCTGCACCGGCAGCTCAACGCCCTGGAAATCCTCACCAGCCCCCGACACGAAATCGAAGATGAGATCGCCGTGATCGGCATGGGCTGCATCTACCCGGAGGCCGACACCCCGGAAAAACTCTGGGAAAACGTCATGGCGAAAACCTACGCCATCGGCGACATGCCGGCCGATCGCCTGGACCCCTCGCTTTACTTCGACGAGGACCGCAAGGCCGTTGACAAGAGCTACACCAAAATCGCCGGTGTCGTCCGGGACTTCACGTTCGATCACGACCGCTACGGCTATACCGCCGACAAGGCGACCCGCCTTTCGCGCAGCCAGCAGATGATTCTGGAAGCGGCCTACCGGGCCGTGGCAGATGCCGGCTATCTCAAGGACGACCTGACCCTCGATGCGGCCTATCAGGCATAGACGGCGGTCATCGTGGCCACCTGCCTGGGCAACGAACTCGGCAACGATCTCCATCTGAAATACTGGTATCCCGAGATGCGCCACTATCTGGAGCAGATCGAGGCCTTCAACGCTCTGGGAGAAGACGACCGCAACCATGTGCTGGATACCCTGCGCGAGGGCATGGCCAATGGGATGGACTACGAACCGGTCCACGGCCAGCTGCTCAATATCGAGGCCTCCCGTATCGCCCACCACCTGGGCGCCCGGGGCGTCAACTATATCGTGGATGCCGCCTGTGCGACGTCCTTTGCCGCGCTGGACTGCGCCGCCAAAGAGCTACTCAGCGGCGCGTGCGACATGGTCATCAGCGGCGGGGTCAACACCAACCTGGCGCCGGAGTCTTTCGTGGGCTTTTCCAAGATGGGCGCCCTTTCGGCCAAGGGATCCTATCCCTTCGACGGCCGGGCGGACGGATTTGTTCTGGGTGAAGGCGCCGGCGTCGTGGTGCTCAAACGTATGAAAGACGCGCTGCGCGACGGGGACCGGATCTACGCTGTCTTGAAGGGGATCGGCGCCAGTTCGGACGGCAAGGGCAAGGCCATAGCGGCCCCCAACCCCGCCGGGCAGGCCCTGGCCCTGCAGCGCTGCTACGAGAACATGCGCGACCCGGTGACGGTCGCGGACATCGACTACATCGAGGCCCACGGGACCTCGACCATTGCCGGCGATCAGGCCGAAATCGAAACCCTTAAAAAGATTTACCGGCGCGACCGCCCCATCGGCGTGAGTTCCGTCAAGTCCCAGATCGGCCACCTGCTGGGCGGTGCCGGCTATGCCGGCATGATCAAGGCCATCCTGGCCATCACCCATCAGACCCTGCCGCCCAACGGCCGCTTTGAATCCCTGGCCCCGGCCCATGCCATCGAAGACAGCCCGCTTTACATCATCGAGGAAGCACAGGACTGGCAGGTCGATCCCGGTCGTCCCCGTATGGCGGCCGTTAGCTCGTACGGCTTTGGCGGCATCAACTACCATTGCGTGATCGCCGAACATACCGCCGAATACCGCCCCTTGCCGCGCCGCATCTTTGCCGACCTGGATTACGACTTCAATGACGACCGGATCGTTTTTGCCGGTTTAGGGGTGGTGCTGCCGGAATCACCCGATGTGGATACCTTCTGGCAAAACTTGTCCGAGGGACGATCCGTGCTGTCCGCGATACCGGAAGACCGCTTTCATAACCGCGCCTATGCCGACGAGCCGGTGGACACCACTTACCACATCCCGCAGGTCAAAGCCGGAGTGGTAAAAGACTACCGTTTCAATAACGTCAAGTTCCGCATTCCGCCGGCCACCGCCCGCTCCCTCGACCGGGCCCAGCTTTTCGCCCTGGATGCCGCCCAGCAGGCCATCAACGCCGCCGCGCTGACGCCCCAGCTGGCGCATGGCAACCGGGTCGGCGTCATCCTGGGCACCCTTCCCGGTGAACGACAGGTGCAAAACATCCTGCGGGTCCGCCTGGGGGTCGTTCAGGGCATCCTCGACCGCATCGACGGCATCGAAGATGGAGCGAAAAAGACCATCATCACCCGTTTGACAGAGCAGATCCGGGATCGCATTCCCGAGAACAATGAAGACACCATCCCTGGCCTGTTGTCCAACATCGTCTCCGGGCGGATTGCCAACACGTTCGGCTGCAACGGCGCCAATTTTGTCGTGGACGCCTCCTGCGCCTCCGCCACCGTGGCCACGCGCCTGGCGGTCAGGGGCCTTCAAAGCGGCGAATTCGACAGTGTGCTGACCGGCGGGGTCGACGCCAACTTCTATCCCACGGTCATGCTGGCCTTCAAGCGATTGGGGCTTTTGTCCGACGATGATTGCCGCTTTTTCGACAAGCAGGCCAAGGGCTATGTCATGAGCGAAGGCGCGGCCGTGCATGTGATGACCACCTACGGCTACGCTAAAAAACACAACATGCCGATTATCGGCGAGTTCTACCACAGTGAATTTCACTCCTCGGTGCCCGACCACCTGCTGGCACCATCGGAAAAAACCTACCGCGACACCATGCAGGCCTGTTATCGCCGACTTCCCGTCAACCCGCGCCAGGTCGACCACCTGGATGTCTTCGGTGTCGCCAATGTCTTTCTGGACCAGATGGAAAAACAGGCCATCGAAAAGACATTCCCACGGCCGGTCTTTTACGGCAACATCAAACCGGAATTCGGCTATTTCAAATCCGCCAACCCGGCCGTGGCCATGACTAAACTGCTTCTCATGAACCGCTCGCAGACCCTGCTGCCCCATTACAGCTACACGGCCGAGTCCTCGATTGTCGACCCGGATTCCGGCCTCACAGCGAATCCCCGGGTTAAAAACATGGCCCAGCGCCAATCCCTGGTCTTCGCGGCGAACGTCAACGGCGTGGGCGGCAACCACGGCCACACCGTCATCGGCACACTGCCGCCCTGGCTCAGAGCGAAAGACCAGCCCGCCACTTTGGCCACTGCCACGACAAGTCGGTCGTCCCGGCAGGCGGCGATCATCCCGATGAAACCCAATGGTGTGGTGGCGCTCGTTTCCGGCCAGGGAGCCCAATACAACGGCATGATGCAGGAGTTGTATCGGGAAAATCGCACGATTCGCGAAATCATGGACCGTGGCAACCGGATTTTCCAGGACATGCGCGGCTACAGCCTGCTGGACATCATGCTTAACGAAAGCCCCCTGCTGAATTTGACCGAGAACACCCAGCCGGCTGTTTTCCTCAGTTCGGCCGCGATCTACACCGATCTGGCCGCCCGGGGATTTTCGCCCGACCGTTTTATCGGCCACAGTGTGGGGGAATATACCGCACTTTACTGTGCCGGCATGCTGGATTTCGAACCGGCCATGCGGCTGATCGTCAAGCGGGCCGATTTCATGAAAGCCGCCACCGAAGTTCAACCGGGCCGTATCATGGTGGTGTTCAAAAATGCCGACAGCGTCCTTCAGCTGATCCGCGAAGCCCGCATCCCGAACAT
>Ga0180430_10001626_pt1 | contig 21491 bp, 15 predicted proteins | sample SS_ome_9_FD_132999 | JGI IMG/M metagenome (GOLD analysis project Ga0180430, IMG submission 132999) | Hypersaline lake sediment archaeal communities from the Salton Sea, California, USA - SS_1_S_2 metaG | ecosystem: Environmental > Aquatic > Non-marine Saline and Alkaline > Hypersaline >... | reverse complement strand
TTTCTCAAGCTGTCAGGAGCTGCCAGGGCTACGGAGAAGCTCCTGCTGATTCGGTAGATCAGGCGCCACACAGTTACGCGCTGACAGTCGTCACGCCTGTGCGTCAAATCACCGAACGGCGCTAACCCGCTGATTAAACTCCTCAATCAACCGGTCCCACTCCCCTACTTGATCAAACATCTCCGGCCAAAAATCGAGATCCCACAAACGGCGGAGTTCATCGACATCACGCCCCTGCTGTTCGACCCAAGTGAAGTATTTAAAGTTGTGCAGCATCTTACGATCCTGGAAACCGAGTTCGCGCATGTGATCAATACTGATGCCCGACAAATAGCGTTCAAAGTGACGACTCGCTATTTGACCTGTATAAGCGCCATGTCCCTCGCGAAGCTCTTCGACACGGGACTCATACATTCCGGCTGAATCAGTCAGCGGCAGGAAGATCCAATCACGGTCACTCATCTCGTAATATTTCGCGGTCTTGATCGCGGCAACCAGGTTACAGATCGATGAAATCCCAAGCAGTGGCAAATCATCAACCAGCTTTCGCTCAATGCCCTCCGCCTCCAGAAAATCGGCGCCAGCCTCTTCGTTAAAGAGCCGCAGCAGAGACATGCACTGCTCATCATCAATGGCTGAGACCATGTCGGTGTTGCGCACATTGTGGATCCACGGAACATGCTTATCGCCGATTCCCTCAATCCGGTGACCGCCGAATCCGCACTGAAGCAGAGTCGGACACTGCAGCGCCTCGGTCGCGATGGTCAGCATGTGAGGAAACTTGGTTTTAAGATAGTCGCCCGCCGCAATCGTTCCGGCAGAACCAGTGGCGGTAACATAGGCAGACATGCGATCTTCCGGTGAAGCCAGAGAGCGATAAGCCTCTTCAATGATAGAGCCGGTGAGGTGATAGTGCCAGATGGCGTTACCAAACTCCTCAAACTGGTTGAAGATCACAATGTCGTCACCGCGCTCGGCACGCAGTTCCCAGCATTTATCATAGATCTCTTTTACATTCGACTCACAACCGGGCGTCGCGATTATTTCATCAGTGCCAATCTCACGCAGCCACTCGAAGCGTTCCTGGCTCATCTCTTCCGGGAGAATCGCGATTGCGGGACAGGCGAGCAGGGCGCAGTCAAAGGCGCCGCCGCGGCAGTAGTTTCCAGTCGATGGCCAGACCGCCTTCTGCCGGGTGGGGTCGAAGTTGCCGGTAACGAGCTGCGGGACCAAACAGCCATATCCAGCGCCGACCTTGTGAGCGCCGGTTGGGAAATATTTGCCAACGATCCCGACTATATTCGCATCTGAACCGGTTAGAGCTTTGGGGAACTGAACCAAATTGCCATCATTGAACAGACCGCCACTGGCCACCGGTTCATTTTTCCAGGTAATGCGAAACAGGTTGAGTGGATTTACATCCCACAAACCCACATCGCGGAGCTGCGTTTTAACCTGCTCTGGGATTGTTTCGGGATTCTTCTGCTGGGCGAAAGTAGGAAGAATGATATTGCGTTCACGGCAGTGCTTGATTGTGCTGGCGAGAACCTTTTCATTTATTTCGATTGACCTGGTCATTATATTTTTCGCTTTCTCCATGTGTATAACTTGTGACTCAACTGGATAATTAGGCATTTCTCTCTTTGATCAGTTCTGCGGCAATCGATAAAGCGATTTCCATAGGACTGTTAGCGTTAATCTTTATTCCGATCGGGCAGTGAACCTCGGATAGCCATTCCTTGGTCACTCCCTCCGCGAGCAGATCCTTTTGGAAGCGAGCCCACTTCTTGGCACTGCCGATCATTCCAACATAGCCCGCAAAATCGACTTGATGTACAGCTCGGAGCGTGGCGAGGTCCAGGCTGTGTTCATGCGTGAATATCAAGATGTGTGAATAGCGTGAAAGATCAGCTGATGAGATAAAGTCAGGCGGCGGCTCAAGCATAATCTGAGTGGCATCGGGAAAACTATCGGTGTTGGCTAAACCTTCGCGCGCATCAACTACCGAATAAACATAACCCAGTTGACGGCAAATCGCCGCCATCGAATGCGCGACATGTCCGCCGCCGCAGAAAAGCAGGCGAACGCCTGGTGAGATCACTTCCACCGCTATCGTTGCCTTGCCGCCGCAAACCATCCCAAAATATTCCGGCGACTCGGGATCGAATGAGTAGTTCAGAATTCCGCCGCTTCCATTGGCGATCATTCCCTGCATCTCTTCTTTTGCCTTCAGCTCCAGCTTGCCGCCGCCAATGGTGCCGATCTGCCTGCCGTCCGCGTGCAGGATCATCTTGTGCCCCGGCTTCCCCGGTGATGAGCCATCTGATTCGATAACACTAGCAACGGCAAATGGAGCGCCCTCTTCGATAGCCGCAATAATCTGCTGATAAATTTCTGTGTTCATCTGTATCTCTCTCCGAATTCCGTTATAACGTCTCTATGCCATATCGGACGGCGCATTCAAATTGCGATGGATGCCTGGATCGTTTACGTCAAGGCAGATCAGCCGCTTTTGATCCCTGTGGATCACGTCCGAAAGTGGATCATCCGCTCCGAGGGCAGCTATCTCTGGCCAGATCTGTCGTCCGATCAGAATTGGGTGCCCCCGGCGATTGTTATTGGCGGGCAGGATAATCTGCCCAGCAGCCTGATCGCTATTTGCGTCGTTAAACCCACTTATCAATGTAACTATGGTTGAAGGCAAAACAAAGGGGAAATCGACCTGGTGCAGGATAATGCCCTGCACCTCATTAGGCATTGACTGAAGAGCGATTGCAATTGAACCCGTGCGGCCATCCTTCCAACTAGAATTCTCTCGCCACGATATGTTCATCGCAGTGCCCTTGGTCTCAACACCTGACTCGGCAATGACCCGATCGGCCTCGGCTCCGACCACGATCGTTACTGTGCTAAGACCGGCATCTCTAAATAGATTGACCGCCCGAAGCAGCCAGCTCTCCCCATCATGTTGTGACCGGCCGGTTTCATTCGCTTCCTGTGATGAGACCGGGTCTGGCTCTGGCATACGAGCCAAGGCTTTTGGACAGCCGAACCGTTTCCCCGCACCTGCCGCCAGGATCACTCCGGCCAGTCGGGTTTCAATCTGAGCCGGGTTTGAACTCATCAGGCCAACACCTCTTCTACAAAGCGCCGCACTAGTTCGCCGGTCACCATCTGCCTATATTCCGCGGTCGAGCGAACATCATCGATCGGCTTTACCTCGGCGGCGGCGATCTTGCCGGCTTCGGCCGCTAGAGCTCGAACCTCTGCTACACGATCAGAACCCTTACTCTTGATTGGCCTACCCTCCAGCCAGGCCTGGGCCTTTGGTAACAAGACCGGAGTCGCGGCCACTGAACCTGCAGCCAAGAAAACACTGGTCAAGCCGGCTGCGCGATCAACTATCGCCGAAGCACCCAATGAGACCTTGGCGATCGCCATCGCCTTCCGCGTGGATATCTTGTAGAACTCCTGCTCGGTTCCCGGCAAAGGAATTGGAATATGAATGGAGCGTAGCAGTTCATCGCTGCGCTTCACTGTTTGCCGATAACCTGTGTAAAAGTCGACTAGCGGGATGTCGCGCTCTCCCGATTTAGAGGCGAGACGCACTATCGCCCCGAGTGCCATCAGGACCGGAGGCGAGTCGGCCGCGGGAGATGCAGAGATGAGATTACCACCCAGCGTGGCCCTGTTTTGTATCGCCACGGCGCCAACCTGTTCTGAGCAGGTGATAAGCGAAGGAAAGCGCTTTGAGATCAGAGGCGACCGCGTCAAATCGGCAAAGGTTGTACAAGCGCCGATCTCTATAACATCATCGACCTGTTCAATGCCAACCTGTTCTACCAAAAGGGTGATGTCGATAACCGATCCGCTGACCGGGTGGCCCAGCTTAACAGAGATTAGAAAATCTGTTGCCCCGGCAATGAGCGTGGCCTCTTGCCCCAGCTTTTCTAACAGGGCCAAGGCTTCGGGAAGGTCAGCTGGCAGATAGGCGTCGACGGCAGGAGTTGGCGCAAGAGATCCGCTGTTCGCCGCCGATTTACCGATTATCGGCTTGGCGCTTGGCTCAGATTGACCGCAGCGCTGAATCGCTGATGACAACCCCGGCGAGAGTTTCTCTCTCTGCGCCGAAGCCTCTTGAGAATCGATATACTTGTTAGGCGCGGTATCATCTTCTGCCGCTGAGTTCTGCCCGACCAGGTCTTCAACCGCCTTGATTATTCGCTCATAACCGGTGCACCGGCAGAGATTGCCAGCGAGCCCTTGGCGAATCTCATCTCGATTAGGCGTGCTGTTTTGATCTAGCAGGTTTCGGGTGGCCATCACCATCCCGGGAAAACAGAAGCCGCATTGCACGGCGCCGGCTTCAACATAGGCGGTTTGAATTGGATCGGGCTGCCCATCCTTTGACAGGCTCTCAATCGTTCGTACGCGGCTGCCTCCGAGTTGGAACGCCGGCACCAAACAGGAATTAACCAAACGATCATCAAGAAAGACCGCGCAGGCTCCGCACTCTCCCTCGCCGCAGCCCTCCTTGGTCCCAGTTAGACCAAGATTGTCGCGGAGGATATCAAGCAGACGCAGAAGCGGCGGCACGGAGAGGACAACCGGCTCATCATTAACCATGAATTCGATATTTATCTTACCGGTCATGATTTGGATCCCTTTTCCAGGTCAAGCTTGTACAGATTCTCGGGGGTGATCGGCAGTTCGTTGGCGGAGAGACCGATCGCATGCTCAGCCGCGGCGGCAATTGCGGGCCCGGCACCGTTCATCGGCAGTTCACCCAAACCCTTTGCGCCATAGGGTCCCCGCGGGTATGGGATTTCCGCCAGCTCCACCTCCATATCGGGAGTATCGAGGGTGGTTGGAATCAGGTAGGTGCTCAGCCTGTCATTAAGGTAGCGCCCATCTTTGAGTTTTACTTCTTCCAGGCAGCCATAACCGATCGCCTGGAGAGTGCCGCCTTCAATCTGACCGATAGCCAGAACCGAATTAATCGCCCGGCCGATCTCTACGACCGCAATGATCTTGTTCAGCTTTATTTCGAAGGTGGCCGGATCGACAGTGAGTTCCACAACGTTGGCGCCCCAGGAATAAGATTTGTATGCGTCGCCTTGGTAGTTCTCTTCATCCCATGACAGGCCAGGAGGTGAGTCAAACTCACCCAATCCAACGAGCTCGCCCGATTCACTGATGTAACTATTCGCGGCGGCGTCAAACGATTCCAGCTTCTTTGTTGAGCTGTATAAGTAAGCGTCTCGGCATTCAATGCTACCGGGCTCTACATTATGCTTCTGCGCCAGGTGTAGGGCTATTTTATCAAACAGATCCCGGCAGGCGGTGATGATGATCCGGCCGACGATCATCGTTGTGCGCGAGGCGACGGTGGGGCCACTATCAGGGACGACCGATGTATCAGGCGTATGTTGGCGCACCATAGAGAGCGGCAGGCCAAGCGCTTCGGCCGCAATCATCGGCAGAACGGTCGACGCGCCCTGACCCATTTCGACATTGCTGACCAGGAGCTCTAGATAGCCGCCGCCAGTCTCTCCCGCTTGGGCAATATAGCGAACCTTGACCTTGCCACAGATCTTCTCTTCGCCGGAGCCGGTAAAGCCCGCGCCATGAAGGAAGATTGACAGACCGATTCCCTGGCGCGGGGTAAGAGAATCGCCGGTGGAATCAAGTCGCTGGTTGGCCGCTGCCATTGATTCGCGGCGGCTTTTATAATCAGAGAGCTGTTTGACTCGCTCCAGCACTAACTCACCGCCGCCTCCCTCGGAGCCTAATATCTGCTGATAGGGAAGGCTGTCGCCCTCGTGCAGAAGATTTTTCTCGCGCAGCGTTAACGGATCAATGCCGAGGGCCGCGGCGATGTTATCCATTTGACGCTCAATAGCAAAAATGGTCTGAGGAGCACCAAAACCACGAAATGCTCCGTTAGCGGGTGTGTTGGTGGCGACCGCCCGGCCGGTGATTTTCACATTGGGAGCCCGGTAGACGCCAGCGGCATGGAGAATCCCCCGAGAGAGGACGACAGGGCTCAGCGATGTATAAGCGCCGCCATCTAAGATAACATCGATCTCCGCTGCGAGAATCGTGCCGTCCTTTTTCACGCCGGTGCGATGGTGAACGAGCGAGGGATGACGCTTGGTTGTACTACAGATATCCTCGGGGCGCTCATAGATAATTCTCACCGGATGGCCGGCGGCGAGTGCTAGGACCGAGGCATGGAGGGCAATCACCGAGGGATAGTCTTCTTTGCCGCCAAATGCTCCGCCGGTCGGCGCCTGCCGGACAATCACCTGTTCAGGAGGCAAGGCCAAGCCAGTCGCCAGCGCCGCATGGACGTAGTAGGGACACTGCAGCGAGCCGATGATCTCGATCCCGCCTTCCTTAGCGGGCACGGCGATCACGCCATTGGTCTCTAGATATAGATGTTCCTGGTGGCCGGTGCGGAATGTTCCAGTGACGACTCGATCCGCCGCGGCAAAAGCCTCATCCACGTTGCCCTTATTGATGGAATAAGAAGCAATGACATTATCCTCACCTAAGATAACTTGGCTCCCACTGATCGATTCCTCGATCGAGAGTACTGGCGGCAGTGGATCTATCTCCACAGTTAGTGCGGTTAGAGCCTGTGCGAGCATCGTTCGAGTGGGCGCCGCGATAAGGACAATCGGTTCACTGACATAGTTAACCATCTTCTCGGCAAGAATCGGGTGATCGTCATTGATCATCATCGTGGTATTCGGACCTGGCAAATCAGCAGCGGTGACCAGAACCACTTGCGACCAGTCAAATGATGACTCGCGCTTGATCTTGACGATGCGGCCACGCGCAACGGAAGAGCGAATCGCGCCGCCGAACCAACTATCCGGAGTAACGAAGTCATCGATGTAGCGAGTGCGGCCGGTTACCTTATCCATGGCATCGGTCCGCCGGGCCGCCGAGCCAACAATGGTTTGTTTGTTAGTAGTCAATTACCCTCTCCTGCCGGCAATCTCTCGGTCAACCTGAACCAGCATCTCTTTGGCCTTGGCGATCTGATCGTCGTTGATGTCTAGATGAGTTACGAACCTGATCCTATTCATTTGAGTCGCCAGCGCTAGTACTCCCAACTGGGCAAGCTTGTCGACCACCGGTTGAGCGCCGCCGGGGGTATCGACGCGCATAAACAGAATATTGGTCTCTGGCGCGCCATCATACAAACTGAAGTTGTCGCATGCCTCGATCGACGAGGCCAAATCTCTGGCGCGGCGATGATCATCTGCCAGGCCTTCAATATTGTGATCCAGGGCGTAGATCGCGGCCGCGGCCAGCAGGCCGGCCTGACGCATCCCGCCGCCGAGCATTTTGCGCATGCGCCTCGCCAGAGCAATCGTTTCGCTAGATCCGGCTATCATTGAGCCAACCGGTGCGCCAAGCCCTTTGGAAAAGCAGAATGCGAGAGTGTCGCAGCAGCTGGCATATTCGGCTATCGAGACGCCGGTAGCGACCGAGGCGTTAAATATACGAGCCCCATCGACATGAACGGCGATACCGCGCGACCTCGTTAGCTCACGAATCCGCTTCTGCTCAGTTAAGGGAAAGATCGTGCCACCTGCCATGTTATGAGTGTTTTCTAAGATGACCAGGCGGACCGGCGCATGATGATCATTGACCGCGCGAAGATGCGATTCGATCGTTTGCGCGGTCACGACTCCCCTTTCGCTGCTAATCGATCGCGGGATGACTCCGCTGATCGCGGCGATGCCACCGGCCTCATAATTCAAAACATGGCCGCCGGCATCGAGAAGAGCCTCGTCGCCGATGACTGTCTGGCAGCGGATGGCGAGCTGATTGGCCATCGTCCCGGATGGAACAAACAGCGCCGCTTGCATGCCAGTTAGAGCGACGACCTTCTCCTGTAGTTTGTGAATCGTGGGATCCTCATCAAAAACGTCGTCTCCCACATCAGCCGCGGCTATCGCCTGACGCATCGCCGCGGAAGGCTTGGTCATCGTGTCGCTGCGTAGATCTATGATTTCAGTCATGTTGCGAACCTCTCCTCAAATTGCTGCTACCGGACAGCCGTGTACAGCACGCACCCGGTACAGATCTACTCCTCCGAGTAAAGCAGATCGGCGGGTATCTGCATCAGTGGCATACCCGGCCCCTCGACCCACAGTTCCAGCGCCGCATCACCAGGCGCCTGGAAGAAGGTCACGCCCAATTTGTGCTTTCCCTTACCAAGGGCAATATCGGCTGTCATTTCAGCTTTGCCGTGCAGGCCATCATTATCGATTGCCAACTGTTCATTGATGTACAGCAGACTACCGTCGTCGGACCAGAGATGGAATGTGTAGATGCCATCAGCGGGTAGATCGACATAGCCATCAATAGTCAAGGCGTAGTTAATCTCCCGAACAAAGGATGGAATGCTTACGGTGGAGACGCGCTGGACATTATTCGGAACCAAAGATGCGAAGTCAGGCACTTCACTCCACTCGCCCTCATAGTAGCTGCACCGCAGTCCAGGCACCGCGGCGGACGCGGACTGAGCCGGCCGGGGCCTCACTTTCGTATAAGTCGCCTTAGCAACAAATGAATTATCAATTCCTTTCACATAGGCGCGCGCCTTGAGTGTAAGGTCGCTTGTGAAAGTAAGGGGCCCGGTGTAGAGGGCAGAGGTCTCCCTTGGCGAGCTGCCATCAAGTGTATAACGAATGGTCGCGCCGGGGTTGGGTGAGCTGAGGGAGACATCGATATCATCTAGGAATATATTCTTCGGAGCGTGGATCCTAACGCAGGAAGATTGGCCGCCACCGAAGAGTGGGTGAGCCAACTTCACATTATCGTTGTCATTATTGGCGACTGTGACTGCGAGGATGCGAATCGCTGGGTTATCAGGCAGAACTAGCTCTCGCGCGCCTGCCGGGAGATCCAAGCGATACTTAAAGAGATGCGTTAGCTGATGAGCTTCATTCTCTCCGTCCGCGCTATGGCGGTGCGTACCAGCCCAGGCGACGGGATCGGGTTTAATATACATCGGCAAGATGTCAGATGGATCCTCATGAAGCACTCCATCCCAGAGACGATTGTCCCACTGCCCGATCGGCTCAGCATAATCCTGGATCCAGAGATCGGTGCGCTTTGAATCGACTGTGAATGTTCCCAGCTGATTGCCGCCAACGGCGGCCGCGATCAGATATAGACGACTATACTCGCCACCCGGGAGTTCGATTGTCTGTCCATCGCATTTGACAACATTATTATCCCCTGGCGCGAACGATCCGAATCTAAAGGGGATCCCTTCGCGTACCATCACGCCTGGCAACAAATCACCTGAGAGGCTATTGCCCAAATCATCGAAAGCGCCATCGGTGCGATCCTCGTCCATGCTGATTCCATCGAGATTGTAATCAAGCTCGACCTGACTGACCGCCGGGGGCTGCAGAGAGACGGGGGGCGATTCTAAGCGAATCGCGAAGGCCCGGGGCTGGTAAGCGCCGAGTGAAAAATCTAGTAGCCCGCCTGAGAGCTCAGCGCCAGCGACCTGCCCGGTCTCTTCGGAACCGGTTCCCACTGGTCCGATCGGCTCCTCAGCGCCATTGACCTCTCTGGCTGAGATGATTGGAGCGGGAAAACCGAGACGGATGCCATCGACCTGCTCGCCGGCTAGCTCTTGCAAACGAATGATAATCTCATCGCCGATATCTGCCTGCTTGATCGCCCGCACGGCGACCGGAGGAGATCCTTCACCGGCGTTCAGATCGATCAGCGAAAACGATTTGCCCAACTCTCCCTCGTGGGGCGTTGCCTGGAAGACGGACATCGGTTGGTTCAGCCGCTCAGCCTGCCACGGCACCGCGCCCTGACGCCAATCGCCCATGTGCCCGTAGATCGCATACTCAAAACTATGCTTCCCCAGGTCCTGTGAGCGCTCATCCTTAATCCAGTCCCAACCCTTACTCACCGCTGGCGTGTGCAGGAGGGTTAGTCGCAAGATCTGTTCTGCGGGGCGATCCCAGCCGTATTTGCTATCGCTTAAAATTGCGACGCCATAGGTTTGATTCGACTCGGTCAGATCGGCCCACATCTGCCCGGGCACTTCATATAGTTCAGGGCGATTAATGCCGCGCTCAATTGTGCCGAGGCCGAGGTCGTAGGTGGCGAATTCATTAACAACATTCAGCGGGAAGGAGGCCTTGAGCATGGTGCCGGTCTCTCGCCAATCGACTTCGTTTTTGACGCGGATCTGATCGGCCGCGCCACCGGCGGCTAAGGTGATCGTTTGTGTAAAGGTCGACTCTCCCAGAGGGCGGCGAATCTCCAGCGAGACACAGGCCGGACCCTGCTCTGAGATGCGAGTCATGACACGGCCGCCACCGACGCCAACCTGCGCCCGAGGGGAAGCCATGACATCATCATAATCAAGCTCCCAGGCCGCCCAGTTTTGCGGCGAGTCCTCAAGCAGTTGCAGGCGGATCGGCGCGGTCAGCAGATCTCGCTGCTCTTGTTTATCGTAGATCGCCGCGATATTGCCGCCTGAATCGATGGTGAGCCAATAGCGATCGTTCTCGAGTCCGTTGCCTTTGGCAATCAGGCCGGTGGCAAGGCGACAGGGCGCCTCAGCAGGGCGAACATCGTAAACCGCGCAGCCGACAGAAGGGGCAGCGGCCAGAAAGGTCACCTCGATCGTTTTGCCGGAGCGGCTGGTGATCTGAGATGGCACCTCATCGCCGGCGGGATTATAGACGCGCACCTCGCGCGGAGGGTTAGGAGAGAATTCAACCGAGGCGACAACCAGATCTTCCCGGCTGATCGAGAGCGGATTATAGACGATGACCGGAACGCCGGTGGCCTGGGTGTCGAGCGCCCTGGCGGTAGCGCCGGCGCCATCGGTGAGCGCGGCGGCAAATTGATTTAGTGAAATCACTTCGTCGTTCCAAGAGAAGAGGTAAGCCTCCGGGATGCTGGTGCCGGTTAGATCATCATGGAACTGATGCCAAAGGAAACGAATCCAGGCATCGCGCAGCATCTCTCCGGGATAGGGCGCGCCGCCAAGCCAGTGGGCCAATACCGAAATCCGTTCAGCTGCATCGGCGAGCTTTTCATTGCGACGATTCCACTTCTTCATCGCGGCCTGCGATGTATAACAACCCACGCCGTGGGAGGTCATCGTTAGCTCACCTTTATAGCTGGGCAGCTTCCGGAGGTGAGAGGCGTCGGGCCGGGCGAGCAGCTCCGAGGTGAGACCCGCGGCTAGATTGGCATCGATATCGGCGGTGAGATCACGCATCAGCTGATCGGAACCGGTCGGATAGATTGTCAGCGGCCCCTCGCCCTCTAAGCTGCGTTCGAGCCAGGCGACCGATTCATCCGTTGGGGCGCCGCCGGTGTCGCCGGTGCCATAGAACTTAAACCCAGCAAATAGACCCGATGATGCGCCCTGTTCATCAATGGTGGCGATCCAGGTTGAATCGGCGCTCAGATCGGATGACAAGTTGGAGACATAAGCCCCCGGGTTGACCGCTGAAATCAGCAAAGAGCCATCGACGCCTTCCCACAGACCGATGTTAAAGGGAATGCCGATAAAACAACCCCAGGTTAGCTTCTGGGTAGAAAACCCGATCAGTCCGCAGTGGGCGGCGATCGTGGGCAGGGAATATGAAAAACCAAAGCAGTCGGGCAGGAAGATATCCCGGCTGGTTTTGCCGAACTCGCGGGCGTAGAAACCATTGCCGTACAAAGTCTGGCGGATTATCGATTCGGCGGACGGGACATTAACATCGACCGCATTGACCCAACTGCCGCCCAGACGCCAGCGGCCCTCAGCGATATAGCCTTTCACTCTGGCGTAGAGATCGGGATAATATTCCTTCATCAGCATGTAATGATAGGCGCCTTCAAAACTGAAAATGTAATTGGGATATTTCTCCAGCAGGGCGAAGTTGTCGTTCATCGTCGCCGGGATAAATTTGTCGATCGTTTCCTGAATCGTCCAGCGCCACTGAGTGTCTAGGTGGGCGGTGGCGATCAGATAGAGCTTCTTTTCTTGCTGAGACATCATGTTGTCCTGATCTGTTTGAGCGCCTGCGATGCCGCTGAATAGAACTGCCAGCAGCAATATGATTTTTGCTCTTTTCATATGGGCCTCTTACTCTGCGATCTGTTCTCGGATCTTCCAATCCAGATCGATCCAAAGATCATCTATGATTTATGCTTGCCGCTTTTGCATGCCTCTTTGTTTGAGTCGATCTAATAGTACCGCGCCTAGAATCACCAAACCCAGCACTACTTTTTGCGTATAGCTTTCCACATTGGTGAGATTCATCCCGTTTTGAATCACCGCGATGATAAAAGCGCCGATGAGAGTGCCAAGAATCTTCCCCTCGCCGCCGCTGAGACTGGTCCCGCCGACTACTACCGCGGCGATCACATACAATTCATACATCAGGCCATAGGTGGGAGCGCCGCTTTTCAGCTGCGATGCCATGACCACTCCACCGAGGCCGGCCAGCATGCCATTGAGACAATAGACCAACAAGAGCACGCCCTTAACCCTGACGCCGGCGAGCCGGGCGGCCTCCTGATTTCCGCCGATCGCATAGATATATCTACCCAAGGCTGTACGCGACATCATCAGGTGCGCCGCAGCGTAGAGAACTAGCATCAACATCACAGCATAGGGGATCCCGAGCAGAGGATCGACTCCTCGGCCGAGGGCGACGAAGCTGGCCGGAACCTGATAGAACGGCCGCCCCTTCGACAGTATATAGGCCAAGCCGCTGGCGACCTGCATCATGCCGAGCGTGGCGATAAAGGGCGGGACGCGAAAGCGCGTAATCACCAAGCCGGAGAAGGCGCCAATGAGACCGGTGAAGAGAATAGCGCCGAAGCCGCAGGTGACCATCGCCCCCATCGAAGCCCCTTCGCCGCCCAGGCGGCCAATTAGACCAGCGACCGCAACCGCTGAGAGCGCGATCAGGCTGCCGACCGATAGGTCGATCCCGGCGGTGATAATCACCATCGTCATCCCAACCGCTAGGATGGCGATAACGGCGATCTGGTTGGCAACATTTAGCAGATTGGAAGCCAGCAAGAAGGTAGGCCACCGGTAAGACTGTGGTGTTTGGATCGGAGCGTCGGCGAAGATCGGCATCTCGGTGATGACATTGCGCACGATCGGCGCGAAGCCGTGCTGAGTTGCGATCATGAGATCCGCACCAGGGAGTGTGCCCGATTCACTTAGCTTTTGGAGCCCTTCACGAATAGTCAGGGGATCACCGGTCAGAGTTGCGCCAATTGTGATATCTGAGTCGGAAAGCTGCCGAGAGAGCGCGGCAACGAAATCGCTGGCGTCATCGCCACCGGGCGCCAGGATTAGAATTGTCGGCCACTGCTCCGGCGATCGATCACTCACAAGCGATTCGATCTGCTCGGCTAGTGACGTCCCCGCCGCTTTCCCGGTGGGTTGCTGATCACGAATGGTGACAAGCGAAAAGAAGACACCAAGCAAAAGCAGCACGCCGAGCATCCCGTACTGGGATAGCAGACGAGCCATCGATAGATTAAACGATCCACCTGGTTTGTTTTTGCTCATCCTACTGCCAGCTCCATAATCTGAGCCTGCGTCGCGGTGGTAAGATCGGTGATCTCGCCACTGACGCGGCCTTCGTGCATAACCAGGATCCGATCAGAAATCCCCAGGATTTCAGGCAACTCAGAAGATATCACAATGATCGCTTTTCCCCGCGCGGCCAGCTCATTGATCAGCAAATACATTTCGTACTTAGCGCCCACATCAATGCCGCGTGTAGGCTCATCGAAAATGATGACCTGCGCATCATTCTCCAGCCAGCGCGCGATCAGTAGTTTCTGCTGATTACCTCCCGAGAGATGACCGGCCAGTTGACGCGGGCTCGAGAGACGTATCTTCAAGCTGGAAACAAACTGTTTGAATCGGCTCAGCTCCGCGCTTTGGTCTAGCCAGCCCCGACGACTGAATTGCCGTAGGTTGGGAAGAGAGAGGTTCTCCAGCGCGGAGAGGCCGAGGATGAGGCCCTGGCCTTGCCTGTCTTCGGTCAGCAAGCAGATGCCCTGTTCGATAGCATCGCGCGGAGATGAGATGGTAACGGGGAGACCATTGCGGTAGATACGGCCGCTAACTAGCGGGTCGGCGCCGAAGATCAAGCGGGCGACATCGGTGCGGCCCGCCCCAACCAGTCCGGCCAGTCCGAGAACCTCGCCGCGCCGAAGAGAGAAGGAGACCCCATCGACCCGGCCGCCAGTTAGATTTTTCACAGTGAGCAGCTCTTCGCCGATCTGAGCGGCAACCTTGGGAAACTCCTGCTCCAGCGGGCGGCCAACCATCTGCTTAATTAGGTCACCGCGAGTAAGATCGGCAGCGGGCCAGGTGCCGATGGTCGCCCCATCACGCATGACCGTGATCCGATCGGCGATCTGAAAGACTTCGTCCAAACGATGGCTGATGAAGAGGATTCCGTGGCCGGCACTGCGGAGACTGGCCAGGATGCCGAACAGCTTGCCCACCTCTCGCGGAGTCAAGGCGGCTGTTGGCTCATCCATTATCAGTAAGCGGCTGTTGGCAAGAAGTGCGCGGGCTATCTCCACCAGTTGCTGCCGGGCGATCGATAGTTCACCGACTGGCTGGTCAGGATCGATATCCACGCCCAGGCGGGAGAACTGCTCGATGGCTGCGGCCCGTTCAGCGGTGGCGTCTAATCCTCCGAACCGGCCCCGCTCCCTGCCTAGGAAAAGATTCGCCCGCACCGAAAGGGCGGGAACAAGTGAAAGCTCCTGGTAGATGACACCAACACCGGCGCGATAGGCGGCGTTTGGATTGCTGTTTTTGATCTCGCGGCCACCGACTTCAACGCGGCCCCGATCGGGCGTATGCGCGCCAGTGACCACCTTGATCAGAGTGGATTTACCCGCTCCATTTTCACCAACTAGGGCGTGAATCTCGCCGGACAGAACCGTTAGATCACCGCGGCTGATCGCTTGTACACCGGGAAAACCTTTGGTGATCCCGGTCATGCGCAGCAGCTCAGGCTGGCCACTCGGCGCGGGAGAAGGACTAGAGACCGTCAACAGCATCGGCCTTCTTATACAAAGCGCAGGGGATCAAGATCTTCTCTGGCACCGGCTTTCCAGCCATATAATCGGCAACAGCCTTGATGACCGAGGAGCCGATGACCCGAGGTTGCTGGATCACATCCGCATAGATCTTACCGTCGCGGATCGCTCTCTTGGCCTCGGGCACTGCATCAAAGCCGATGATCGACACCCGCGGCAGCTTGCCCGCCTTTTCGACGGCTGCAAGCGCTCCCAGTGCGGAATCATCATTAATGCCGAAGATGGCATCCAGTTCAGGGTGGGCCTGCAGAATATCCTCCGCGGTTTGGAAAGCTCTATCCTTCACGCCGCGACCGGAGAGTTTAGCGACAATCTCGATCCCCGGTGAGACAGCAATCGCCGACTCAAAACCGCGCACGCGTTGTATAACCGACTCGACCTCCGGGTGGTCGATGATGGCAACCTGACCGGTTCCATTAAGGGCTTCGACAACCGCCGCCGCGGCTAGACGGCCGCCTTCAACATTGTCGGAAGCGACGTGGCATTCGACCTGAGCGCCGTCGGCAAGTGCAGCGATATCGGCGGTAAAAACAGGTATGCCAGCTTGGTTAGCAGCTGTAATAGAAGTTCCGATCGATTTCGAATCACACGGGGAGATGATGATCGCCGCCACTTTACGGACAATAAAGTTCTCGATTTGATCCTTCTGACGGGCGACATCGAATTCGCCGGCCTGGACTATCAATTTATACCCTTCCGCAAGGGCCGCTTCCTGAAGACCAGCTTCCAAATCTTGGTAAAAGGGGTGGGTTCGCGTAAGAAGAGAGACGCCAAGTGTCACTGCTTCTTCAGACTGGTTTTGCTTTTCCCCGCTATCACATCCGGCCAGGATTGCTACCACGGCCAGAGACAGAATAACCATCAGGTAGGACATTCTGTTTTTGAAGACGATCGGTCCCATAGACACCCTCCTAGGAAGATACAGATCAAACCCACATCAATCAGATCGGATACTAGCCCTACGCGGAAGGCAGGCCAAGGTGATCTTCCTATTTATGATTCAGACACACATTTGCATCACCAAATAGGCGTTGAATATTTTGGAAACTATTGATAGGATCCCATTGTACATAGATTCGCAAGACAAGATGCGCTAACATCTTAATTAATCTTCTCCACGCACGACTTAAAAAGTCGAGTTGCACTAACTTATTTTATTGCAATGAGTTGTGCGGTTAGCTCAGTTCTTAACACCAGAATGTGGAGTTTCTTGCAGATTGACTAATGTAAACATGCTATCTATCATGAAAGCTATTTATAGGGCCTACTATATAAATTGATCTGAAGATGTTTATTTGTATCAATCACATTCATAATTTAATATCGAGTACTTGGTTCGAACAATCGAACTTATAAGCTTTTAGTTCGGAGGAAAAGACAATGACGGCGTTTGAAAATTGCATCGCCAGAAATCGCCTCAAGCCGCTCGATCCCGATCCTGAAAAGATGGCGATCGAACTGGGCAAGGCGCTCGAAGAGCTGGATAGGGCCCGTAGCGGTCTCCTAGCCAGAAAATATAGAGATAGCGTTACTCAATCATATTTCGCCATGCTCCGCTGTGCCCGCGCTGGGCTGAATTCTCGAGGATACCGAGATACAAATCTATATGGATTATGCATTGGCCTCGAGGAACTCTGGGTAAAAACCGGTGACTTGGAGAAGTCCATTATCGATCACCTGCGTAAGGCAAAAGATGTTAAAGACAGTGCCTACAATGGTTACCCAATATCCCCTGATCAGGCAAAGATGCTCCTCAATTGGGCTCAAGTAATGGGCAAGGAGATTATTAGTCGCCTGGCTCTGCCGGGGTTTAATGGCGACGATATCCAAATCGGAATGCCGGTTGCGCCAGAGCAAGAACAGACTCAGGACGATGACGTTGATGAAAATGAAAAGAATTATAACTCTGAGGCCTACAATAAAAGCCGAATCGAGCGTAGCGGTTTCGGGAATGACAGATCGCGTAATCGAAATGGATACAGACGCAACGATAGAGACAAATTCAATCGTTAAGCAGCGGTAAAGACCAGATCAACCTTCGGTTCGGACCCTTCTATTTTGGGCGAGAGATATTCCCAGCCCGACGACTCGCCGGCCAATAGCCGGATGCTCTCCTGCGCCCACTCTCGGAGCGGCGCCTGTAATGTCATCACCAGAGGAATACCACCTGAACGGCAGGCCTTGATGAAATCGGCGAGACCGGGTGATGGATCTAGATCGATCGCCACCCAATCTGGTTGCCAGCGGCCGATGGCATCGTACCCAGTGACTAGAGATTTTCCCGGGGCTTGGATCACGTGGAGGATCTGCTTACCATCGCCAAGATCGTGAGAGGGTAGACCGGTTAGGTAGACGACTCGGCTTCCCTGGGCGATTTGCTGGTTAACCATTAGAGCCATGAGCAAACTGCGTCCGGAATCGGGTGGACCGTATATCGCGGCGGCAGAGCTGGATCTAAAAAGGTTGTCCCGGAGCGAATTATCACTGAGATGCAGTTCTGGCTGAGGGCTGGGATAGGGATGAATCAGGCGATAACCAACCGCACTCCAAGATAGAAAGAGACGTTTCCCGCCCACTAGAATCCAGTCATTGCAGGGCTTGCTGTTGATCGTTTGCGAGAGGATCCGGCCTGGATCAGGTGTGGGGTCTCCGTCAAATTCAATTGCCTTGCCACTACTATCAATTCCTGACAGCCCGTGACCGGCTACATGCATCAAGTGCCTTCCTGGAGACGCAGTGATCCAATCGACTGGTGAACCGCCACTACTCGTGGAGACGCTGCCACCGGTGGCAGCCAGAGCAGCGAAGGTCTTACTCAGCTCATCAACAGTTTCCAAAGATGCGGCAACCTGTCCGGCTTCAACGCCTGATTCGTCCATCTGGCGGGCTGTTTCGAGAAGCAGGGTTTCGGTGCCCAGCTCAATCTCTTCGGAAGGGGCTACCGGTTCGGCGATAAATTCAAACTCCCCCGTTGACCAAGCCAGTAGTTTTTTTGCCGTCTCAAGGCCACCTCGTAAATCTGGTCCGATAGCCGAGACAATCCGCCCATCCAGGGAATAGAGAACTCCCTTTTCATCGCCCTTGATTAGATGAAGCGCTCCTGTTTTTCGGCCAAGCAGCAAGAACTGGCCTAGTTCAAACGTCGATACGACGTCAAGCTGGCCATGAAAATCGGGTACTTTCGATGATTGTCTTGTCACTGATTACATCCTCAAGCCGCCTCTGCCGCGCCGCCTATCTCCCGGAAACGTTCTTTCTGGTTCGCATTTTTGCGCGCTTCATCGACGCTGATGACGCCATCACGTAAAAGCGTAGCCAGGTGATCATCAAGAAGCTGCATGCCCGACTTCCTGCCGGTTTGCATCGTCGAGGTAATTTGAAATGTTTTCTTCTCCCGCACCATCGCCCTCACCGGAGAGGTGCCGACGAGGATCTCAAGGGCGGCGATACGCCCCTTGCCATCTGCTCGCTTCAGGAGTTTTTGCGCCACTACTCCTTGCAGAGATTCTGCCAGCATCGTTCGGATCTGTTCCTGCTGATCTCCTTCAAAAACATCTATCAGTCGGTCGATAGTCTGAGCGGCCGATGAGGTGTGCAGTGTTCCAAAAACCAGCTGCCCGGTTTCAGCAGCGGTGATGGCGAGTGAGATCGTCTCGAGGTCCCGCATCTCGCCAACTAGAATTATATTCGGATCTTCTCTGAGGGCGGCTCTGAGGGCCGTGTCGAAGCTGCGTGTATGACGGCCGATTTCACGTTGGTTAACTAAAGACTTCAAATTGTCGTGAACATATTCGATCGGATCTTCAATGGTGATGATATGAACCGCGCGGGTGCGATTGATATGATCGATCAGCGCTGCCTGAGTGGTCGACTTGCCGCTCCCCGGAGGGCCGGTAACAACGACCAGGCCTTTGGTTAGATTGGCAAAGTTGTTAACGGTTTCGGGGAGCTGAAGCTGCTCGACGGTATAGATCTTAGTGGGCAGAATCCGAAACGCGCCAGCGATGCCCTTGCGCTGGCTAAAGACGTTGCAGCGAACGCGGAGGACTCCGGGGACCTCATAGCCAAAATCGACCTCGCCCTCTTTTTCGTAGGTGGCCCAATCTTTGGGGCGCATCATTTCCCTGAGGAGTTCATTGAGTAGCTCTCCGCTAAGTGCTTCCTGCTCAATCGGTTGAATAGATCCATCGACCCGAAGTATCGGGCGAGAGCCAGCGGTCAGGTGCAAATCTGATGCCCCTTGATCCTGGACCAGTTTGAAAATAGCATCTATTCGAGCCACGTATCCTCCTGAAAACGAATGTCTTAGAATGATATCGACTCTGGCGGATGGAATCTTGAGAAGCGGCTGACCGATTGCGGATTAATGGCTGTTACCGGCTGAAATAGCCTCATTTATGGCCCTAACGTGGGCTGGAGTCGTCCCGCAGCAGCCGCCAATGATCGAGACTCCGAGCTGGGCGAGTTGGGCGAAGAATGGAGCCATCATTTCAGGCGTTTCGCTATAGATCGCTTCGTTGCCGAGCATCTGTGGCAATCCGGCGTTGGCTTGAATTAGAAGCGGCCGGCTAGTGTGGGCGATAAACTCCGTGGCAATCTCAATCATCTGCGAGATCCCCGCGCCGCAGTTTGCACCGACCACATCCGCGCCGGCTAGGCTCAAGGTTTCTACAGTCTCTTTAATCGTATTGCCGGCGAGAGTGAAGTAGCCACGGGGCGTCTGGTTGTAGGTCATCGTCGCCATCACCGGGATCGTTTTAGAGATCGATCTGGTCGCTTCGATCGCCAGCACCGCCTCACTTAGATCCATCATTGTTTCGATCGTGATGTGGTCGACACCCGCTGATAAGAGCGCGCTGATCTGTCTTGTAAAACTGGCCCGTATCTCATCGGGCTCGGCGTCGCCATATGGCTTTAATGTTTTGCCGCTCGGCCCACAGATGCCGGAGATGTAACAGCTGTTCCCCACTGCCTGGCGTACGGCCTGGCAAGCGACCGTGTTAATCTCTTCGGTTTTATCTATCAGGTGATACTCCGCCAATCGTACTGGTGATGCACCGAAGGTGTTGGTCTGAATTATGTCAGCGCCGGCGGCGGCATAGCTCGAGGCGATATCGATGAGCAGGTCGGCCTGAGTCAGGTTTATCAGTTCGGGACAACCACCGCGGGCAAGGCCTCTGGCGTATAATTCCGTGCCCATCGCCCCATCGGCTGCTAGCTGTTCACCATTTTGAAGGCGGGTTAGAATCGGTTCCATCGCAAACACCTCATCTGCAGTTCATCTGCAGCTCAACCCATTTTGTCTCTCCCGGCAGCTTCTCCCCTTGCACTGAGCACAGAACTCATAGTCGGGCGTGAAGTCATGAATCGATTTTTCACCGGCAACCATCACTCCGGAAATCGACTTCATCGGTTCCATCAGAGCGCTCTCACGCAAGGTGATCCCAGCATCTTCCGGCCGAAGGTAGGCGAATAGTTTGAACTGACCGGTCACGTGCCAGCCGCAGTAGCCTGGGCTGTATCTCATGACCGCCATGGCTGGAGATGACTCCTGATTAATAAAGTGGGCTTGGTAATAGCGCGCGAGGTAGTCGGCCCCAAGCTCCGCGGCCCCAGAGGCACCAGCGTCCAGGATCGCACCGAGAGCCAAATCGCCGGAAGCGATGGTGCGTTCAACCTCCTCGGTCACTGCGGGGCCAATTGTGACCGCAAAAAGAGCGAGCTGTTTTGCGTGAGGATAGATTGAGGCAAGGGGAGTTTCATTTTCGTTTAATCCGGCACCGGCATAGAGATCGGCAAAATCAGTAGATGAGATATTGGCGATGACGGCTTTGGCGGCAATTGCGTCGCCCAGGAGCGCAGCTGATGTTGTGGCCATCTCTTGGATTCTCGGATCAACGACATCCATATTATCCCGACCCATGGCGGCTAAGATTGCCTCGGGGCTTGGTATAATATCAGCGGCGGGGATTGTAAGCTGATGTCTCAAGGACTGACCTCCGGTAGATATCTTTAGGATACCGTTAGATTAGCACTGTGATATCGAGAAGGAAATGATGAATCGATACCGTCGCGACAGAAAATCGCTGCGAACTAATCCCTAACCATATGTACATCAGCACGAGTAGGACAGATAGATACAATTTGTGATAGAGTTATTCTGCTGGCGTCAACTCATTGCAATGACTCCCACCGAAAGGGTTAGAGATGAAACTATCCGATGAACGACGCGCGGATCTGGTCCGCAGTATCAAGGACTTCTACATAACTCAGTTTGACGAAGAGGTCGGCGATCTAAAGGCCGGGTTACTCCTTGATCACTTGCTCAAAGTACTCGCCCCCCC
>Ga0180430_10001620_pt1 | contig 21520 bp, 12 predicted proteins | sample SS_ome_9_FD_132999 | JGI IMG/M metagenome (GOLD analysis project Ga0180430, IMG submission 132999) | Hypersaline lake sediment archaeal communities from the Salton Sea, California, USA - SS_1_S_2 metaG | ecosystem: Environmental > Aquatic > Non-marine Saline and Alkaline > Hypersaline >... | reverse complement strand
GCCAAGCGCTACAAGCCGCTGGAGTATGAGGGACTGGTGGACGCCGACCACCCGGTCTTCGGCCCCGAAGACCTGAACATCGACGGCGCCAGGCTCTACAAGAACTACTGCGCCTCCTGCCACGGCGCCGCCGGTGACGGGACGGGCCTGCCCGGCGTGGCCCGCGACTTCAACGACCTGCCCAACTGGAAGACGAGCAACCGCATCACCGACATCTACCGCACGCTCCAGGAGGGGATCAAGGGGACCCAGATGCGCGCCTTCCCCAACTTCACCCCCTGGGAGAAGGTGGCCCTGGGCCACCAGGTGCGCCGTTTCATCCGCGAGGGCCTGCAACCGGTCACCGAGGATGACTACGCCGAACTGGTGGCGCAGTACGAGCTGGACAAGATGCAGGGCCCCGGCGAGACGATCCCGGTGGAGAAGGCCATCGAGCTGCTCACCGAGGAGGCGGCGAGCACAGACGAGGCCGAGATGGCACCACCGGATCAGGCCGGTTCCGAGCAATAAGCACCAAATCCGGGTACTGTATGGACCTTGGCAAACGGCTCCGGGCCGATTCATGGAAATTCAAAGTTCAACTTTCGATATTCATGAACCGCACGGTGGGACTGCTGAATCCCAGTGATGATCAAGATCGGTGAAACGTCCCACATCAGCGGCAAGCCACCGGCGCGCTGGTTGCATTGTGACAGAGCCAGGAAGTGCAGAAACGGGCCGTCTGATTGATTGCGCGGTATGCAACCAGCGTGACGAAATCGGCTTGGCCATGAATGTGGTTATGCCAATATTCTGTCAGTCAAGCCAGTTCTGTCTATGCTGCTGGAAAGTCGAGCTGCTTGATCTTTTTCCAGTCGGTTGATTCGTGTGTAGCCACCCAAAGATCAAACGCCTGCTGCAAGTTCATCCAAAGTTCCGCAGATGTACCAAAAGCTTTGGAAAGCCTGAGAGCCATATCGGGCGTAACAGAGCCACGCTCATTGATGATTTTGGATACTGTTTTTCTAGAAACACCTAGAATGCTCGCAAGTCCAGACACAGAGAGATCGAGCACATCAAGATACTGCCTCTTTATGACGCCACCAGGATGGGCAGGTTTTCTCTTTCTATTCTTCATATCATCACCTCATCAGTGATAGTCACTGTAATCAACAACATATGCATCCCCATTCTCAAACTTGAAAATGACGCGCCAGTTACCAGATACTTTCACGCTGTAGTGATTCTTCAGTTTGCCTTTCAGCCTATGCAGTCCTGAGCCAGGAAATCGCATATCTTCAACATTCACCGAGGCATCAAGTCGATCTAGAATATCGCCCAGTTTCTGTGCATGCGCCGCCTGAATGCCCTTCAAGATGCCGTTAAGGAAGAACTTCTCCAGGCCTTTGTGCGCGAAGCTTCTTATCATATTATGAATGTAACCCCTAGGGTTACATCTGTCAAGTTGTTTTTGGCATAACGACCGCTACGACCTGGTCCCGTCTCGTGCGGCATTCATTCGTTTCGAGAAGTGATGACGGTCCCGGGCGTTGTCTGGCGGGGTCGGAATCACCCGTCGAGCGGGTTGATCCAGTTCAGCGATGCAAAACGCCCGAAATCGCTGTCGACCGAGCAGAGGGTGGCGCCGTTTTCGATGGCCAGGGCGGCGAGGTGGGTGTCGCTGGTCAGGTTACCGGCCAGGCCCAGCGGCCCGGCTATCTTTTTCAAGACCTCCCAGTGACGCTCACCGGGGGTCACCACGGCGATGTTGGGATGGTCGAGCCAGCGGTCGACGACCTTCACCGCCTGGTCGGCGGTGAGCGGCCGCGGCATGATGCGCCCGTTGGTGGTGATGCGCAGGAACCCGAGAATCACGGCCCAGGCCAGCCCCACCAGTTCGTAGCCGTTGACCGCGGCCTCCAGCCAGGCCCGCGCCCGGTCATGGTTCGGCGCATCGGCGTTGACGGCGTAGATCAGCAGGTTGAGGTCGACGATCCTCATTTGCGCACCGACAGCTTGCGCAGGACCTCTTCGTCCTCCAGGGCATCGGCCACGAGCAGGGCCTTGTCCAGGTTGTAACGCGATGGGTCGCCCATGGCATGGGATTTCACCCGGAAGGGCTTTCCGGGCTTCGCGGCACGGGCCTGTTCCAGCCCCAGCCGCAGGACGTGGTTCAGCACCTTTCTGAACGACGTTCCCTCTTCGCCGGCCCGCTCCCGGACCTCGCTCAGCAGATCGTCATCGATGTTCACCGTCGTCCGCATGGCGCCCCTCCATTTAGCATCATAGCATCATCGTTATCGATGTCAATGCATCTCTTTATTGTCGATTTTTCCCTGACGAGCTTCCCGCCGTTTTGTCGCATACCGTAGTGAAGCCGGCTGAACCATGCCGTCCTCCGGCACCGGCGAGACGGTCGAGGTTAACCATACCGGTTGCCTCGCAACCAACTGCGCTATGCCTTGAAGCGCATCGCCGACGCCAAACATTCGATAATTAGTATTCCTGAAAGCTGATTTCGCTCTATTTTTCAATTTCTTCCTTGACTAATCCGCCAATCATGATTACTGTCTATTTTAGTGGCTTCAATAACCCTCAAACGAACACGCAATCATGTGCATGCACGAAAAATCAGTGTTGGCAAAACATAAGAATCTCAGAAGGAATTGCTGCCTGCCTGCCTGCCTGCCTGCCTAGCCAAAAACCCGGTTCACCTCCAACACATTCGCCTTTCTCTCCGCGCGCCCCCTCAGGTTTGGCAGCGGAACCACCATCGCGGAGACCACCCAACCCCAGCGGAGGAATTCATGCAGGGACAAAAACGCAACACGGCTCAACTCCTCTACCGTTCCCGAATTTTTCTTCTTGCCTGCATTATGATCTTTGCTGTCACCCAATTTTCCCTGGCCAGCAACTACGGCACTGGGGACGGACTCGGAATTAGCGTGATGGACGGCCGTATCACAGCTCTCCAGCTTGGCAATGGAAATATTATAAACTTCGGCGGTCAAACCGGCGGTTTCTACGTCCGTGACTACACTCCCGGGACCAATGGCCTGCCGCAAAACCTCGATGGGAACGGGAACCTGCTTCTGTGCAGCGATTTCGATGGGACTTTGATTTCGTGTGAAGACTGCCTTCAACAGCAGGCGGTATGGAACTGGTCCCATTCCTCCGACATCAACGACCCAGAAAACCGATTCCTCTGCACCGACCTCGATATCAGCCCAACCGAGCAGACCACCGTCGCCGAGCTCAAACTTCCCAAGAATCTGTCCGGCGGCCCACACTACATCGGCATCTACCAGGATATCATCCTCACAGAATACCCGAATCCAGCCTCCAATGAGCTTTTCTGCCTCTCTTTCGACCTGGCCACCGCTAGTGGGTTCCGAGCCAGCGGAGAGGTGGAGAACGACATCGAGGATGCTGAGCACAGAATCATCGCCCGGGTCGACTGGTTCGAATCGGCAGGCGATATGGCTTCGATGGTATTCAAGCCTGAACTTGAAGATGGCGATATTGAGCATCGGATCGGTACGACTGAAGCCAATGTCTGGGAAACCACCAATAGTTGGGACCAGATTCCCAGCCCCTATGAACACCCGGCAGCATCATCGATGACTTCCTGTGGAATCCGCTCCTACCGGCCTCTCAATGCTCAGGCTGTCAGGGTTGGTGTCATTGTCTACGGGTTCATGCCGAATGACGGTGTCACAGACGCTCTCGATGATCATGCCTATTTCGACAACTTCGCTTTCTACAAAGCCCCGGCCATGGTTCCTGTCAAGCATGGTTCCCTCCTGGATACCATGCAGGTCGCTCCGCTCGTTAATGCTGCCGATGGTACCAGCTTGGATCCAAGCCTGAAAATGGGCGCGAAAGTGTCTGTGGAAACTACCGGGGGACGTAACTATCTTTGGATCAGAGGGAAAATCGTCAACGCTGACGATAGCCCTGGAACGTTGCCACCAAGAGCCCTTGATCTCGGATTCTCTTTTCCGATCCACAATCACGGCGTGACCTGGTGGGACGACATGCGCACCGCAGAAAACGTCTACAAGAGCATTGGAGGGTACCAGGCCTTCCTGCCCTTTTGCATGACGGGCCCGGTTGATGTGAGACCTGAATTGATGAGTGATTATCAAGCGTATAGGCAGGGATATCCCAACAACTATGCTGACATTATCAAACAACGAACAGATGGAACTACTGTTTCAGCCTACCCGTTCAGCACCTTGGACATCGACACAACTGAGGGCACACGAGGACTTGCCTTCGGCGACGATCTTGGCGCCGAGTCGGTTCCGGTCTCCCATTTCGGGTACCGAACATTCGATAACGCACCCCTGAACAGGACCGGGGAATACTATATCGAATTCGATCTCGGCGTGCTGGAGGAAGGTACAAAACTCCACCCGGATGATGTGGACACGATTGACTATACACCTTTCAGTTTTATTCTCTTCCGTTGCGACGACCCTGAAGATGGAACGAATTGTGACTTTCGTATCGCTGCCGATGATTATCAAACCGACATCTTTCATTCGTATTTTACCCGCCCCGTGCCACCGATCAATCAAGGACCCGAAAAAGATTGGGAATACGGTGGGGCCTTCCATGATGTCGAGGTTCAACCCAATCCACATGAGCCAGGTCACTACGTCATCGTTTCGAACGTATTCACCAGCAATGCAGATAAATTCGGCCTGAGATACACCCAGGAAGCGTTTTCTGGCGACAGCAGCGGTGATCAGAAATTCATTGATCTTGTCGACGGCTGCAGCAATATCGGCATCAGCACCCTGGTTTACAATCGACCATGGCAAGCAAGGTTTTCAAACGATCCATCATCCGGCACCATGAATCACTACGATACGCTATGCAGTTCCCGCAATTCGTTTGGCTATCCGAGCAATCCGGTCTGGGGTCCGATCTACACCGCACAGAAAGCTCACCAATTGCGGCTTCCTGGCTCTATTGACCTTTTCAGCAGAAGCGTCCAAAAGAACCAAAATGATCCAAGCGAACCACTGTCCAACTACTATTTCCCGGTCCTTCTCGTTGATGACCGTTTCGGCGGTGAGAATCTCCTATCGGCTGAACAGTTCTACATGACACAAGCAGATAGCCAGATCGGCCAGGGAACCTCGGTGGGCTTGAAAGGCATCACACTCGACAACGTCTTCCATTGCATGAATCGTGTCAACCACCTCCAATTCGATCCAGATCATCTCAAAGCCTTTGTAGGAGAAACGGAAGGAACGTTGACCTATGGCATCAACCATCTCCAGCCTGCAATCCCGCAAGTAGCGGGTAACGTGTTCTACCTCGACATGATGTCAGCTACGCTCGAGGGGATTGATCAGGGCTCTTATCATGGTGATGGCGCAAGCGGTGCAAGCGGAAATCTTGATTGCGAGCTGATCTCGGTCAACGCCAACAATCCACAATATGGCGGTTCAAAACACGGCATCATGCGTGCTGATACCGGTGGCTTCGAGAGCAGTGTTGACGGAAACTTCAACAGAAAAGTTCCTTCGCAGAACTTCCGGCGTATGCTTGCGAGGGACAAGAACATGTCGCGTCTAATCGGAAAGGTCCTCTTTTCTCATTGCATGACAGATAAATTGGACGAATGTGAAGCCCGCTGGAACGCCCTTTTCCTGAACCGTGAAACCTCCAGAAGACAGGCTCTGTACGAAGCATCGTGGATAGCTCTCGCCTGGGGTTTCATGCCCTCCGTCACGGAGATGTTTGAAGACGCCGACACATTCTACCAGTCTTGCATCGTCCCCGGCCTTTTTCGGGATCATATCAATCATGCCGGCCGCTCCATCACCAATATTTTTAGAGAACTGCATTTGGCCGGGTGGCGGCCCCGAACCAAGGCCGAAATCGTCTATGATTCGAACCCTTCCGGTGTTGATCTGTTTGTCGAACGCTTTGGAGACTCTGGCCTCGACGGTCTTGAAGAAGGCCAAGGTGTCTTTTTCACGGTTCTGAACAATGACGATCTCACCCTGACCCAACCGCATTTGGCGAAACTGTTTGCCGATGGCGAACACGCCAAAATACCTTTAGAGCAAATAACATCAGAAAGCGAATTCGAAAAGTACGAAGTCTGCGAAAAGGACTTTGAGTGCATCGATTTCCCAGATGAGTGCCCTGACGATTACTTTGCGGGTCTTCGAAAATCGTTCTGGCTCTATATTAACGACGCAACTGAGCTCGGCCTCATGTTCGGAGCCGGAAACATCACCGGCCGTCAGTTAGTATACCGTCCGGAAAATAATGCTGTCTGCAACTGGACGATGGTCCGCGACTGGCAATTCACGGATGGATGGCAATCCGACTACTACTCAATCTTCCGCCTCCCATTAGAGAATAAACTCAAGATCGGCGGAGATTGGCCAACTATCTATCAGCAGCCACTGTCGATCGACCATACCGTGCTTTATGTGTTTAAATTCTGGTTGAACAGCAAGGTCGACAACGGCGGGCTGGGAGGGGGCAGTGAGCGTCGGTCTGACGACAACTCTGCCGAGGGTACATCCGGTTCAAGCAACTGCCACTACGAGCGTTATGGTTCTGGTTGGGACACGTACGACAGCGCCGGGTATAATGGCAGCGTTGACGTTGCATCGGCTGCCGATCCTGAAGCCTGTGTCTATTATTCTATCAACACTGGTGTGAACGGGCCTCATGACGTGCTGGCCCATTTTCCTGTAACAGCCCAGGCCACGACGGCGGCTCAATACGATATCTTTGTTACCGATTACCTCGAAGGCCCGGCCAGGGAAGCTGGGCTCGGTGAACCTAGGTTGACCACGATCGTCGATCAAAGCGACAATTCCGCGTATTCATTCGCTGCTGATGAAGACGGGTTTATCACCCTCGGCACCGTCGATGTTGCCGTTGCCCCGCGGGAATTGAAGACCATCGTGATCAAGCTCAGCCCGGCCAGGGACGAGGAGGCGAGGAGTAACCCGTCGGCTCTTCTCGTCTCCGATGCGGTGATGATCAGGGTAACCGATAGTTACCATTGATTCCGCTTGTCATCCCGGGGGAGGGGAATATGAACCGATATATCCGTTTTCCTGCACTGTTCAACAGTTGGAAAGCTATAGGTGCCATATTCCCTTTCCTTTCCTGGGTTTTTTCCCTTGTTTTCTGGTTTTCATCAGCCACACAACTCTTCGGCCAGATCGCCTACGATATGCGTGAGATCAATGGGGATTTGAGGGTACTCGGCGCTGACCAAACATTCATTACACGCTATTTGACTTCTATTGACTTTAATAATAATGGTGTTTGGGATATTGCCATCGTTAGTGCTGGTGTAGGATTTGAAGGTCATGGTCTACTTCAGATATTTTTAGAACGGAGCTTTGACTACAAAATATCCAGCATTGATTTGCGGAATGAAATTCCTGACATCTCGATTACTGGAGGTTTATTTGGTTCAACCGGCATTACAATTTCAAGTACCTTGAATACCGGTGATTTCAACCATGATGGACAACTGGACATAGCTATCTCGGCTTATACGACCAACTTTGTTTTCGTACTTTTCGGATCTCCTTCCTGGGCGCCAGGCATGGCCCTCAGCCTTCCAACTGATCCTGCCGATTTGACAATTTCCCATCACCTCGCCGCTCATCCATTCGACCTGGGTCGCGACATCGCCGTGGGCGACATCAATCACGACGGGATCGACGACCTGGTCATCGGCGAGCAGCATGCGATCAACGAAAATATCGGCAGTACCGGTGCGGTCAACGTCATCTACGGCAGAGAGGACTTTGCGCCGAACGAGGTCATCGACCTCGAAGCAACGCCGGCTGACCTGACGATCTACGGCGCGGCCGCCGGTGACGAATTCGGCTGGGCGGTGGATACCGGCGACGTTAACGGGGACGGGATCGACGATATTCTCACCGGTGCCGAGTGGTCAGCCGCCGGCGGTGACGGCTTCGGACGGGTCTACGCGATTTTCGGCTCCGAGGACTTCCCGCCGCAGCACGTGATCAGCCTGGCCACGGAGCAGGCCGACATCGAGATCAAAGGGCCGCATGAGAGTTCCCGGCCGGGCTGGGACGTCACGGTCTGCGACCTGAACGGCGACGGAATCGGCGACCTCTGCTTCACCGTCGGCTGGCTGGACACCGTCCCGGAATTCCGCGGGGCGGTCTACGTGGTTGATGGCAGGGATGATTTTCCGCCCCACTATTTCCTGGACCTCAGCGTGGCCGATCCTGACCTGCGAATCATCGGCGAAATCGAGGAATCGTATCTCGGGGATGCGCTGATGTCGGGAGACCTGGACGGGGACGGTTGCGAGGAACTGGTCATCACCGGGTACCGGTGCCTGGAACGCCCGGATGGCGAGGGGGTCGCATACGTACTTCCGGGATCAAACCTCTACCTCGAAAACCAGATCATCGATCTGTCGGTGGACAAACCGGCGATCAAGGTGCTCGGCGCCGAGAGCTGGGACAACATGCGCGTGCTCAGCCCAATGGCCGACCTGGACCAGGACGGGCTCCTCGACCTGATCGTCGCCGCCCCGACAGCAGACAGGGATGACGACCCCTACGCCACCGACAGCGGCGAGATCTATGCCTTCATCTCCGACGGTACCCTGTTCAACCCCCCGGCGGTTCAGGCGTCGCCCGGTTTTGATGCGGCCAATCCGCCCGAATTGCGGCTCTACGATCCCTTCGACCCCGAGGAGTGGACCGCCCGGTATTCGCCTTACATCGTGCAGGGGTACGGGTTGATCTCGGCGGCAGGCGATCTCGACGGCGACGGCTATGACGAGTTGATCGCCGGGCCCGGGCCCGGGCCCTATCACCCGGCGCTGGTGCAGCTGCTCGATTGGGACGGGTCGCGCCTCGCTTCGTTTCAGGCCTACGGCACGCCACGGTACGGCGTGCTGGTGAGTTGCGGTGACCTGAACGACGACGGAGTGGACGAGATCGTCACCGGGGCCGGGCCGGGTGCGGTGTACGGCCCCCACGTGCGGGGCTGGCACTGGGACGGGGGGAGCATCGTTACCCCGCTGCCCGGGGTGAGCTTCCTGGCCTACGGCACGAACCGCTGGGGCGTCAACGTCGCCTGCGGGGACATTGACGGTGACGGTGTGGACGAAATCGTCACCGGGGCCGGGCCCGGGGCCGTCTTCGGCCCCCACGTGCGGGGATGGAATGCCGATGGTGGGTCCGCCGGGCCAATCCCCGGAGTGAGCTATTTCGCGTACGGCACACTGCAATGGGGGGTCAACGTGGCCTGCGGCGACATCGACGCCGACGGTATCGACGAGATCGTCACCGGGCCGGGACCGGGGCCGTCGTTCGGATCCCACGTGCGGGGCTGGAATTACGATGGCGAGCGTCTGGAGCCGATCGGCGGGGTCAATTTCATTGCTTACGCGAGTTTTCCCCGTTCCATGGGCTGCAACGTGGCCTGCGGCGACATCGACAACGACCGGGTGGACGAGATTCTCACCGGACCGGGGCCCGATCCCGATAACCTGGCGTATCTGAAGACCTGGAACTATGACGGGACCGAACTGGCCCTGGTGCCGGGCAAGAGCTTTCTTGTCTTCGAAACGGGCGACTACGTGGCCGGGGCACGGATCGCGCTGGGTCATCCCTACCGGCAACCCGACTACCTGCCATAACACCTTGCCTGACCCTCCGGCCTGGCCGACACCGCCACCCGTACTTCTGGCCATCGAGCTGCTCACCGAGGAGGCGGCATGCACACTGGATCAGGCCAGTTCCGAGCAGTAAACACCAAACCCGTCAGTCGAGCGGATTGACCCAGTTCAGCGAAGCAAAGCGCCCGAAATCGGTGTCGGCCGAGCAGAGGGTGGCGCCGTTTTCAATGGCCAGGGTGCACGATTTCTACGGAGGACTTCCACGTCCTCTCCACGGCCGGCACTGATGATCCGCCCATCGAATGGTGGTATGATGCGCGCCATGAATTCCACGGCGACATCGCGGGGGATCCCCGGCCTGCTCCTCGACCTGCTGACGCTGATGAAGGTGCGCATCACCGTGGCCACCGCCATCACCACCGGCGCGGGCCACGTCATCGCCACCGGCCGCTTCGCCCCGGAGATCTGGCTGCCCCTGCTGGGCACCTTCCTTCTCGCCTCCGGCTCGTCGGCGCTCAACCAGTGCCAGGAGGCGGCCATCGACGCGCGGATGCCCCGCACCCGCAACCGGCCGCTGCCCGCCGGCCGCTTCAGCCTGCGGGCAGGGCTCTTCATCTCCGGCCTGCTCATCCTTTTCGGCTTCTACTTCCTCGCCTCGGTGGAGCTGAACACGATGACCCTGCTCGGGCTGGGGGCCTTCGCCGTGCTCTGGTACAACGGTGTCTACGCCATGCTCAAGCGGGTCACCGCCTTTGCCGCCGTGCCCGGGGCGCTGGTGGGGGCCGTGCCGCCGATGATCGGCTGGGTCGCCGCCGGCGGCGAGCTGGGCGCACCGCTGATCGTGCTCCTCGCCGCCTTCTACTTCGTCTGGCAGATCCCCCACTTCTGGCTGCTGCTGCTGATGCAGGGCGACGAGTACGAGGCCGCGGGCTTGCCGGTGCTCACCGCGATCTTCTCCCCGCGGCAGCTGCAGCGCATCACCTTCATGTGGGTGCTGGCCACCGCCGCCGCCGGGCTGGTGCTGCCGGCGCTGGCCCGCCAGGCCGTGCCCTGGCAGTGGGGCGCCCTCATCGCCGCCGCTTCGGTCTGGCTGGTGATGAAGGCCATGGTGCTGCTGCGGGCCCCGTCCCCCGAGCAGCGCCGCACCTGGGTCCGCACCTTCATCCAGATCAACATCTACGCCCTGATCGTCACCGTTGCCCTGGCCCTCGCCGCCCTGGGCAACCCCCAGGTCCTCCAGCCCTAGCTGCGAACAAAAATGAATATGAATGGGACCTGACCCCATCTTTATTCACCACCCCCCGTGAACCTGCTCAAATCGCTGGATTTGCTTCCCCGGAACCACTTTACCGTTCAAGTCTTTTCGTAAAGTGCCGAAATGTTCAGGTATCGAGCAATACAAGAATAATGAGCTCGAGGCCGTATTCATATGTGTTTTCGGAACAGTTGGGGATAACCCGAGGGGAGCGATGTCCATGTCTACCACACCACGTGCAGCGTACTGTCTCGTCTGCCTGCTGGCCCTGCTCTGTGCGCCGGTGACGGCGGCCGCGGGGCAGGAGCAGAACATCATCTTCGACAACCTGACGATCCGGGACGGCCTGTCCCAGAGTACGGTGTTCACCGTGCTGCAGGACCGCGAAGGCTACATGTGGTTCGGCACCGAGGACGGATTGAATCGCTACGACGGCTACCGCTTCGTGACCTACAAGAACGACCCGGAGTGCCCGAGGAGCCTGAGCTACAACTACATCAAGACGGTGATCGAAGACCGCGAGGGCGTGCTCTGGGTCGGCACCTCGGGCGGCGGACTGAACCGCTTCCACCGGGACTCCGACGACTTCACCAGCCACCGGCACGAGGAGGGGAACGCGGCGAGCCTCTGCAACGACGAGGTCACCGCGCTGCTCGAGGACAGCCGCGGGCGGCTGTGGGTCGGCACCGAGGACGGGCTGAGCCGCATGGACCGGGAAAGCGGGGCCTTCACCAGCTACCGCAGCAACGCCGGGCAGACGGACACCATCGGCGGCAACCGCATCACCGCGCTGGCCGCGGACCAGGCCGGGACGGTCTGGGTCGGCACCGGCGCCGGGGGGATCTCGCGCTACGACGAGGCCGCCGACGGCTTCCGCCGCTACGACCTCGACCCGCTGGGCGGCCCCAGCCTGGGCGGCAACCGCATCCGCTCGCTCTACCTCGACCCCAACGGCCGGCTGCTCGCCGGCACCGAGTACGGGCTGTTCACCTACAACGAGACCGAGGACCGCTTCGCCAGCGTGGCCGAAACCCGAGGGGCCGCGGGGCGGCTGCGCCGGGAAACCATCTCCGCCGCCTTCGAGGACAGCGAGGGCATCCTCTGGTTCGGTTCGGCGGACAACGGCGTCTACCGCTACGACCGGCGGGCCAACGAGCTGCGCCGGTTCCATCACCTCCCCGCCGAGGCCAACTCGATCAGCGGCAACGAGATCTACACCATCTACGAGGACCGCGCCGGGGCGCTCTGGCTGGGCACCGACATGGGGGCCAACCGCTACGACCTGCGCCGCTCCTACTTCGCCCATTACCGGCCCATGCCCGATGATCCGACGAGCCTGGGCAACAACTACGTCCGCTGCTTCCACGAGGACCGCGACGGGTCGATCTGGGTCGGCACCTATGGCGGGGTGAGCATCCTCGACCGGCGCAGCGGCCTCTTCAGCACCAGGGTCCATGACCCGCTCGACCCGCGCAGCCTGGCCGACGACCGGGTGATGTCCATCGGCGCCGATGCCCAGGGCGATCTCTGGCTGGCCACCCAGGGGGGATTGGACCGCTACGACCGCGAACGCGATCGCTTCGATCACTTCCGCCACAACCCGGCCGACGAGACGAGCATCAGCAGCAACGTCGTGCGGACGGTCTTCCTCGACAGCAAGGGCGACCTCTGGATCGCCACGCGCAGCGGCCTGAACCGCTACAATCCCGAACGGCAGAACTTCACCCGCTTCATCAGTTCCGACGACCCGTCCACCCTGAGCCACGACTATGTCTACTGCATCACCGAGGACCGGCTGGGCGACCTCTGGATCGGCACCATCGACGGGCTCAACCGCTACAACCGCAGCAGCGGCAGTTTCACCCGTTACTTCGCCGACCACGAGGACCCGGCCAGCCTGAGCAGCAGCCGCATCCTCGCCATCTGCGAGGACCGCCGGGGCACACTCTGGGTCGGCACCACCACCGGGCTCAACCGCTACGACCGGGCCTCTGACACCTGGCGCTACTACCTGGAGAAGGACGGGCTGCCCAACAACTGCATCTACACCATCATCGAGGACGAACGCGGCCAGATCTGGGTCAGCACGAACAACGGCATCTCGATGCTCGAACCGGACCGCGAACGGTTCGTCAACTACACCGTGGCCGACGGCCTGCAGAACGAGGAATTCAACCTCGGCGCCTGCTACCTGGACAGCCGCGGCGACCTCTACTTCGGGGGGATCAACGGCTTCAACGTCATCGACCTCGAGGGCATCCGCAAGAACGACCACGTTCCGCCCATCGTGGTCACCGACCTGAAGATCTTCAACCGTTCCTCGGAGGGACGCGCCGAGGCCCGCACGCTGGACCGGGTGACCGACGGGCAGGCGATCGAGCTGAACTGGAAGGACTACATGTTCCAGGTCGAGTTCGCCGCCCTGCACTACTCCAACCCGGCGGCCAACCGCTACGCCCACATGCTCGAAGGCTACGACAGTGAATGGATCGACCTGGGCAGCCGGCGCTACGTTTCGTACAACAACCTGCCCCCCGGCGACTACACGCTGCGCATCAAGGGCTGCAACGCCGACGGCTTCTGGAACGAAACCGGCACCTCGGTGCGGCTCTCCGTGCTGCCGCCCTTCTGGGCCACCGCCTGGTTCAAGGGCGCACTGGTCTTTTTCGGCCTGCTGCTCGTGGGCGGCGTGATCCACGTGCGCACCCGTTCGGTGCGCAAGCAGAACCAGCGGCTGGAACATCGGGTGGAGGTCCGCACCCGGGAGATGAAGAAGTCGAACCGCGAGCTGCGCAAGGAGATCGTGGTTCGCAAACAACTGGAATCCGAGGCGCAGCGGCGCGCCTCCCTGGCCACGCTGATCCACGAGGTGGGGCTGCGCCTGAGCAGCGAACTGAACGCCACCTCGCTGCTCGAGGACACGGTGGCTGCGATCCGCGACACCTTCGATTACTACGGGGTGATGCTGCTCATCCGCGATCCCAAGAACGACCAGCTGGTGCTGCGGGCCATCGCCGGCGGCTACAGCGACGTCTTCCCCCGCAACATGGCCATCCCGGTGGGCAAGGGCATCATCGGCCACACCGCCGTGTCCGGGGCGGCCCAGGTGAGCGGCGACGTGAGCAGTGACCCGAACTACATCCGCGTGGCCGGCGAAAAGACCGCTTCGGAGCTCTCCATCCCGATCCTCAACGGCGATGCGGTGATCGGCGTGCTCGACATCCAGAGCCGGCGCAAGGACGCCTTCGACGAACTGGACATCGAGGCGATGCGGACGCTGAGCACCCAGATCGCCTCGGCGCTGGAAAACGCCCGGCTCTATGCCCGGGCCAACACGCTCTACAAGCAGGCCAACGACGAGATCGAGAGCCGCAAGGCCATCGAGCAGGAACTGCGCACGGCCAAGGAGGCCGCGGAGTCGGCCACGGTGGCCAAGAGCGAGTTCCTGGCCAACATGAGCCACGAGATCCGCACGCCGATGAACGGCGTGATCGGCATGACCGGGCTGCTGCTGGGCACCCAGCTGAGCAACGAGCAGCGGGAGTACGCCGAGATCGTGAGCAACAGCGCCGACACGCTGCTCACCGTGATCAACGACATCCTCGACTACTCGAAAATCGAGGCAGGCAAGATCGACCTGGAAGAGATCGAGTTCAACGTGCGCAACACCATCGACACGGTGGTGGACATGATGAGCCTGCGGGCCGAGGAGAAGGGCCTGGAGTTCAACTACCTCGTGGACCAGAAGATCCCCACCATGCTCAAGGGCGACCCCGGCCGGCTGAAGCAGGTGCTGCTCAACCTGGTGAACAACGCGATCAAGTTCACCGAAAAGGGCGAAGTCTTCATCAACGCCGAGCTGGAGCGCGAGGACGAGGAGCAGATGACGATGAGGGTCTCGGTGATCGACACCGGGATCGGCATCCCCGAATCGGCGAGGGGCGATCTCTTCAAGTCCTTCTCCCAGGTCGACTCCTCCACCACCCGCAAGTACGGCGGCACCGGCCTGGGGCTGGCCATCTGCAAGAACCTCGTGGGGCTGATGGACGGCGCCATCGGCGTGGAGAGCAACCCGGGAAACGGCTCGGCCTTCTGGTTCACGGTGACGATGAAGAAGGGGCGCGCCGTGGACGAGATCAACCTCGACCGCTGCCTCGACCTGAAGAGCAAGCGCATCCTCATCGTCGACGACAACGCCACCAACCGCTTCGTGCTGCGCGAACAGATGAAGACGTGGGGCTGCACCTACAGCGAGGCGAAGAGCGGAGCGGAAGCGCTGGAGACACTGGCCGAGGCCGCCGAACGGGGCATCCCCTTCCACATCGTGCTCGTGGACATGATGATGCCCGGGATGGACGGCGAGACCCTGGGGCAGAAGATCAAGGACGACCAGCGGCTCAGCGGATCGATCCTGATCATGCTCACCTCGGTGGGCCAGCGCGGCGACGCCTCCCGGGTGCACGACATCGGCTTCTCGGCCTACCTGACCAAGCCGATCAAGCAGTCGCACCTCTACGACTGCCTCGTCTCGGTGGTCTCCCGCGAGATCGACCAGGAACTGCCGGCGAAGCCGATCATCACCAAGCACTCCATCGCCGAGGAGAAGAAACGCAGCGCCCGCATTCTGCTCGCCGAGGACAACCTGATCAACCAGAAGGTGGCCATCCGCATCATCGAGAGCATGGGCTTCCGCATCGAGGCGGCGAACAACGGCCAGGAAGCGTTGGAGATGCTGGAGAAGGAGCCCTACGACCTGGTGCTCATGGACGTGCAGATGCCGGTGATGGACGGCTTCAAGGCCACCCAGGCCATCCGCACCTCGGAGACGATCAACAACGCCATCCCGATCATCGCCATGACCGCGCACGCGATGAAAGGCGACCGGGAACGGTGTCTCGACGCCGGCATGGACGACTACGTGCCCAAACCGATCAACCAGGGCGAGCTGCGCAAGGCCATCGACCGCCAGCTCACCGAGATGCCGAAAAACGATCCGGAGATTCCTGCGGAAAAAACGGATGAAGTCCCGTCAACGGAGGACGAACCGATGGAGAAGGACATCGACCGCGAGGCCTATTTCGACCCCGGCGAACTGTCGGAGCGCATGGGCGGTGACGAGGACGTGGTGGAAGAGGTGGTGGAGTTCTTCCTCCAGCAGGTGCCGCTGCAGCTGGGCGAGCTGCGCAAGGCGCTGGACGAGTGCGATTTCCACCAGATGCAGGAACTGGCCCACGGCATGAAGGGATCCTGCTTCAACGTGGCCGCCGGCACCATGGGGCAGACGGCACTGGAGATCGAGACCCTGATCAGGGAGAACGAGCTGGACAAGGTCCCCGAGGCCACCGAGAAGCTGGCCCACGTCTTCGAGACGACGAAACAGGTGATCACCAGCCGCGGTGAGGAAGCCGACTGAACCGGGCGGGATCAGCCGCCGTCGAGCAGGCCCCGCACCCGGCGCAGGAGGTCATCGGGCGAGAACGGTTTCTGCAGCAACTGGATCTCTCCGTCGAGATCGAAGCGTTCGTGCATCCTCTCCACCGGATAGCCGGTGATGAACATTGCCCGCATCGCCGGGGACAGCCGCCGTATCTTCTCCAGGGCCTGCTTGCCGTTGAGCAGCGGCATCACTGCGTCGATGATCACCAGGTCGATCTCCCCCGGGCGGGCGGCAAAGGCCTCCACCGCCGTGCGGCCGTCGCGCACCGCCAGCACGCGGTAGCCGGCGGCGCCCAGCGCCCCGGCAACGATGCGGGAGACGTTCTCGTCGTCCTCGGCGAGCAGGATCGTTTCGCTGCCGCCGGGCGGCGCCTCCGCGGTTTTCGACTCTTGGTGCTCCACCACCGCCGTTGCCGCGGGAAGGAAGATTTCGAACCGCGACCCCTGCCCCTGCCGGCTGTGGACAAAGACCTGCCCGTCATGCTGCCGGACGATGCCATAGACCGTGGCCAGCCCCAGGCCGGTTCCGCGCCCCGGCTTCTTGGTGGTGAAAAAGGGCTCGAAGGCCCTCGACATGATCTTCTCGTCCATTCCCCTGCCGGTGTCTTCGACGGTGAGCACCACGAAGCGTCCGGGCAGCAGTTCCTCGTACTCGCGGCAGGAAATGGAATCGAGGCGGCGGTTTTCCAGCGTCACGGTGAGTGAGCCGCCGTCGGGCATGGCGTCCCGGGCGTTGATCGCCAGGTTCATCAGCACCTGCTCCAGCTGGTTCCGGTCGGCGAAAACGGTGGCCAGGTCGCCCGCCGATTCGAAGACCAGTTCGATGTCCTCGCCGATCAGCCGGCGCAGCATCTTCAGCACCCCGGACACGACTTCGCCCGGATCGAGGTGCTGCGGCTGAATCACCTGCCGGCGGCTGAAGGTGAGCAGCTGCCGGGTGAGCATGGACGCCCGCTCGCACCCCTTCTCGATCTCTTCCAGGTCGCGGCGGGCGTCCTCGTCGCCGTCGAGCCTTGCGGCCAGCATCTCGGTATAGCCCATTACCGTCTGGAGGATGTTGTTGAAGTCGTGGGCCACGCCGCCGGCCAGGGTGCCGATGGCCTCCATCTTCCGTGACTGGCGCAGCTGCTCTTCGAGCTTGACCCTGGTCGCCTCGGCCTCCTTGCGCTTGGTGATGTCGGTGGACATGACCACGAAACCGCTGGAGCGACCCTCTTCGTCGCGGTCGGGGACCAGGTGGATCGAGAGCCAGCATGGCGCGTCCTCGCGGAATTGGAACTGACCCTCGTAAGAACCCGGCTTGCCGTCGAGGACCTCGTCGATGAAGGGTTTGGCAAGGGTGTAGGCCTCCGGGCTGAGAACATCCCTGACATGCGAACCGATGAGCTGGTCGGCAGGCCGGTCCACCAGCGAGGCATAGTGGCTGTTCACGTGCCGGTAGATTTCGTCCTCATCGATGGCGGCGATGCTCAAAGGGAGGCTCTCCAGCAGCATCCGCAGGCGCCGCTCCCGGAACCGCCCGTCCCGGCTCTCTTGCTCGGAGGAACCCATTGGCCACGACCTCCACGGCAGATGATCGCCTGAAACCCGTTCTCGATCCCGCCCTGGGACGTTCGATAGTTCCTGGCCAGCGTGGGACATGGATGGAATGGCAATTAATATAAGTCAATCAGGTAAATTCGTCAAGCAGGAGAGGATAATGACAAAACATATGGTTAATAATGTTTGACTAGAAATGCCAATGCTCGTAATCCGGCATGAAAATCATGGCACTTGAGGTGAAAAACATGCATTACAGACAGGGGATATCAGTTTTTACGGTCTCCTGGGTCTACCGCCCTTACACCGCCCGCGGGTTCTCCCCCGACTAGTTTCCCATGGAGTTCGAAGCCTGGATCGGCGCGGTCCGAGTATTTCTCGAACCGGCCGAGGCGGGCCCGGTGATCGACTTCTACCGGCGGATGATTGAAAGGCACACATCGTTCCTCGGCCACATCGACTTCAGGCCGGCAGCGAAAGACGACTGTGCCCCGGCAGGGAAACGCCCCGCCCACAATCCTACTCGTCGTCTCCAGGCTCCTCCCAGGGGTCGGTTTCCTCGTCCTCTTCCATCCCCTCTTTGAACCAGCGGGTGATGGCGTTGTCCCGCTTCTTTTTTTCCGGCTCATCCCCCTCGGCTCCGGGGGCGCTCGCCTCCGCCACGTCCTCGGCATCCTCGAAGGGGTCGATCTCCTCGTCCGGGATCTCGGCGGGAGCGGGCCGTGTCGCGGGCGTCCCGCTGCCCGCAGCGGCCAGCCGTTCGGCGGCGCGCTGCCGGCCGTTGGCTTCGGCATGCTGCAGCGGTGTCAGGCCTTCGTCGTCGCGGGCATCGACCAGGGCACCCCGCTCGACGAGCAGGTCCACGGCGCCGCTCCAACCGCCGGCGGCGGCCAGGTGCAGCGGTGTGGCGCCGGTGTCGCTTCGTGCGTTCACCCGTGCCCCGTGGTCGAGCAGCAGCAGCATCGCGTCCTCGCGCCCGGCGGCCGCGGCGGCGTGGAGCGGTGTATGCCCTTCATCATCGCGACTGTTGACGCCGGCCCCTTGCCCCAGCGCACGCTCCAGGGCCCCGAGGTCGCCCTCCCGGGCTGCGGAATGAAGGCCCCCCTCGCCGGCGACCACCGCCGCGGACCCGGCGAAGAGCAGGATGGTGAGCAGGATAAAAGACGTTTTTACGCACGTGTGCATGATCATCGATCCTCCGAGCCACCACCGTCGAAACGGCGCCGGCCGATTTCGTGCCTCAGCGATCACGGCCCTCGATCGGCGCGACCGCTAGGTTCACCCGCCAAAGATCAATACCCTATCCGTTTCATGTTAGCAAACGATGAGCGCCGGGCCACCCCTCAAATCGTCTTGTGATCACCCCGCGCATCGAACATAATGAAATGTTCGACACGAATGATGGATGACGGACCGATTTCCAGGGTCCCGATGGAGAGATGACCATGCCAAACAGTTTCAATGCCAAATCCCGGATCACCGTTTCCGGAACCGAATACGACATCTGGCGCCTCGACGCCCTGGCCGACCGCTTCCCGGTGGGCCGGCTTTCCTACGCGCACAGGATCCTGCTGGAGAACCTGCTGCGCTGGGAGGACGGCGTGACCGTCACCACCGAAGACATCGCCGCCATGGCGGCCTGGGACCCCGCGGCGCCGGTGGAGCGTGAGATCGCCTTCCGGCCCAGCCGCGTGCTGCTGCAGGACTTCACCGGCGTGCCGGCGGTGGTGGACCTGGCCGCCATGCGCAGCGCCGTGCAGCGTCTGGGCGGCGACCCGGACCGCATCAACCCGCAGCAGCCGGTGGAGCTGGTCATCGACCACTCGGTGCAGGTGGACCATTTCGGCAGCGACGAGGCCTTTGCCCTCAACGCCGAGATGGAGGCCGAGCGGAACCGCGAGCGCTACACCTTCCTCCGCTGGGGCCAGCAGGCCTTCGACAACTTCAAGCTCGTGCCGCCGGACACCGGCATCGTGCACCAGGTCAACCTCGAGTACCTGGGCCGGGTGATCTTCCCCGGGGAGATGGAGGGACGGCCCGCGGCCTACCCCGACACGCTGGTGGGCACCGACTCGCACACCACGATGATCAACGGCCTCGGCGTGCTGGGCTGGGGCGTGGGCGGCATCGAGGCCGAGGCGGCGATGCTGGGCCAGCCGGTGTCGATCCTCATCCCCGAGGTGGTGGGCTTCCGCCTCACCGGCCGGCTCGCCGAAGGGGCAACGGCCACCGACCTGGTGCTCACCGTGACCCAGATGCTTCGCGAGCATGGCGTGGTGGGCACATTCGTCGAGTTCTTCGGCCCCGGCCTCGACCACCTGCCGCTGGCCGACCGGGCCACCATCGCCAACATGTGCCCGGAGTACGGCGCCACCTGCGGCATCTTCCCCGTGGACCGCGAGACCCTGACCTACCTCGAGCTCACCGGCCGCCCGCCCGAACAAATCGCCCTGGTGGAGGCCTATGCCCGCGAGCAGGGGCTCTTCCGCGACGCCGAGAGCCCCGAAGCGGTGTACGGCGATACCCTGGCGCTCGACCTCGGCACGGTGGAGCCGAGTCTCGCCGGCCCCAAGCGGCCCCAGGACCGCATCTCGCTCAGTGGGGCGAAGCAGTCCTACAGCAACAGCTTCGCCGAGCTGGGCCGTGCGCCGGCGGCGGCGGCCCTGGAGGGCGGGGGCGAGCTGCGCGACGGCGCGGTGGTCATCGCCGCGATCACCAGCTGCACCAATACCTCCAACCCGGCGGTGATGCTCGGCGCGGGGCTGCTGGCGCAGAAGGCGGTGGCGCGGGGGCTCAGCGTCCCGGGCCACGTGAAGACGAGCCTCGCCCCGGGCTCCCGCGTGGTCACCGAGTACCTGGAGAAGGCCGGGCTCACCACGCCCCTCGAGGCCCTCGGCTTCCACCTCGTGGGCTACGGCTGCACCACCTGCATCGGCAACTCCGGGCCGCTCCCGGAAACGGTGTCCAAGGCGATCAAAGAGAAGGACCTTGTGGCCTGCTCGGTGCTCTCCGGCAACCGCAACTTCGAGGGCCGGGTGCACGGCGACGTGCGCTTCAACTACCTCGCCTCGCCCCCGCTGGTGGTGGCCTACGCTTTGGCCGGCCGCTTCGACATCGACCTGCTCAACGAGCCGCTGGGCACGGGCAGCGACGGGAGCCCGGTGATGCTGAAGGACATCTGGCCCTCCCAGGACGAGATCCAGCGGGCCATGGCCGCCTCGGTGGACGCGAAGATGTTCCACGACAACTACGCCGACATTTTCGCCGGCGACGATCGCTGGAACAGCCTGCCCGCGCCCGACGGCCGGATCTACCAGTGGGGCGACGACTCGACCTACATCAAGGAGCCGCCCTTCTTCCTCGACCTCGACCGCACCCCGCCGCCGGTTGAGGACATCGTCGGCGCCCGGGCCCTGGCCCTGCTGGGCGACAGCATCACCACCGACCATATCTCACCGGCCGGGGCGATCACCTCGGACAGCCCGGCCGGCCGCTACCTCATCGAACAGGGCGTCAAACCCGTAGACTTCAACTCCTACGGCTCGCGCCGGGGCAATCACGAGGTGATGATGCGCGGCACCTTCGCCAACGTGCGGCTGCGCAACCAGCTGGCCCCGGGCACCGAGGGCGGCTGGACCACGTACCTG
>Ga0180430_10001619_pt1 | contig 21524 bp, 41 predicted proteins | sample SS_ome_9_FD_132999 | JGI IMG/M metagenome (GOLD analysis project Ga0180430, IMG submission 132999) | Hypersaline lake sediment archaeal communities from the Salton Sea, California, USA - SS_1_S_2 metaG | ecosystem: Environmental > Aquatic > Non-marine Saline and Alkaline > Hypersaline >... | reverse complement strand
TCAAGTTTTTCAACAATTGATTGTTTTGCATACGCTAATTCAGAAGTTATACGTCTAGATATTTCTGAAGCATCATTGTCTAATTTATCTATGGTATCAGAAATTTTCTTTTCAATATTTTCTGCACGATCAGTAACTTCTTTTGCTGCAGTTTTTGATACACTAATAATATTTTCTTGTATTGTAATAATCTGTTTAGAACGCTTAGTTATGTCAGATTGTATATCAATTCTTTGTTTATCTAATGATTGTAAACTTTCAGATCTTAATTTATTAACTTGTCCTTCGAATGTTGATATACTACTTGTAACATCAGATTTTAAATCATTCAAATCTTTACGAACATTTCGTAATATTTTATCGACTAATTCATTTACAGCGTTATTAGCTTTACTTTTTGCATCAAAAATGATTTCATTTCCAATATTTTTAATAGATTCACGCAATTTGTTTTCAGCTTCTTCGCGTATTTTATCAAACATATATTATCCTTTATTTAGTTGTTTTTCATATTTTTTTTTAACTTTTTCAGTAGACTGTAAGATTTTCTTATAATTACAATTTTTTCTTAAGCATACTTCTGAATATCCTTTATGTAATCCATCATAGCAGATAATTGTTTTATGTCGTAATTTGCAAAGTAACTCATTAAATTTCATAATTTTCCTCCTATTTTATCTTATACATAATCTTTCTTTAGTTTTAAATGATTTGATAAAGTCGTAATAATGTTAGGAGGATGATTAATGAAAACTGCTCGAAAATGGGATACGATGTCGCGTGATCAACAACTTACTTATTTAAAAAAGCATCGCAAAAGCAAGTTGCGTCCGACAAGTGTTGATCGCGAAGATATTACTGAAGCTAAAAAGACATTAAAAACTTATAGTCTTAATAAACATATTGAAGGTAAAGAACATAAAGTTAAAGCAAAACTATTTCAATGGATTACTAGATTAAAAGATTCAGGTTTTGAAGAAATTACGACTTCTGATGATAGCTGGATATTTGAAAAAGATAATGTAGTCGTTAATATCAAATTTGGTAAAGGAAAAATGAGATATTATGCTACACTTAATATTAAATCATTAACATATCCGAAAGCTGCTAGTTCTCATTTTTCGTTGATACAAAATGAATTTATTAAATATGCAATAATGAACAATAAGAAAAAGACGTTAACAGACGCAATAGAGTTATTACAAAATTTTGAAAATGCCGAGAATCCAAGGTCAATATTACAGCAAGTTGCTAATATCGTTAGTTTACAAGACATAAAACCTACTGACATTCAATTGGCAGCAGATATATATGACAATAATTTTGAACAAGCTAAAAACTTTATATACGGCCCTTCAGGGAGAGGTTCGGGTTTAGGTGCTATTAAAGATTTACAAATTATAAAGGAGAGAAAAGATGATTAGTGATGAAACATATTTAAAAATTATTGATTTTTTTACTAATACTCCTCCCAAGAGTGATGATGATGTTCGCATATTCGCTGAAGAAATGAATATTAATGTGCATGATATAGAACAAGGTATTTATGACATTTTGTCAACATTTTTGTCTGGAGGACTATATAATGCTAATCCAGATACAAAGATTGATCCTGAACAACTTGCTATGGGAATAGAAGTTGAAATGGAACATGTTGATCCTACTGCGAATCCTGTGATTGTAAAAGCACTGGCAGAGCGTATTTCAAAAGATCATTTAGTTGAATTGTTTAAATACTATACTCATTTGAAAAAAATGGAATCAGATACTGAAGCTAATAAAGCAAAAGATGAAGAAATAATTGCATCAGTTCTTAAGGCATGTAGAAAATAATGTCAAATTGTAAAAATAAAAGATGGCGTTTAATTTATGAATAAATTATAGGAGGTAAATGATGCTTAAACATATTGCAGCAATCCAACGTGAATTTATAAGGATTGCAAGAAAATGGGAAGATTTAAGTTATGATTTACAAAAATTATATTTGCATCGTCATCCTAAAACAAAACGCAGAATAACGTCAGCACCGCCAGCAAGATCAAACACTGGTAAAAAAATATATGAACCGCATCGATCACAATCAAGAGGTATTCTTGATTTCATGAAAAAATCAATCGGTGTTAATAGTTCGCCTCTTTGGCGTAAATATTTGACATCAAGATCAGGTGATGGTAAAACTAATAAATATCATTATTTTGGCGTATTTCAAGATCCTCAAGGACAATATGTGGCAGCAAATGCGTATGGAAGAATCGGTTATCCTCCTCAAGGTGTTGCAGTATTATCAAGGTCAGATAAGCAAGATGATGTAATGAATGCTGCAATGAAAAAATTAGATAAAAAATTAAAAAAATATGTAGAAACAAAATTATAATTGTACTACTGTTTAAAATTATATAAAAAGGGACTGATTTTTTTCAGTCCTTTTTTTGTATATTCAATGACTGAAACGATTAATAATGTAATATGAAAATTCAATTATAGAAAGGAATAATTATGGGAGCTTTTTTTGAGGCAATATTTGTTTTTTTTCTTTTTGGTACAGTAGGCTTTTATATTACAGTTGTGGCATTTATTATCTGGGGTTTTTGTTTAATTGAAAAAGAATCATTATTTGGTATTATTACAAGTATGATTCTATTTTTTATATTTATGCAATTTTTAGCAAAATATAATATCGCAGCATCTGTTGTAGACAGTCCATTAAATTTATTATGGATACCAGGATATTTTGCTATAGGATTCGCATGGTCATTTGTAAAATGGTGGTTATTTGTAAATAAAGCAGCCGAGAGACTTAAAGAAATGAAAGAAAAGTTTTTAAAAGAACATACAGATAAGACTTTTGATGCTAACAAGAAATACTCAGAACAAGTTTCGTCATTTTCAGGTCGTAATTTAAAAGAAGAATGGGAATCATTTATTCAGTTTAAAGATGTGCAACGACCATTAGCTAAAAAGAATAAGGGCAGAATAACTACATGGATAATTTATTGGCCATTTTCATTTATTTGGTCATTATTAAATGATTTGATCAAATCATTGATACGTCAATTAGTAACTACATTTCAGAAATTTTATCAAGCTATATCTGATAAGGCATTTAAAGGATTAGAAGATGTTAAATAATTATGATGATAAATTATATTTATATTGGTGACGGGTTATGTAATGAATACTTGCTACAAAACATAATAAAAAAATTTTAACAGGTGATGAAGCATTAATAGCTGATATTGATTTATTAATTCTTAGTCAATTAGATACAATATTTAGATTTTATGAACTTGAAGTTAGAGAAGAATATAAACACGTGCCAGAAAAACTATACAAAATATTTAGGCGTAACATGCATATGAGTCACGTACAAGAGAAAATCTTATAAGATCAATTGAGAGGTTAAAATGACAGAACCAAAATTTGAAATTAATCCCATAATTGAAAAAATTATTGATACAAATAAAGCATTAGCAGAAAAACAAAAATTAGACAAAGATCATCTATCATCATTGCTTAATCAAAATGATAAAATTTTAATTGGTATTCTTCAAAAACCGATTAGAAATATTACAGAAACAGTTAATTATTTGCGAGAATTACTTAGTATTAGTTTGAAAGAAGCTAAAAGTTACACCAATGCACTACCAAGAGCAATTTTAAAATGTTGTACGCATGATAGAGCGCAAGAGATAAAAGAAAAATTTGAACGCTTAGGTGCAACTATTGAAGTGATGCTTGACGAAAGATTAATAGAAGGATTTAAAAATGAATAAAAAGCTTTATATTGGAAATATACCTTTCGCAGCAACAAATGAATCAATCAGCGAATTATTTGCAAAATTTGATCCAATATCAATAAGTATGGTAACTGATAAAGACACAGGAAAATCTCGAGGTTTTTGTTTTATCGAATTTGAATCAGAATCTACTGCTAAAAATGCAATGCGTAGTTTACAAGGTGCAAATCTTGGTGGTCGAAGTATATTTATTAATGTTGCTCGTGAAAGAACAAAAGTAAATTATTGTTGTATTGACTTACGACAGTATTTTTCATTGATAAATTATAATTATCACGATAGACAATTTAATTTAATAGATCGCAACTCTCAATTAGTACATATTCATTACTGTCCATGGTGTGGGACACCTCTTCTAAGACTTATCCAGAACGATCAAGAGCAGTCTTGATCTTTTTAAGAAGAAACTTGCTTAAATGAGGATCGCATCCAAAATTCTTATTGTTATTTAATACACAATCGCCAGTGCGACAATTTGTATTTCTTCTTTCAATTTGACTATGCCTATCACAAGGTGAATCTTCAAAGTATTTTTTGTCATGCTGAGTGCAAAGCGTTCGTAATTTGTCATCTGGATCACGAATCAAATGAGGACAAGCTTTACTATTCTGTTTGTTTATTGAATTACTTTCTGATGGTTCTTTACTAAAATCTTTTAATATTGTGACATCATAAGCTACGCAACAATATCCACATCGTAAGCAAATCATTTATTAACTACTCCTTTTTGATATTAGTCAATCACATTATCAATGATGTAATTAGTATTTGATTTTTTTTGAACAAATGACGATTTTTCTAACAATCAATGTAAATTACGTTGATTAGTTTAAAAAAGGAATTGACCTATTAATGATAAAGAAAGAATGCAGAGATGACTTGTACGCACAAATTAATATCAGTGGGTGATAAACTTTATGAGTGGTGCCGATATTGTGGTATCTTAATTTATCATTATGAAGATTATAAAACGGTGCCTGCTGAAGATGTTCTTTTAATCAATGGTACAATAACATATAATAAGCATAAATCAATTGTTAAAAGATCAAGAATCTTAAACCCAAATGATATAAGGATTGATGTTAATCATAAACATGATTTTTTTGTATTGTCTGCATCTGATGCTTGGTGTAAAGAATGCGGTACATTAAAAATTAGACGTCGAGTTCCCTTGCAATGCGGTTTAAAACTTGAAACAAAAGATGGATTTCTAATGCCACAAAAACGTATTAGTTGTTTAGACGTTCGAAGCAGCGCTGGTATGACATCTTTTATTCCTCAAACTATGAATACAATTTTAAAAGAAATATCAGCCATTTAACAAACAATAATATTCTTTTACTTAAGGCTGACACTAAAGCGAGGATTCAAAGATTAGGAACTAGAGGTTATAATAAAACGAAGTAGAAAATAGATAAGTTATCAATATTAAATCGACAAATTAAACGTTACAGTTATGGGAAAGTGATAACATTTGATAATTCAAGTGAGACATATGAAGAAATAAAAATTATGTTTACAAATAATATTTTTCCTTCGTTTAAGGAGTTAATGTGATCGATGAACAACGGTTTAATGAAGTAATAACAGATGTATTAGCAGTTAGTACTGAAAAGATTAAACCTGATGCAAATTTTGTAGATGACTTGGGTGCGGATTCACTTGATCAAGTTGAATTGCTTATGAAATTTGAAGATGAATATGATATTGAAATATCAGATGAAGAAGCTGAAAAGATACAAACTGTTCAGCAAGCTAAAGATTATATTACAAAAAATATTTAAAACGAGCTATCAATAATCTTAATAAGATAGTAAATACATATTCATCAGTCATTTGCAAATAAAAATGGATTAAAAATTTTTTTTGATGTATACATGAAAGAAAAACAATGAATTTATTTAGACATTTATTTAGTAAGATAACGAAGCCTGTGATACTTAAAACTAAAGAAGAAATTAATTGGTCAGAAGTTGAAGAGCGCTTAATTAAGCGTGACATGAATTTGTATTATGTAGGTGGTACATTATCAGTTTCATTAGATAATAAGCGTTTTGTCGCACTTAATTTAAATGGTCATGGATTTGACCAAGATGACAATAAGCTCATACAGCCTGAAAATATTTTAGAAATTGTTAGAAGTATCTATCTAGAAGTGAAAGGCTCTACTGCGTACTACAAAGAAGAAGTATCATCTGCTGCATAAATAAAATATCTTTTATTGTAAAATCACACGCAAAATAGTGTAATAAAATGATATATGTAATTATTTATGAAAGGTATTTTATGAGTACTATATTAGATTGCAGTAAATGTATCAATTTTAATAACAAACTTTTTGGCCAGTGCCCTATTTTCTTAAAATTTTCAGAAGCTAATAGAGTACTAGAAGCATCAAGACAAGATATAGATAATTTTGTTAATGTATCTATGACGTACGACATTAACATAAAATGTGATAATTATTGTGAGAATAAGCAAGACTGTAAGCACCCTATAGCTGCTATATCTGCCATAGTTATCCGAGATAATAAATTTCTTATGGGACAAAGAATTGGTGCGCATGGTTCAGATACGTGGTGCGTTCCTGGTGGAAAAATTGATTTTGGTGAAGATTGGTTTGGCGCAACGCAACGTGAGGTAGTTGAAGAGACTGGACTTAATACTCATGGATACAAATTTCATGGTTTAACAAACGATTATTTTCCCGAAGACAATAAACATTTCATAAATGTTATAGTCTCGTGCTTTGCAACTAATGCTGAGCAACAGGCTAGAATTATGGAATCCGATAAATGTAAATGTTGGGAATGGGTATCGATAGAAGATATTCAGGATAATATTATTAAAAACAAAGATCCATTGTTTTTGTCATTGCAAAATGTTTTGAAAACTGTCGATTTAAAAAGTATTATAGTACGGAGAAATAATGAGTATACAGGATTTAAACAGACAAAATAATTTATTTACGAAGCAATTACTTGATAAAGCAAAACGAAATGAAAAGCAAGGTAAGAAAGTCGAACCTGTAAAGGAAATCACTGAGTCGAAAACTGATACCAATGTGACGTATGAATTAGATGATATTAAAAAAATAATTCAATAAATTGGAAGAATGGAGGTCGTGATGAATCCGAATGCAAACGGTTGCTATTATACATTTTTACGTATATGTCAAGAACTTGAAGATAAAAAAATTGGTGGCTTTGGCGGTTATGATGCAAAGCCTATGCTTTTAGAGATTAAAGATAAGGGTATTGATTTACTTGCGACAGAACGAGAGCTTATCCAGTCAACAATGAATGCAATCAAAGTTCAGCTTAAAGAATTGTCAAAACAAAGTGATGGTGATCGACAAGCAATTAAAGATGCTGTTAAAGAAACAATAACGAAAACTATTCAAGATGAAATGCAAACAACACCTGCAGATTTTTATATTCGAAAAAAGATATTAGTTGATGGTGCATATGCTAATGATGAAATTACAATGTTTTTATCGGGTTCAGTAAAAAAAGAAGTTGGCAAACAAGTCGTTTGTAAAACATTGAGAAACAGAGGATACAGATTTTCAGACACTTTTTTTGACAATGAAGATTTGCTTGATATTGATATCATTCTTTTATTGATTGACTTTGCATTTGAAGTTATTGATGAAGTATTCTTTAATGAATGTCTTGGTGTTGAAGAAGATCTTTTTGGAACAGTCGAAGCTGAAATTGATGTTTCAGATGTTTCTGAGCATGCTAATTTTGATTCTGTTGATGAAGCAATTAATCGTCATGCATCAAATATTGAAGCTGAAGCTACTGAACAAAGCTATACTCCTTCAGAACAACCTTCATATACACCACCTGAACCAGATAGGTCATCTTGTAATTATGGTAGTGATAACGACTACAGCAGTAGCTATGATAGTGGTAGTTGTGATTGTAGTAGTTGTGATTGTGGATGTGATTAAAATTTGCGAATAACGATAGTAGCATATTTTGAAAAAGGTCGAGTTTTTCACTTGGCCTTTTTTCTTGTTTGATAATCAATATTATTATAGAATTTATTTTTGTCATTTTTGAAAAGTATTAAGGAGGATATTGAATGCCTATATATTTTGTAAATCCAACAGGAAGTAATACTTCGCCTTATGATGAAGATATTAAAGGCGCTCCAACTATAGCATCATTAGCTAGTAGTATAACGCTAAATGATAATGATATTATTCAAATTGTTGGTGATAATGGTGAAATTGTTGAAACAGTTAATTCTTCAGTTAAAGGTACATTTAGAAAAGCTGATTCATCAATTAGTAAGCCAATAATCAAACTGCAATCTTCAGGTTATATTAATGCAGTTTCTGGTGCTCAAGTATTTCATTTTAAAGATTTAATATTATATAAAGATGCTTCAGATGGAGCGCTTGATAATGCATTTTTAGATGCTGCGCAAATGATCGATCCAATAGATATAACTATTGATTCGTGTGAGTTAAGAGTTGTTGGCGAATTTGGTTCTGTACTGAATGCGAATGGAATTGTTATTGCTGACGCAGATGAAGCTGTTACAATAAAAAATAATGTTTTTCATAGGATACCTAAAAGTTCAATTATAATTAATGCTACTTCTGAAAGTAAACCAGCAGTAGTTGCAAATTATGTCATTAGAATGAATTCATTTAAACAAGCGATTTATTGTGCGCCTGTTTAGTAATTTAATTTAAAGGAGGTTATATGGCATTTGTTAATTATCCAGGTGGTCGTTTTGTTCTTAAACGTAATGAATCTGCCACAGTAAAAATGGGACCATTTTTAAATTCTGATGGAGATGTTGTTACAGGATTAACAATTAATCAATCTGATGTGCAATTATCAAAAAATGATGCAGCATTTGCACAAAAAAATGATTCTTCAGCTGCAACAGATTTGGGTAATGGATGGTATGATGTATCATTAAATAATAATGATGCTAATACTCAAGGCAATTTATTAATTTTTATTAATGTATCTGGTTGTTTACCTGTATGGCGCTATATTGAAGTAGACGCGTCTTCTGAACCGCTTTAATATTTTATACTGATTGCTAAATTTTAGCAATCAGTATTTACTACGAAAATAATTACATTTTTTAAATAGATTAATAAAAAATAACACTGATATAAGGAGTAATGATTATGTCAAATATTCTGCCAAAAATTTATAATAACACATTCTATGAATGTGCTGTTCCTGGCGATAGTGAACACGTTATACATTTAGACAATGTAAACAGCCCTGATATTCGTAATAATATTATTTACACATCAACGACAAATAATGCAATAGGAATATTTGCTACTAATATTACTGGTACTCCAATTTGTGATTATAATGACGTTTTTGGTATCAATACTCTTTATTCAGGCATAACTCCAGGAATAAATTCACTTAACGTTAACCCTCAAATGATCGACCCTGATAACTTTAATTATCTTTTAATGAGAGGACCTTGCAGAAATTCAGGAGTTGATGTAGGCTTAACTATTGATGCTGCAGGAATAACGAGACCTCAAGAATCTGAATATGATATTGGTGCATTTGAATATGTATTCTCAACAATGACTTTTTTCGTTAATGCTCTTGGTTCTGCCACATATCCTTTTGACACTCCGGCTAAAGGTGCGACGTCAATTAGCAATTTGTTAAGTAGTATATCACAAGAAGATGGCGACATTTATGAACTTACAGATGATGCTGAAATCGATAATTCTACTACTACAATTAGTATCAGAAAAAGTATAACAATTAGATCATATTCTGGTAATACTGAAAATGCCGTTGTTAAGCTTCAGAATGCAGGATTGGGTATAAACATCTCTAGCGATCCAACTATTGATACAATAAAATTTCAAAATATTAAATTTTATAAACCAGGACCAAACGCTGTCGCTGCATTTTTTATTAAAGGTGGCACATCAACTAATGCTTTGAATAATCTTGAAATAAGTGGTTGTGAATGTTATGTCGTCGATACTACGAATAATAATTCGTATTTTTTCGAAGGTAATGGAGGCGCAGCTAATTCATTTATAAACTCGGTCATTCGAGACAATCTCATACATGATCTCGATAAAGGTATTTCAATAACAAGTGGTAGTATTAATTTAACTATTAAAAACAATACAATATATAATATCACTAATTCAGCTATAACAACTGCAGGTTCATCAAATGATGATTGTACTATTGAAGGTAATATTATATATGATTTTAATACTGGCATTAGTATGAATGCATCAGATAATAGTAATTATAATATAAAAAATAATGTGTTCTATGATGGAGTATCTGCGATTGTTCAAAGTAATGCAATAATTACTTCTGGAAGTATAGTAAACAATTCAATAAGAAATATGTCAGCAGCCGCAGTAATTTTACCTATAGGCGCGACAAATTGTATTATTGCAAATAATATCATTCATGGTAATGGAAATACGACTCCTATAGGCTTTGATTTAAATGAAATAATTGCAGCTAATTGTATCCTTGATTATAATAATGTATTCGAATGTATTACTGCTTATAATCTTACTGGTACAGGTGGTCATATAACTGTTGAGGGGCCAAACAGTATCGCAATCGATCCTTCATTTAAAGATATTGATGATTTAAATTTGGATCTTATAAGCCCTTGCATTGATTCTGGTGTAGGAAATGCAACATACGCTGCCATACCTACTAGTGATATTAATAATGTTGCTAGACCAAATAGCCATCCTGATCATATTGATGTTACTGATGGTACTGATATTGGCGCATATGAAATTATTTCAAACTGGGTTATTACATATCCAAAATTGGGAACTGTTAATGAAACAGCTCAATTTTTAGTACAAACTAATATTGATAGTACAGCATATTTTGTTGTTGTACCAGATAATGATCCTGCACCTTCAATGTCTCAAATAAAAGCAGGACAAGATAGTACAGGATCTTCTGTACCTGAAGGTTTTTCAGGAAATGTATCACTTACTGCAAATGTAGAAAACGAGTTATTAGCGTTTAATTTGATGAATTTAACACCTTATGATGTTTATATTGTCGCTGAAGATGGTGGAAGTATATTTATTCAAGGCTCACCTATAAAACTTGATTTTACAACACTTGATTTGACTGAACCTTCATGGAACACTACATACCCTAAAACAGGCACAATTGGTGGTACTAATGCACAATTTTTAGTAGAAATTAATGAAAATGGTAATGCGTATTTTGTAGTGGTTCCTAATGGTGACCCAGTGCCTACATCTCAACAAGTAAAAGATGGACAAGATTCTACAGGAGCACCTGTTGCAGCTGGTTTTTCAGGCAGTGTTACATTAGTTCAAGACGTTGAAAATAGTTTTGCAGCATCAAATTTAATGAGCGAAACTAACTATGATGTATATTTAGTCGCAGAAGATACAAGTTCTAATTTACAAGCATCACCTGCTACTATTAATTTTACAACAAGTGATGTTACTATGCCAGAATGGGTAACTTCATATCCTAAATATGAAACAGCAGAACACGAACTTAATTTTTTACTTAATTTGTCTGAAAACGGAGTAGGTTATGTAGTTGTACTTCCTAAGTATGCTGCTCCTCCTACTTCACAGCAAGTAAAAGATGGCCGGGATTCAACAAATACTCCAGTTCCTGTGGGTTTTTCTGGAAATACTACTTTGACTGTAGGTTCTGAAGCCATAATTACAACTACAAATCAATTTGCAGGAACAGATTATGATGCTTATATTGTTGCTGAAGATTCTAGCGGCAATTTACAAACTTCACCTGTTAAACTTGAAGTTACAACATTATCCAAGATCACTCGTCAGAAAACAATACCTGCATCTGAAGTTGGCGCTCTTGTAACAATAAGATTAACAGATCTTGCTGTTGATACTTCAAAATTGTATCCTGGATCATTTTTGATTCTTGTTAATCCAATTGTTGAAACAAATCAATATGAATTTGTTGATTCTGCTAGTCAAAGTTTACGAGTTAAAATTCTTGGTGATCCCAATAAAATATCGAGAATAATTAAAGTTGCTGTTAATGATGGCGTTCATACAAGTGATATATTTGATTTTAAAGTCACTGTTACAATGCCAAGAAAAAAATCAAAACCAGTTGGTTATAGTATACAACCAAGTGATACTGGAACTAGAAGATTTTAATGAAATATTTCAAAATACGAAAAGATTTGTGATGTACTATTACTTAATACTCTCAATAATTATTGAGAGTATTATTTTTACAATACTAGATAGAGGAAAATTATGAAAAGATTACTTCATTTATTATCGTCATTGTTAAAAGACAAAAATAATGATGTCTGGTCATCTACAAGATTCACTTTATTATTGACTGTTATACTTTCAAACTTTTCAATATTTAGCGTATGGGTCGTTGTCTGCTTATATAATAAGGATATAATTAATATTCCATCGTCGATAATTACATTATATTCATTAGCAAATGGAATAACATTAAGTGGTAAAGTTGTTCAAAAGAGACATGAGTTAAAACACGGGAATGGAAAATGATAAGAAATATTTAAGAAAAAATTATCATAAAGCTTTATATCACGAGTTATCCATGTAAATTGCATAAGAATAGTCTTTTGACTAGCAAGGATAGTAGCAATGTTACTATCATTTTTTTTGCCCTTACGATTTGCAAACCGTCTTGCACAGCACGCTCTCTGCAACAATCTTCGATATTTTAGCTGATTAAAAGTTCAGGAGGTTATTATGCCATTTGAACTTTTTAAAAAAATTTACAAAGGAAGCAAGAAAGGCGATTATCAATTAATTCTAAGGGTATGGTTACGTTTGGAGTAATTTTTGTTGAAAAATTTATACATAATAATCAATATACAGAGGTATATTGATAGAGACAGGCGATTGATAGGGTTTAAGTTTGTTAATATTCGTGCAAATAATATACAAAAGTTAACTAAGCATCGATCATCATATATGATGTCAATAAAATCAGCATTGGATAGCTTAGATTATTCTTTTGCAACAACTGAAAGATTCTATGCAGAAATCGAAGATACTAAAGAGTACGGTCGACTAATTGTTGTTGATTGTAGTAAAAAGATTGAATAAAATTTACTAATATTATATAAAGGAGATTCTGATGGACAAAACAGTTTTAAGTCGTCCAACAATGACAAAGATATTCCGAAAGTATGATTTATTAGACATTCTTGAAGCAATTAAGATTACACGTTCTGAGGATGATCAATCTTTTCTTGATGAATGCATTGAACAACTTAAAAATCGACGAGATACAGAAGTTAGTTCATTAACTAAAGAATTATTTGAAGATAATTTACCATTTGATACAGGTGATCCATCAATGATTTTATCGCCGTTGGAATGTTTACGTCGTTATCCATCAGCCCGAAAAAAATTAATTGAATTAGTACCTGAATTAAAGAGTGATTTAAAATGATAACAGAATAAAATTATTGATGAAAAAAGTTTCCCCCATAACACATAAGCGCATCTCTAGTAAAAATTATTATTTCATCATCAAGGAGAAAATATGCGGCTTAAAAAGATCAACAATATCAGTTTGCGCTGTAAAATATATACTATTAAAATACAGCTTAAAGAAGCTCGTCGTAAAAATAGCAAAAACATTCAGACACTTGAAGAAAAATATTCTTCACTCAAAAGAAAAAGTAAAATCATCGATAGATGAATTGAATATGATCATATGATAATTGTCAATAACTGTTTTAAATAAAATCTTGTAAAGGACATATCGTGAAACAAAAACTTATCATCTTTGCATTAATCATTGTTGCTGTATTTTTTATGTTCGCGTCTATTAAAAAATCAATGAACTTCAATGTTCATTACAAAGGTAAAGTACAAAAAATAGTCGATAAAAGAATCAAAGCATTAGTTAAGGAAGAAGCTTTAAAAGAGAAAAAATAATGAAGCACTTATTGATACTAATTAGTATAATAGGAGAGATTTTGACAAAGCAAGAAAAGATAACAGAATTACTAACTGCACTAGGCAAAGGTCATAGATTATATCATATCTTTCATAATACTGAAAAAGAAGAATTTTTTATCGAATATTATAGAGGCACGGCGGCTTTAAGATGTGCAGGCTGGGGTTCAGCCTGTGGCCTTCCAATACAAAGATTAACAAGTATTCTTGACAATCCTTATGAATGGCATGTAGGTGAACTACAAGAAGGAATAGAGAATTAGGAGCGTTTTTATTGTTGGAATGAAAACTGTAATAACGAGATACCAAAGCGTGAAAACGAATGGAAAAGAAAAAATGAGTAGATATTCAGTTAACATATTTGTTAACAATGAACATCGCATCATGGATGTGCCACGGCATATATATGATGTTATTAAAGGAATGACAACTCAAGTTAACGAATATAATAAAGATTATAGGATGAAAAACATTAGCTTCACAGTTAATCAAGAAATAAATTCTCATGGTGCTACAATTTTTAGATTTGAATGGATGTTAAATGGTAAACGTATTACAGATCTTGGTTTTGAAGACGAGTATGATTTTATTCGACTTGTAAATTCAGTAAAGCTTTCTACAAAAAGAGCAATTACATTATTTAACAATTGGCAAAATAATATTGGGACTAAAGATGGTCTTATACAATTACGATTTAATTTAGCATTACTGGAGAAAGCAGTATGACAATGTATAGCAAAGAACAAATTGAATCCTTGAAAGAAGCTGTTATTGGCAGAAAAGTAACCGATTTTTATCATGAAGATGATGGTGATTATTATGTAATGGTATTTGATGATGGTTCAGAGATGAGTTTCAGATACATGTCTGATATTGTAAATAGATAAAGAGCATAACATAAAAAAATTTAAGTTCTTTTTAAAAGGACGAAGAGGGTGCAACATGCAATTGTCGATAATAATATATGATGGTTCAAAAGCTTTAACCCTGAATATATGTAGGAGTAAGATGAAAGAATTAACTAAAGACGAAATAGATAAGATCATGCAAGAACTTAAATTTGGACAAATATTGAAATTATCTGTATGGCAAATATTCTTCAAAAAAAGACATGAATATTTTATTACGGAATATAGAAAAGGTAGAACTGCTCGAAGCGCATTTGTATCAACTGTTGATTATTACAAAAGGAAAAAGAAATGAAACTTGAACTCGATGTTAATCCCAGTGAATTAGGTAACTCAGTAAAAGACATATTAGATTCTTTAGAACCTGAGCAGAAAAAAAGATATCGCGAAACAAGTTATGGTCGAATGGTTAAAGCAGCCCTATGATTATGAGCGTGTAGTTAAAGAACAAGAAATTATCGACACTTTAAAGAAACGAGGCCGTTAATTATGAAAGAAACAATTGAATATTATAAATCATTAGTAAAAATAATGAATATATCTGAATTTAGACCAGGCAGATTATGTATTGTTGTTACTTATGAAACATTTGAAGTATTAAAATTAATTAGTGAGATACCTTATCCTGTAAGAATTATTACGTGTACAAAAGTTTCACGCTCATAAGATAACATAGCTAAACTTTCAAAGTGATTTTTGATGAGGATTATATCTTTGATTAATTACTTGATTATAGAAGTATTATTTCAAGAAATTATGAAGAAAGAAGTAATGAGGGACGACAAACACGAATGAAATGGTCATTAGTTATTGTATTTGTATCACTAGTATTTGCAAATGATGACACAGTTACAGTTGATACAGTTAACAATGTACATTTACGAATAAAACATAGTGTAAATTTTCGAGATCCAAAAGACGATTCAAACAAAGTAGATTGGTGGGTTGGTGCTAAAGGATCAATTGTATTTGATTCTTTGTTGGGTTTTGAAATTAGACTTAAAACAAGCATGGAACGTGACAATGGTAGGAGATACTACCAACACAGTGAAAAAATTGGATTTAAGTATGGATATGTACAATACTATGAAGACACTGAAGATGGTATTCAATTATTGAATATTACAGGTCATTTTGTATTTTGGGATATCCTTAGAGTGGGTGGAGATTTTGCATGGGATCACTGGGAAGAAAAGTTTGGCGTATATGCTGCTATAAAATGGAAATGGTTCTTTACTGAAATTGTATTTTGGGATCAAATTTATAGAATCCGAGCAAGTCTCGAACCAACAATACCATTGGGTAAACGAAAATTATTTGTAATCGGTGCTGATTGCGAAGTGATTTATGTAGATAAATTAATTGATTGGAATGCAGGTTATTCAATAGGATTTAAGGTGGATATGAAATTATGAGTGTGCAAATAAGTGCTTGTCGAGTTAGTAAAGCATATGAAGATGATGAAGCGATGAAGAGTCTCGCAGAAGATTTTTTTAATAATTTAACAAAGGGTCATTTTTCAACAAGTCCATGTCAACATGAACCAAAGTGTAGATAATTGTCTAGTGACGAAATGGAAGAGCTAAAAAAAAATGATTAACCATTTACAAAGTATATATGGAAAAGAATAATGGAGTATTTATATAATGGGTTTGTCAAAGTACTCACATGAAAGAAGAAGAAAAAGAGGTGGTTTTGGTAATCAATATCACAAGTATTACAAGAAGAGTTAAAATATTAGAGGAAATAGATGCCAGACAGTAGAAAGTTAGCAGTATCGTCAGATTCAGTGTTTTCAATTAGAGATTTAGTTCCTAAAGATCACAAACTTTATCACTTTTTTAATTTTGTCGATCAAAATTATGATCGGCCTGAAGATGTGTTAAAAGCAATGTCAACAATGCTTGATTTTGACAAAGGTCTTCGCGCATTGTTGCAAAAAAAGGGTAAAAGAAATATATTAGGAGTCTTAAAAGCAGAGAGTTGTCAGAATATGCAAAGCGACAAATTGAAATTAAAAAGCTTTTAAATATTAAAATTGATGATGACGATTATGATGATGGAATTGTTAAAGAAGCTGAAATTAATGATCGCAATACATCGTATATAAATGATGATATTTTAAATTGGTTATTACGATTGCCAAAAACAGATGGTTTCAAGATATTGGGCTTTATTGATGCAAATAACTTTGAAAAAATGACAAATTTGCCAGAAAATAAAGAGAATATGCATATCTTTATTATGATGGAATATAAAACTCGTAAATTACTCTTGCAAGTGAAGACTAAGTTGTATATGGGTATGGTATATTTAGATGACGTTAGATTTGTTGGCAAATATGATGATGTTCGAGAACCAGTAATTACAGCATTGGAAATGTTGATCATAAGAAATTTTATTCAAACGTTTGATATTAAAAAGAATGTATTAGAATTTAATGGTCATTTAGTTGCAAGAGAACGAACAAAAGTTGATGAAAAGATAAATCAATATGATATCAAGCCTTTAGTTAAGAATATTCGAAAGGTGTTAAAGAATGGTCGTAAAAGAGGAAGAGTATTTATTGGAAGACAAGGCACAGGGAAGTCGAGTATTATACGTAAACTTGAGGAAATATTAACAGACATAATTATCATAAAACTGTCACCTGATGAATTTTTCACATCCTCAAGTATAAAGAGATGTTTTGAAATAATAAAAACTATACAACCAGCTTTAGTAATTATTGAAGATATGGATTCATGTAGATTTAAAGATAAAAATGAGCGAGTCGGGACTTTCATTAATGAGATTGATGACAGTAATAATGATTTGAATATCTTTCTTTTAGTTACTATAAATGACCCTGATTTGGTTCACAAGACCATTATAGATAGGCCAGGGAGGTTTGACGAAGTTGAAGAAATTAAACCGCCTCAAACAGTAAAAGAAGCATACGAAGTAATGAAATCAAAATATGACAAACTTCGCCGCGCATATACAGAATTTGAAAAGATTGATTTTCCAAAACAAAAAGATATTGATGAAAAAATAATAAAACAATGCGTAGATCAAAATTTTACGCAAGCAGAGTTGACGAGCGGTATAATCGAGAACGTGTTTATTAACGTTGATGATGCAAACAATTTCGATTTTAATACTGAAATTGCAAATGCAGTAGAGCTATTTCAAAAATCAAAAACGAGTTTGAAAACGTATAAATTTAATATTGATGATGAAGAACTTCCTGAAAATAATTGTTGCGAAGAAGCAGCAGATAACATTGAAGATAAACCAGTATTGAAAAAAACTGTACATTAGGAGAAAAATATGGGAGCTGATTATTCAGCAATGGTTAGACGAAACTATGGAAATTCATAGTACTGAAAAAAAGTATGTTTTTTGTAATGCTAATTGCGAATTTGATGGTGTTTATGAACAATATTTACGAATGATAAATCGATGTCAGTTTGTAAATTTGAATTAGCAACTATAATTTACAATGCTATGCTAATGATGATAATGATGAATATTGGATTGGAATAGTCGTTAATGATACATATAGTAATGGTGGCAACGAAGAAGATTTTGGTCGTGTTCCTGATAATTTGAAATCATTACTTACTTAAAGAGTTACTTGAACCTTATGAGTTATAGGACGAATATTATTATTGGTTATATAGTATTTTATATTGTTCATGCTAAATAAAGGATAAGCTATGGATTCAATTGATATTATTAAAAGGGGACAGATGGATATGCTTGCGAAAAAGTATAATGAAACAGGGGATGATTCAATATTTGAAGATTGCTCGCAGCAAACCATCGACGATATCAAAGAAATAGCAAAACAGTTAAAGGAAAGTAATGATTGAAATAACACATAGAAGCGTTCAAATACATAAATTATCTATGCAAAATTCTAATATAAAAATGATATGGGATGCAGCTAAGCGTGTCAAACGTGAATTGCCATTGACGCAGCCTGAAGTAAAGATATATTTGAAATCAGAAAAGCTTGATGATCCAATAGCTATTCGAATATATTTCAAATTGATCGTATCAGAATATTTTCGTGATTATATGTTTTCATTGGCAGACTATGCATTTGGCAGTGAACATATATACGAAATCATAAAGGCAATATATTGGTCTGTATGGGTTCAACTTGATCCTCAAGCATCTGATTTTAACAATAGACCAAAGTATATTCAAAATGGACGGATAAGTTACTAATGAAAACAAAGAAAGATCGACAATATTCTTACAACCATACAAAGCAAAGGCTTGTAGAAAGGTTAGTGTCGACTTGGCCGTTTTTGAGTATGATAGACTGTGTCAAAAATATATTAATGGTGATGTAAAAATAGTTGATCATGATAAAAGTAATAACCAAGTGATATTTGAAACATTATTTAAAGATAAAAAAATTAAATTCGTGTGGTGCGAAAAACGTAAACGTATAACAACGGCAATAAAATGATTGTAAAAATTGGATGTAAATTTTGCAAATTTAAGTGCACTGCAAAAAGACAAAGAGTTGGCAAATTTTTTAAAGCCTTAGATCAATTTTATTATTTGTCAAAATATGAGAATACTCATTTTCTTGGTACTGATTTACTTTTAAAAAATCAGAATATATGAAATATTATACAGGAATTGGCAGTAGAGAAACGCCTGATGACATTCTTAAGTTAATGACTAAGATCGCAAAATATCTTTATCATTTAGATTATACATTACGAAGTGGCGGTGCTGACGGCGCAGATACTGCATTTGAAATTGGTGCTGGCGAAAAGAAAAAGATATACTTACCTTGGCGAAGATTTAATAATTCTGATGTACCCTTCGTAAAAATTCCTGATGAAGCTTATAAAATTGCAGCGCAATTTCACCCAGTTTGGGATAGATTAAAAGAATATTCAAAACATTTTCATGCAAGAAATGCAATGCAAATTTTAGGTGAAAATTTGAATGAACCTACAGACTTTGTAATCTGCTGGACAAAAAAAGGAAAGATAACAGGAGGTACTGGTCAAGCTTTGAGAATAGCTATCGCTTATGATATACCGATTTTTAATTTAGCAATTAATAAAGATAAACAAAGAATTTTACAAAAGCTATGAGAATGGAAGTAAAATGCATACGATGAAAATGAGTTGTTGCACGTTTACACATGACAATTTTGAAGGTAATGTAATCATAACTGATTCATGTAAGCCAAAAGCAACAATAACAGTGCCTATACATGAACTAGAGTGTTTTGTTGCGTTAAAAAAGCAAAGAGACATGATATCAAAAATTGAACAAGCTGATGATAAGGAAATATTAGAAGGTTATACAGGATTATGAAAATAATAAGTTATAAAAATAAAAATCGAATGAAATTGTTTTTAAGGCGTTTTAAAAAAGTGCCGAAAATTATCTTTTTAGATATTGATGGTGTGTTGAATAGTGAAGTTGATTTTAAAAATTATACAGATGAAGAAAAAGAAAGGTATCATGATATTGCAATGCGGCCATTGAAACTATTAGATGATTTAGTTACTGAAACAAAAGCGTTAATTGTTGTATCATCAACATGGCGAAGTCGCAGTCATACATGGTTACTCAGGGAGGTACTTGATAAGCCAATAACTGATGTCGATAGATTACAAATGATATTTAAACAACGTGGATTTAAGAACTGGAAATCAATTATAGCAGTGACGCCTGTCTTGAAAAGTGAAGGTATGGTGCGTGGTAATGAAATATATTATTGGATTAAACATAATGAGAAGATATTAAATTGCAATCATAATGATTTTAGTTCATATGTTATTTTTGATGATGATTCAGATATGCTATTATGGCAGCAAAAACACTTTTTCAAGACTGATGGATATGTCGGTTTAACAAGAAATTTATGTTATAAAGCAAAATATTTTTTAAATGGTTACAAATACAAGTAGAGGATACAATGAATCGTTTTGAAAAGGCTTGTGAAATATCAAGAAAATTGAATGAAATGATACGTAAAAATCAAGACATATTAAGTGCTTACAATACATACAAGTCGATATTTATGTATCAAAATAGTGATGTTGTTGAAAGTGAAAAGACTAGACGATTTGATAGAAAATTGGCTGAAATAAGCGACTGTATTGATGTAGTCGACAAAGCAATGAATGTATTGCAGCCGGTTGTTAACGATATTGATACATTGAATGAACCATTATGAAATCACTTGAATTAGCAAATATTGGATATCAATGTGAAATCTTCAAAAATCAAACAGAAAATTTTATAGCAATGTTTCATGATTTAGACAGTTATTCAATACACTTTGTTTTTCATCTTTTTCATGGCGTTGAAATTATTGGTTATAAATGTCCTGATGAAGTTGTTAGAGATTTTTGTAATACAATGTATATTGAATTTTGTAAAACAATACATTGTAATCCCGAGACAGAAGGAGATTAGCAGATGTTAAATGATTTACTTATACAATTATTTGGAACACTTATAGGCGCTTATATCATGGCTGCAATTTTGTTTCGTGACATTAATGTAAAACGTGGTGTATTCAAATGGGTTGACAGTATCGTAAAAGACGCTTTTAAGGAAATGCGATGATAAAATTTGTAGGTAATTTTGGTAAAAGTGCTTTATTGGGATTGGGTCTTAGTGAATTAAACATTCGTAAATTAAAAGAAGGTCAACCAATTTTAGTCAAAACTGATGATGTACCCGGCATGAGTGAGTCACTAAATTGGAATGGTAATGTGCTTATTCTTTATGGGCGAACTGAACAAGAAATAGCAGAGAATATTGGTCAGCATGTTGATATGAAGAATGTGCAGACTAATATTGATG
>Ga0180430_10001616_pt1 | contig 21574 bp, 17 predicted proteins | sample SS_ome_9_FD_132999 | JGI IMG/M metagenome (GOLD analysis project Ga0180430, IMG submission 132999) | Hypersaline lake sediment archaeal communities from the Salton Sea, California, USA - SS_1_S_2 metaG | ecosystem: Environmental > Aquatic > Non-marine Saline and Alkaline > Hypersaline >... | reverse complement strand
TCTTTCCACCCTTCACACCATTTTTTTGGTTTTTTTATTATATTAAACCTGCTTTTTGTAATGCCATTAAATCCTCAGTACTGAGCTTTTCACCACGTTTGAATCGTTCAAAGATTTCATTTGCCTCTTTATAGATGTTTGAATCATCAGCTTTTTTGCGTTTGCGGATGAATTGATCACTTGCTTGCCCTATTTCTCGCTCTAATTCATGAATTTGATCAACATGTGAGATGAAATTTTTATGGACATCATCCGCTTCAATTTTTGTAGTGACAATACTATCCTGAATGGTATTGACTTTTTTGATGTTGTTATCTAGCTTTGAAATTAAATTAATCATAAGTTCATGTTCCTGCTGAGCTCGAGAAGCCAGGTTTTCAACAAGATCATGTTGTTTTTCTGCTTTTTTCTTATAGGATTCCTCTTCCTCTATAGCTTTTTTCAATTTTGGATCCTTACTTAAAATTTCTTCATGTTTTTTTATCTTCGCATGAAGACCTCTAATGATTTCGACAACCTTTTTTTCCTTCTGTGGAGACATCGGCTGTGTCATTTGTTCGGTTTCTAAAGAATGAAGTTGTTTTCTCAGAGCAGCAACATTAGTTCCAGATCCCTGAGATCGTTGTCGCTCCAGTTTTTTTATATTTCGTTTAATTGTTTGACATTGCTCATTGAGAGTGTCACGTTGTTCTTTGGAATGCTTTACACGCTCATTTAAATCATCACGAAGTTTCTTGTGTTCCGAGATTTCGTTTCTTATTTTTCGTATCGCAGCATTTAGAGCATCTCGTTCTTCTGCAAGTTTTTTTGATTTTGCATGAAGTGTGTTTCGTTTCTCCTTTAGATCATTCGCAATTTTTTGTAATGAATCCTTTTTCATTCTCATGTCGTCTATTGATTCAGGCATGACAAACCTCTGTCTGTTTTTTGCTTGGTAATAGAATGGGTTAAATGAAAAGTGTTTCTTAAGTATTTCGAGTGTTTTAATACTAAAAACATGAGATAAGACAAACCTTTAAAATTTTAATTATTATCAATCTTTACATATATATATGTTTCCTTCTTTTAACATACTAAAATCCATAAGAAAATCAATAGCATATTCGCAAAAACCATGTGATTTATATAGCCTGAAATTGTTCCAGGTGGCCTGGGGAAGCAAACGTGATTCACACGATTGAGCAATTTGGATGGACCGCTCGAATTGTATGGGATGTTTTATCTCAACAAGGTCCTTTGGATTTTGAGGAAATACAGACTCATTCCCATCTCAGGGAATATGAAATCCATATTGCTATAGGTTGGCTTGCCAGGGAAAATAAAATATTCTATAATAGCGATAAGTATCTACTTTCGGAAACAAATTTAACACCAGATATTGGAACTAACGCTGGAGTTATTTGGAATATTTTGCATAATCATGGTGCCAGTGATATTAATCATCTAGAAAACCAATCGAATCTTGATAAGGAAGATATCTATGAGGCGATTGGATGGCTTGCTCGAGAAAAAAAAATTAATCTACGTATGAAGAACCCATAAATCATAGCACTGTTTACATGTGGACAAGCTTATTAAATCAAGGAGTATTCCAGGATGATGCTTAGTGATGACTCATGGAAGAATTCCTAAAAGAACAACTAGATCTTTCCTACTTTAGAGAACATGGATACTCACGCAATAAATGCACTAAATGCGGTGCGTATTTCTGGACATTAAACAAAGAGGATACTGTTTGTGGAGATCAACCCTGCGTACCCTTTTCTTTTATCAACAAGCCACTTGGAAGCAAACCATTCAACTTACATGAAGTCCGGGAGAGTTTTCTTTCATATTTCGAATCCAAAGATCATACTCGACTTCATTATCCTGTTACCGGGGAGCGTATGCCAGTCATTGCTCGGTGGAGATCTGATATATATTTGACCATTGCCTCTATCGCTGATTTTCAACCACATATTACTTCAGGAATTGTCCCACCACCAGCAAATCCACTGGTAATTTCTCAACCCTGTATTCGGTTAAATGACCTCGATGAAGTTGGGCGAAGTGGCCGTCATTTAACCATGTTTGAAATGATGGGGCATCATGCATTTAATAAACACACTGATGAGATTTATTGGAAAAATGAAACCGTTTTCTATTGTGATGAATATTTTACCAAAAAAATTGGTATACCAAAAGAGAAAATCACATATAAAGAACAATTATGGTTTGGAGGGGGAAACGCAGGACCCTGTTTAGAAGTCCTTGCTGGTGGACTTGAAATTGCAACCCTTGTGTTTATGAACATGAAAGCAGATGATCAAGGAGAATACATTATTGAGAATGAACGATATAGCCCCAACCCCTTAAACATTGTTGATACCGGCTATGGACTTGAACGAATCGCTTGGATAACACAGGGCACTAAACAAGTCTATGAAACCGTTTTTCCCGAGATAATCAATTGGATTAAAGAAAAAACAATGGGTGAATCTGATGATGCAGTAGTTTATTCTCTTGCGGATCATTCAAAGACCCTCTCGTTTATGCTAGGAGATGGGATTGTTCCATCAAATGTAAAAGCAGGGTATCTCGCTCGTTTGCTTATTCGTAGAAGCCTTCGGTTTATTGAACAGCTCAAATTAGACATAAAGTTAAAGGAGATTGTACTGCTACAATTAGAGCATCTTCAAACGGATTTTCCTTCATTAATTAAAGAGAAAAATCACATTGCTGAGATGCTTGATATTGAAACCAAACGGTATTATGAGACCGTACATAAAGGAGAGCAATTAGTTAAGCGGTTGATTCAGCAACATCAAAGTATTGATGATGAAACCCTTATTCGACTCTATGATACCCATGGCATGCCTCCATCTATTGTTAAATCAATTGCACAAAAAGAAGGCGTGCATATTGAGATCCCTGATGATTTTGAATCAAAGCTCGCTGAATTGCACACCCATGAGACAAAACAAAATGAGGATGAGGTCACAGAAAAAAGAACACTTCCATCAACACATACTTTGTTTACAGAAGATCATTATAGAAAAGAGTTTCAAGCAAAAGTACTCCAGGTTGAAAAAAAGGGTGAAGAGTATGAAGTCATTTTAGATCAAACCGCGTTTTATCCTGAAGGTGGTGGTCAACTCCATGATGTTGGATATCTACAAACAGAAAACGGGGAGACCCGTACTGTTATCAATGTAATCCGAGATCAGGAAAGCATTCTTCACTATATTGACGGTCCATTAGATGAAATGGAGCAGGTTAAAGGATTCATCGATTGGGAACGCCGATATACACTTATGAAGCATCATACAGGAACCCATGTGATCAATGGTGCGTTACGAACCATTTTAGGAGACCATATCTGGCAGGCAGGATCACAACTTGGTATCGAAGATGCACGTTTTGATTATGCACATTATCAATCCTTATCAGATAAAGAAATTAGTCAAATCGAGGATCTAGCTAATTCATTCATAAAAAAAGGAATTGAAGTACAAAAACTACACATGGAACGAAACAATGCAGAGGAAACATTTGGATTTCGGCTTTATCAAGGAGGAGTACCACCCGGAGATATGATCCGTGTGCTCAATATCCCTGAAATCGATGTTGAAGCTTGTGGAGGGACCCATGTAAATAATATAGCTGAAATCGAAAAAATACGAATAATAAAATCAGAGAGGATCCAAGATGGAGTCAATAGGATCGTGTTCGCTGCTGGCCATATGGTAGATGCATATAAAAAAGAAGAACAAGAATTATATTATCATCTTGTAGAGATACTTGCACACACCTATAAAATTCAAACTCATGACCAGATTCCTCAACAGATACAACAGATAAGCACGTTATTTTCTGTTCCTCACGATCAATTACAAAAAACACTTCATCGTTTTTTAAAGGAAACAAAATTACAAGGACCCTATCAAGTCAATACGTTATTGGATGCTGGTGAACATCTCTTCAGCGAATGGAAAAAATCAAAAAAACAGGGTAAAACAATATCAGGTTGTGAAATCGAGCAACTAAAAGAACAAGCGGAGGTAATTCCTGGCACATCAATTAAACTTATTATTGGGACCACAACAAGCAATAGTATTGCAGTGGTCGGAGCAATCATCGCAGAGGATGATTTTATTGTTCATTTATATGATGGGAAAAAAATCACTTCAGGTGCTTCAGAGAATATCTCTATTGATTTCAGCGAACGAATCGCAAATGAAATAGGAGCAGTTCTTGGTGGGAGCGGGGGTGGAAAACCTCGATTAACTCAGAGTGGTGGACCTAAAAAAGATCAGGTTGAAAAAGCCTTGCAACTTGCAAGAAACCTAACAATTCAAACTATCCAATAGGATAACATTTAAATGGAAGAAAAACAACCTGTAAAAAATGCCAGGGAGAAAAGTTTATAGTTTTATAGTAAGGTGTGCAACCGTGATAATAACCATTGTTGCTATGCTCATACCTATTACAAACCACGGGGGTATCTTTAATGCGGTCCGTTCTTCTGCATCAAAATATCGTATTAACCCCGCAGAGGAGTGAAATCCTTCACCTTTGTTTTTTGCCATGCTGATTTCTCCGTAGTAACCTTAGAAGCAGATTAGTTTTTCATATATTAAAGTTTTCCATCACAGTTCACCCCCAAAAACCTGTTGTAAAAGAGTAAAAAAACCTTTTAGGAGGTCAATAGCTTTTCATAATTTTTTATAAAAATTCTCATTCATTCTTCTATTTCATCAATAAATAGCCAAACATACTATTTTTAAATAAATAATAATCGTTATAAATCATTTTTGAATTTATAGGGCAATTATCAATTTGGATGGTGAAGGGATGAATGGATTAAGTACAAATAAAAAATTAGGTGTTTTTGTCCTTGCTATGATGAATGTTGCCGTCGTAATGAGTCTTCGCGGCATTCCTATGATTGCAAAAACAGGGCTTCCGATGATCTTCTTTTTACTGTTTTCAGTGCTCGTGTTTCTTATACCCGTATCATTGATCTCAGCTGAGCTTGCAACTGGTTGGTATAATAAGGGTGGCGGAGTATATCAATGGGTAAAAGAAGCATTTGGTGATCGCTGTGGATTTCTTGCAATATGGTTACAATGGATGCAGAATGTAATATGGTTTCCAACGGTATTAGCATTTGCTGCAGGAGCATTAGGATACCTATTTTTACAACCAACCCTTGTAAATAGTAATGTTTTTACATTTTTTATGATTATAATAATATATTGGGTAGCAACATTAGTCAATTTAAGGGGATTGAAACTTGCTGGTAAGGTTACAACTTCACTTGTAATCATTGGGACAATTATTCCTGCTATTCTCATAATTGTTTTAGGAGTGCTTTGGATTGCTATGGGAAATCCAATAGAATTTCTGAAAACATCACATAGTATAATTCCTGATTTTTCAAATTTTGGTAATATATCATTTCTTGCAGGTATAGTATTATTATTTGCTGGTATGGAAGTATCTGCTGCTCACGTGCGTGAAGTACGAAACCCAAGAAAAGATTACCCAAAGGCAATTTTATTATCTGTACTCATTATTTTTGTTTTATTTCTAATAGGATCCATTGCACTGGCTGCTGCTGTTCCAGCTGATGTAATAAATCTTGATTCAGGTTTAATGCAAGGATTTAAGGTATTGTTAAATAACTTTGGAATTGGAATATTGTTACCATTTATTGGGCTTCTTGTTGCCTGTGGAGCCGTAGGTGGAGTTATTGCCTGGATAGCTGGCCCAAGTAAAGGTGTTTGTCATACTGCAGAATTTGGCGATATTCCACCTATTATGTCTAAGAGAAATAAAGCAGGCGTACAGATTAATTTACTTATTATACAAGGATTAATAGTAACCGCATTAGCCTCGTTATTTTTAATTATTCCATCCGTAAATGATGCTTTTTTTATTCTCACAATATTGACTGCTGTTCCGTATCTAATTATGTATCTAATGCTTTTTGCAACAGGTGTAAAATTAAGATATTCACATCCTGAAGTTGAACGAGCCTATAAAGTCCCAGGAGGAAATGCAGGTATGTGGCTCCTTTCAGGAGTAGGGACTGGAGGAATACTATTTGCAATTGTATTTGCGTTATTTCCCCCCGCGCAGCTACCACATTTCATGAGTCAAGGTGTCTACGTTGCTTTAATTATCGGAGTAACCGCTGCGATAATACTTGCTGCGTTGATAATTAATTATAAGAAAAAACCAGGATGGACAGTAAAAACCGTGGAGGATTAAAATAAAAAAATATTGGAGGTTGGAAAAAAATGCTACATAAGAAAATAAATCTACATGAGATGAATGAGGACGAAAAGATTGTTACTCCAACATATGGAGCTAGGGAACTTAATCAAGATGTACCAAAATATGTCATGCCCGAATTTGAAACGTTACCAAGAAACGCATATAACATCGTTCATGATGAATTAATGCTTGATGGAAATTCTCGATTAAACCTAGCAACTTTTGTCACAACCTGGATGGAACCAGAAGCAAGACAATTAATGTCCGAAACCTTTGATAAAAATATGATCGATAAAGATGAATATCCACAAACCGCTGAACTAGAAATGAGATGCGTGAACATGATCTCACGCCTATACAATGCACATGAAGAGGGGCAAGCATGTGGTTGCTCAACGATTGGATCTAGTGAAGCAGCGATGCTCTCAGGTATGGCTCTTAAATGGAAATGGCGACAACGAATGAAACAACAAGGGAAATCATATGATCGGCCTAATCTTGTTATGGGAATCGATGTGCAAGTCTGCTGGGAGAAATTCTGTCGATATTGGGATATTGAACCACGTTTTGTAAATATGGAACATAACAGATATATCATAGATCCTCAAGAAGCTGTAAAACTCTGTGATGAAAACACTATTGGTGTTGTAGGAATAATGGGAACTACGTTCACCGGTCAATATGAACCTATTGAAGGCCTAAATCACGCGCTTGATCAATTAAACTCCGAAACAGGGTGGAATGTGCCAATACATGTCGATGCGGCAAGTGGTGGTTTTGTAGCACCATTTATCCAACCACATATCAATTGGGATTTCAGACTTCCATGGGTTAAATCAATCAATGTTTCAGGGCATAAATATGGAATGGTGTATCCTGGTGTCGGCTGGGCCATATGGAGAGATTGGGCTGAACTACCAGAAGATCTGATATTCAAAGTGAATTATTTAGGTGGAGATATGCCCACGTTTGCCATTAATTTCTCAAGACCAGGCAACCAAATTGTTGGACAATATTATAATTTCATCAGGCTTGGGAAAAATGGCTATAAAAGAATTGTTGAATCCTTACAAAAAACAGCAAGATATCTTGCAGATAACATTTCAAGACAAGGACCATTTGAGTTGTTATCATCTGGTGAAGACATCCCTGTCTTTGCATTTAAACTCCATAATGATTATAAGGCGAACTACTCTGTTTTTGATGTTTCAGAAATGCTTCGTCATCGAGGATGGTTAGTTCCCGCCTATACGATGCCTGAGAACATTACAGATGTCTCTGTTTTACGGATTGTAATAAAGGAAGGATTTAGTAGAGATATGGCAAACATGCTACTTGATGATCTACAACGTGTTGTCAAACATTATGAACAACAACCACAACACATGCATCAAATGCAAACAGCAACCCATGAACAGCACCATCGGCATCGTATGCATTGTTAATCTTCAGAAGAAAATAATCACAATAATTCATTTAATATCATGAGTGTACAGATCTCATGATATTCTTTTTCTTGTTTTCTTCTCATGTGAGCAAACATTGAAATATGCCATATCAATACGTATTCGAGAAGGGTGTGAACCAACATGAAAGAAATTGAGACGCTCATTAAAAAAGCTCGAAAATTAAAAGAGAGCGGGCTTACCGATCTTGATATCGCAGATGATTTAAATGTATCAAAAGAAACCGCAATCTGGTTATTAAACAAGGATAAAGAAAAGAAACCGGAGGGAGATTTGAAAGTAGGATGGCGAAGTATTGGAGTCTATCCCTCAAGGATTAGCTATGTATCAGATGCACTCTGTGATATTCTCTTAGAAGAAGTTGAAATCAAAGACCTTGAAATTGACACTGTTGTTGCTATTGCAATCAATGGTCTTCCTTATGCAACCTTTATTGCTGAGAAGTTAGGATTAGAACTCGCCGTATTTCGTCCACATCAAGAAAAAACTGGTGCATTTGCTTCGAATTATGCAGATGTTGCAGATAAAAATGTTGTCATTATTGATGATGTTGTGGGCACAGGAAGCACCTTCAAATTAGCGATCAAAGCAACACGAGCAGAGAAAGGAACACCAGTGTTATTACTTGCATTACTTAATAAACGAATGCAAAATGACATTGAGAAGATACCTTTGCGTTCCTTGATTCGAGCACGAGTCATATAAGAAAGGTTTTTTCTTTCTCTTTTTCATTTTTCTTAATTCGTAGTATAATATTATTGGTGAATACGATGCATTGGGCAGATGTCTTAGCAGAAGAATTATTACAGACAAATACAAAACATGTACTTGCAACAGGGATAACTCCTTCTGGACCAATCCATATTGGAAACATGCGGGAAGTGTTAACAACTGATGCTGTGTATCGAGCACTTATTAAACGAGATGCAGAGGTGGAGTTTATTTACATCGCTGATGATTTTGATCATCTCCGAAAAGTATATCCCCATTTGCCAGAATCCTATGCACAATATGTGGGACAACCGATATCTCAGATTCCTTGCCCCTGCGGAAAACATTCAAGTTATTCAGATCATTATTTAGAGTTGTTTTTAGGCTCATTAGATGAGATAGGCATTCAACCACATGTCTATCGAGCTAGTTCCATGTATAAAGATGGGGTATATTCTGAAGCAATTCAGACTGCATTAGAACACACGGATCAGATCAGACAAATTATTGAGACTATTTCTAAACGAAGCTTACCGAAACACTGGCTTCCTTTTAACATCAAATGTTCTAATTGCAATCGATTAACTGAGACAAAACCCCTGCTCTATGAATATCCTTACATTGAGTATCAATGCAGTTGTGGTTTTGAGGGACGAGCAGATGTGCGAAAAGGTGGTATTGGAAAACTTCCCTGGCGAGTTGACTGGCCAGCTCGCTGGAAAATGCTTGAGGTAACGTTTGAACCTTTTGGAAAAGACCTAGGAACCACTGGAGGAGCTCGACAGACCGGAGAGCGTATCGTTGAAGAAATCTACAAGTACCCTGCTCCAAAATATACCGTATATGAATTTATTCTTCTCAAAGGTAAAGGTGCAATGCATAGTTCAAAAGGAACCGCCCTCAGTTCACAGGAAATGCTTGCGATGACCCCACCTGAAGTACTACGGTTTCTTATCATGAAGAATCAGCCAAATAAACATATCACGTTTGACCCGGGGTTTGGTCTGCTTAGTCTTGTTGATGAATATGATCAATTAGAGCGTGCGTTTTTTGGAAAAGAAGAGCCCATTAAAGGATTAAAAGATCTTGATGTTATCTATGAACTCTCACAACCATATGAGATTCCAACAACGCCTCCACTGCAGATACCTTATCGACATTTGGTCACCCTTGTGCAAATTGCTGAAACCTGGGAAAATCTTTTGGATATTCTGCGGCGAACTAATCAAATCACTGAAAAAACATCAAAAAAAGATCTCACTCATTTACAGCAACGCATGCATCACGTACAGTATTGGTTGACTCATTTTGCCCCAAAAGCAGTAACCTTTAATGTAAAAAAAACCATGCCCACCATCTCTTTAAGCGCTCAGCAGACCCACTTCTTAAACGGATTTCTTGGCCGTATCGATACTATAAACTGGGCTGCCGAGGAGATTCACAATCTTGTATATGACATCATTGAGGCACAGAAGCTATCACCCAATAACGCGTTTGCCTCGATGTATCTTGTACTTCTTGGGCAGAATAAGGGACCTCGTATCGGGTATTTTCTCTCCAATCTTGATAAATCATTTGTAGTTCAACGATTTGAAAAGGCAATCACATAAATACCATAAGAGAAGTTCACCCAATATATATGAAGATTTACCTTGACGTGTATGGGTGTACCGCTAACAAAAGCGATGCAGCAATCATTCGTGGTCTTATTGTATCTCACCCCACATATAGTTTTGTTTCTAAACCTGAACAAGCAGATGTTTTTGTTATTTTAACGTGTACGGTAATTGATACAACAGAACAGCGTATGCTTCATAAAATAAAAAAAATGGATGCATTTCAAAAACCCATTATCATCTCTGGGTGTATGGCTTCTGTGCAGGCTAAAAAACTCAAAACACTTTATCCTTCAGCAATACTTCTTCCACCTGATCAAGTCCATCAGATATTAACTGTTCTTGATGAAAAAAAAGAAACAGGAGAACAACATGAAAAATATAATGTTCAAAAATGTTTCTCTGGAGCTATTGCTCAAATTTCTATTGCAGAAGGTTGCTCATTGGCATGTTCGTATTGTATCACCCGATTGGCCCGTGGTTCCCTGAAAAGCTATCCAAAAGATAACATAAAACGAGATATCCAGGATGCTATTAAACAGAACTGTGTTGAGATACAATTAACTGCACAAGATACTGCATCATACGGAATGGACACGGGATCCAATCTAGGTGAATTGCTCCAATATATTTGTTTAATACCGGGTTTCTATAGGGTTAGAGTGGGGATGATGAATCCATATCATGGGTTGCATTGCCTTTCTGAAATCATATCAGGATATAGAAATGATCATATCTTTAAATTCATACACATTCCGGTTCAATCTGGATCTGATAGGATTCTTACACGTATGAATCGTAACTATACGGTATCCGATTTTCAATACCTTGTTACTGCTTTTCGTGAAAAATATCCATCTATAACGTTAGCTACTGATATCATCGTTGGATTTCCAACTGAGACCAATCATGATTTTGATCATACTATCAAATTAATAGAAACCATAAAACCTGATATTGTAAATATCACTCGATTCTCGGCCAGACCATATACCAAAGCAAAAACCATGCAGGGAAGAGTTCCCACCCAGTTTGTGAAACAGCGATCGCAACAACTCACCCGTCTTTGTGCAAGAATCTCTGAAGAAAACAATACGCGATACCTTGGGCAAATCCTACCAATTACCATTATTGAACAAGGCAAGCAAAATAGTATGATGGGGCGAACAGAGAGTTATAAACCAGTAATTGTAAACACTCCTGCATCTATTGGTACTCAACTTCAGGTAGAAATCACTGATGTTTCACCTATCTATCTCGTCGGAAAGATTATATAGAAATATTGTTATTCTAGCTTTTGTGGACGGGATGATACGAGTCGCCATAAATGGATTCGGAAGAATCGGAAGAAATGTATTACGAGCAGCTATAGCATCAGCGTATTATGGGAAATTATTTGACATTGTTGCCGTGAATGATCTTGGTAACATTGATATCCTTGCGCATCTGTTAAAACATGATTCTATCTATGGAAAATTTCAAGGGACCATTGAAAAACAGGATGATGGTTTAGTTGTAAATGGGAATTACATTAAATTTCTTTCAGAGGTTAATCCTGAGAAACTTCCATGGGCTGAGATGAATGTTGATGTTGCTGTCGAGTCAACAGGAATGTTTCGTACCCGTGAAGGTGCCAGTAAACATTTAACCGCTGGAGCAAAGAAAGTATTAATTTCTGCTCCTGCAAAAGACCCTGATGTCACAATTGTCCTTGGAGTCAATCAACATATGTATGATGCTGAAAAACATCGTATTATATCAAATGCATCATGTACTACGAATAGTTTAGCACCTGCAGTAAAGGTTCTTCATGATCACTTTGGAGTAGACAAAGGGTTCATGACCACAATTCACTCCTATACTGGTGATCAACGGATTCTTGATTTTCCCCATAAGGATTTCAGACGTGCCCGTGCCGCTGCAACCTCAATTATTCCAACAACAACAGGTGCCGCAAAAGCAGTGACCCTGGTAATCCCTGATCTCGTGGGATGTTTAGATGGCATGGCCGTACGAGTACCAACCCCTGATGGATCACTTACTGATTTTACCTTTACCTTAAAACGAGAGGCTTCTTCTGATGAAATAAATACTGCGTTAAAAGATGCTTCAGAGAGTTATTTAAAAGGTATTTTAGAGTATACTGAAGAACCGCTTGTATCTGTTGATATCATTGGGAATTCCAATTCATCGATTGTTGATGGGTTAAGCACGAAGGTTATAGGTGAGCGGGGTAACTTTGGGAAAGTACTATGCTGGTATGATAATGAGTGGGGGTATTCCTGTCGTATTATTGATCTGATTCATTATATGTTCTCGGATCAACAGCATGAAAACCAATATGTTGAAATTATTAGTAAAAGCGCGTAGAATAAAAGAGTGAGATGATCACTTATTTTTTTCTTTTTTAACTTATTGAAATTGGGAAGTTGAAAAAGATCATGATATAGGTTATCGCTAGTAAAATGTAGAGAACAAGCCATTTTGGAAAACTATATTTACGGACCTCATAACCATCCATAGGTGAAAATGGAAGCATATCGATAAAAAGCATCATAATAGTAAAGACATAGGCCATCTGTAGGATTAGAGAGGGGTAGAACATGTTTATTACAAATGAAATAAGCACAAACAGATATAAGACCCAGGAAATCCGGTAATTTATTCTTCCATAGATTTTTTTGTTTTCCTCCGTTTCATCGATTAAGGTATACGCTGCCAAAGCAAAGGTGTTTCCAATAATCGTACTAGCAATAGTAAGAACTGCTCCAAATGGCCAGAAGAGATGCTCAGCTCGCATTGCATGTTTATAACAATAATACTGTCTTGTGTATTCTCTGATAAATAAAACAAGGCAGACGACGATAAAGGTCATAAGAATAAACATTGGCATCTGTGCATAATCCTCCGCCCAGGTCCATGAGAGAGCAACAGCAAAAACAATTGCAGAAAGGATAATCGCAAGAAGTTCTCGTGCATCAATAAATTCATTGAGTTTAAAACGTTGAACCTCTTTTCTTTTCACTTTTTTCTTTTTATGTTTTCTATCAAGTAATGACTCTGAGGAGTAATCACTAATGGCATCAATTATCGTTGAACCAAAGACATTCCAGAGATACAGAAAAATAATGCTTGCTGCTGTAGCAATGATGGTAACGGTTTTTGGTCCAAAAAATGGGTTTAACGGTGATCGTTCGTATGCATGGTTTTGTGCGTTTACTAATTCATTTTTATTATATAGAATAATAACATGTCTTCCAGTAGTATTCTCTATACCAAATGTGAAATAATATGTTGAGGTATCAAGGCCTTCTGTGATAGTAAATGTGCTATTTGATAAAATTTCTTCAGAGAGAAAATTAGTATATTGTGACCCTAATAAAACAATATATTCATAGTCATCCGAGAGATTTGCCCAGTTTTGAAAGGAGGTATCCAAATATAAGGGTTCATCTTGAAATCCCTCAATTTGTGTTTTTGAGACCTCAAATGCTATTTGATCAAATGTGCTTACTTTATCTCCAAGAATCAGTATCATGTTATTTGGGGTTGCATATGGGAAAAACGTATGAATCTCATTTGCAGCTTCCTGAAAACTTACATGATGCGTTGGATACGCTGCCATAGGAGGAATGAAACTCAATAGTAGTATACTAAGTATGAAAAATAAAAGAACATAATTTCTTCGAAGCATTTTTTAAAGGTACTTTTATGGGGTTAATAAATTTATCTAAAAAAACCAGGTAATATCATCAAATCTTTTATTATTACATAATTATTATTTAATACGCACGACCAGGTATACTTTTAAATAAACATATCTGATATCATCTCAGTAGAGGGAATTGGATATGATGGAATTCAACACCTTAGATGATATGATACTTGAAGAAAAAACCGTGTTCATACGTGTAGATTTTAATATGCCATTAGATAAAAAAACGTTAAAAATCCTTGATATCACTCGCATGCAACGAGTGCTCCCAACAATTAATGAACTGCTTGATAAACAGGCAAAAATAGTACTTATCGCTCATCAAGGTAGACAAGGTAGTTGGGATTTTATCCCCTTAAAAGAACATGCAAGTGCTTTATCCTCACTACTTGGCAAACCCGTTCGTTTTATTGATGATCTCTACGGTGAAAAAGCACAACATGCAATTACTTCATTGCAACCTGGAGACATTATCCTTTTAGATAACGTGCGCAACCTCCCCTATGAAACAGAGAAAAAGACACCGGAGGAGCATGCAAAAACACCATTTATCCAAACACTCTATCCATTAGCCGATGTCTTTATCAATGACGCCTTTGCAGCAGCACATCGTTCCCAATGCTCCCTTGTTGGATTCACCCCTGTTCTACCCTCCTGTGCCGGTCGGCTCATGGAACAAGAGGTAAAAACACTATCTAAAGTCATTCAAGACCCGGAAAAACCCTGTGTGTTTCTCTTTGGGGGTGCAAAATTCTCAGATATCATTCTTACCATTGAACGTATCCTTCAACATAATACCGCAGATCGTATTCTGCTCACAGGTTTACCTGCAAATGCATTTCTTAAAGCAGACGGGTATGATCTTGGTGAAAAAAATAATGCCATGCTTAACACAGAAGGATCCATGGAACAATTCGATGACATGCAACATTTACTCTCAGATTACGAAGGAGCTGTTAATCTTCCCAGTGATTTTGGTATTGAAGAAGATGGAAAACGAAAAGAAATCACACTTACCAATCTACCCTGTGATCAACCCCTATATGATATTGGATCTCAAACCATTAAAGAATTTACTTCAATATTATCACAAGCAAAAACCATCTTTTTATCAGGCCCCTGTGGCGTGTTTGAAAATCCATTGTTTATGAAAGGAACAAAAGAAATATTTGAATTTGTTGCGCAATCAGATGCATTTTCAATCGTTGGAGGCGGCCATACCGTTGCTGCGGTGACCCAATTACATTTGGAAAAACACATATCTCATATTAGTACTGGTGGAGGAGCACTTGAAAAATTCATGATGGGAGAAAAACTTCCGGTTATCGAGGCACTGAAAGTAGCTAAACAAAAACACATTGTCTCCCCCTAATCCTCTCTTGGTTTGCGGGAGAAATCATATTATATCTTTTTCACTTACCCTTTATAGCATAAATAGTTGGGCTGGTAGATCAGCTCGGAAGATCGCCACCTTCGCAAGGTGGAGGCCGCGGGTTCAAATCCCGCCCAGTCCATGTTAAAATTTAACATGATTAATAATATTAATTCTGATATGAGCATTATAGCTCAATATTTTCGGGTTACTGCAAACGATTGTAAGAATGAATATAAAATAATAATTGTAAATTAATTAAATTTTACTAGTAAAATTTCAATGGTAGGATTCAAATCCCTTTTCATGCATTTCTTTGTTTATATTGTTAGGCGATTCATTTTTTGTTATAATTCATTTAAAATAACAGATGCATAACTGGTTTCAATAAAAATATCATCCCCACCATCACCAAGTATCCCTCTTATGTACATATCTTCCTCTTCCTGCATATACAAATAATCAGCAATATCGCGCCAAAAAATCTTACCTTCAAATTTTGTCATCGCCTCGATATTTGCATTAAGCTCAGTATCAAAATGAATAATGATTTCTGCATTAGACGTTGTTATAGAAATATCATCATTAAAATCAGATATTTCCGCATTAATCGCACCATTTGAAGTAGACAAATTAGCCACTCCTTTTACATCTCTAATAGTTATTCCTGCATTTTCCGTATGTGCCTCAACGAAACCATCAATATGAGTTGCTTTTATAGGCCCATTTTCCGCAGATATAATGATATTTCCAATTATGTCTGATGCAGTTATACCTCCATTTGAACAGGATAGCTGTATTAAGTCACTCTGAATATTTGATACAACAATAAATCCATTTATTGCATCTACCGTATCAATTTTTATATAATCTGGAACTTTAATGATAAACGAAACGGAAACATGTGCACTTTGTACCACATGTTTAGTTTCAATGATAAAATCATCACCCGAATCCTGAATTTCTACATTAACCTTTTCAAATTCAGATTCACCCCATTGTTCATTCGTCTTTTTTATGATCTGTAAAGAAATAGTGTCAGCATCATGAGAAAAAATTGAAATCCCCCCATTTATTGTAGAAGCAGAAAGAACCATATTTTCATTTGCCTCGTACTCATACTCAGTATATTCATAGATGTTATCCCGGAATCGAACGGTACATCCACTGAAAGAAACGATAATCAGGATGAATGTTGATATAAGCATCATAGTTATTATTTTATTTTATTTTTTCATATTTTTTCACCTTACTTATTTTAACCATTATATTGATAGATATCTTCTCATCAAACCTGAATCACATCCAAAAAGGATTGAAAGAAAGAAGATAAATATGGAAAATTATCAAGAAAATCACTGAATAATGTAAATTTTGCCTTTGCTTTAGAAACCGTTACCGGTAATGTTGCCCAATCACTTTCAGCGCCATATCCATCCTTTGCTTTCACTCTAACAGTAAAATCACCTTTTTCAGACCAATACCAATCAAGCGCTTCATCTGCACCCTGATTCGGATAATACGGCCCCCACCAACCAGTATTATCCATATTAAAAACCTCCTCAAAATAAAGATAGAACGGAGTACCATCAGGATCATCAACCGTAACATTATACCAACAAATATCATTTAATTTAACTCGTGAAGGTCCTTCAATAATTGGTAGATCTGGTGGACTATTGGTATCTTGGATCCATGAGTGCGTATTTCTCACCGATGATTTCCCCGCAGCATCTGTAACCATTAACGAAACAGGATATTCTCCAGAAGCAGTATACATTTGTGATGGATTTTGCTCATCTGATGTTGTTCCATCTCCAAAATCCCACTGATAAGTATACGGGGGATTTTCACCATTAACACTAACTGAAAAGTGTACAGGCTCATTTGTTAACCCATAAAAAGGTCCATCAATCTTAACAACAGGATGCCACTCGTAATCTTCAGGATTATAATCCACCCAAGATATTTGGATACTATCAATCAATAAACTTCCATATTCAATATTAAAAAAACCATCATTACCAAAAATGCTGCCATGACTATTTTTACAAATCCAATACCCACCATTTGGAATAGTTGAAGCATCTTTCCAGCCAACTATTATGACCGCATGATTCATTTTAAGATCTGAAAGATTTTCATAAGGATAATAATCATCAGTGTTATGATGTCCTAAGTTCCATACTCTGAAATCATTAGTAGCACACATATAGGTAGTCACCGGCCCCCCTTGCATAATCTGCGATTTAATTATTTCCTCTCGTGTTTCAGGATTCTGAGTAGACACTACATGATAATCAACAATGGGGATAATGTAATCCATCCAGTCTTCACATTTACTCTCACAAGGAACATCATCATCTGCCTCATATGGCATACAGAATTCAGGGATAATACCATTACAGTCATTTCCATTACTACTATTATCTAAAATATATTGGAAGACTTTATCAGGCCATCCACCACTACAACTTCCAGCACGCGGTAAACATGATAGTACATATTGTTCGGAAAGATCCGGATCTAGCTCGGCATTTCCCTCTTTAATATTAATCACGCTTTCCAAAGCTGCAATAGCAGCAAAATCCCAACAACCACCACAATATTTTGGATACGCCTGATCCCTTGCTGGAGTTGTCCAATCTTTTTCTTCATAATCCCTCCAATTGAAATAATCAGGGGTTTCAATTATATTTTCCATGGGATATTCTTCATTACAGGGTAAAAGCTCAATAGTTGGACTGTCTTCAAGATGAGATGTGAACATCCCTGTTGTTACTTTTTCATAAGCGTTACACAGAAGACAATTATTATTATTATTATGAATACTATTTACTTGTTTTTTTTCCGTTGAACTATAACTGATATCCTTAGAGATAACAATCGGTACAACCAATAATGTAATTACCAGTATTATCATCAATAAACTTGTTTTTTTCATATTATTTCCCTCTAATATACAAATTTAAAATACAATATAAATAATGTTCTCCTTAAATTTATTACAATATAAAAAAATATTATATAATTTTAAATACATGTCCTATATGTATGGAATTATTAGACAAAAAAAATAAAATGATTATCTATTATTTAGATATTAACTCTCGACAACCTTATTCTGAGATAGCAAAGAAAGTATCATTATCAAAAAACTCTGTACGACTGCGAATAAAAGAATTAGAAAGAAATCAAATTATTAACGGATATTATACTTATATTGATAATTTCAGACTTGACTATCAAGCAATACGGGTCCACTACACATTTCAAAATACTAACCCAGAAATAGAAAAAGCTATTATTGATTTTCTCAGCAAGAGCAGATATACAATTTTTATTGCACGGGCATATGGTACCTTTAATCTATCAGTAATATTTGCAGTAAAAAATATTCATGATTTTTACCACTTATGGCAAGAAATCAATGACAGATTTGGGATATATTTCAAAAATAGAAAAATATCACATTATCTCAAGGAATACCATTTCCATTTATCCTATCTTTTCTCTAATGACAAGCAAACATTAAATGAGAGGGAATACGAAATCTGCGGAGGTGGTGAACCTATTGAAATTGATGAATTGGATTACCAAATACTTCAATTATTATCTACAGATGCTCGTATACCATTGATAGATCTTAGCAGCAAACTAGGCAATTCTACCCAAACATTGAGCTATAGGATTAAACGGTTATCAACTCTTGGTGTCATCAAACGCTTTGGAGTTTTACTAAATCTTTCAAAGATAGGATATAAAAGTTACAAAGCATATATCCAATTAAATGATTTTTCTAAAAAATCAGATATCATCAAATATGTAATGAAAAATAATAATATTTCCTATATTGATTTTACCATAGGTGAATATGATATTGAATTGGATTTTCACTTTAAAGACGTCGCTGAATTTTACAATACCCTGAGTGATATATCAAAAACATTTCCAAATGCCATCAGATCATATTCTTCAGTTACCATACCTTATTTACATAAAGAACGATTACTGCCAGAATCAATATAACCTAATTCGAAATAGAAAATATTAAAAAATTAATGTATTCATTTTTCATCAGTACTTTCCAATATAAAAGCATTATTAGGATTTAATTTACCAGTAAACTGGCGTTCAAATCCCTTCCCCTGCATTTTATTTAAAAAAAAGTAGAAAGTTTATAATGAGAAGGATTTGCTAAAAACTGAACTTGATGAAAATCGAAAAAGTCCGATTGATTTTTCTTCTGTTGGACTTTTCAGAAACCGTCAGGTTCGAATATCAAGAAAAGGTTTAATGAGGTCAATTTTAAAATCTAAGAGTTTTATCCAAAAGTATCCTATGAAATAGTAGTCTTATTTTATCCGCTATTTCTTTGTTAGTCTATCCACAATTTTTTTAAATTCACTAACTTCCACAGGTTTATCAATAAAAGCATCAGCAAAGAAATCACCAACTTCTTTCAAAGTATTACTTTTAGAATCACCAGAAAGAAAAATAATTGGGATATCAACCCATTCAGCATTTGCACGTATTTCATCAAATATCTCGAAACCATTCTTATCTGATAGATGAATATCTAAAATAATTATATCTGGTGATTCATTGTGTTCCAACCATTTGAAACATTCAACACCTGAATGCAATGATATAAATTCATACTCCCACGGAAATAAGTCATTAAACGCTATTTCTAAACTATATATCTGATCTTCATGGTCATCTACCATCATGATTTTCTTTACCAAATTTCATCACTTAGCCATTTTATTAGCCGAATCGATAAGTTCACTTTATATCAAGTATAAATGATACCTATTTAGAAAAGAAGGAGTGGATAATTCTCCATAAACTAGCGAGAATACCATCATTGTATGATACATACCCTAGTTGTTATTCTTATATAAGACTATGTAAAAAATGCTAATATTGTCAAAAAATAAAAACAAAACATTATTATAAATATTTATATTCTCTATGAAACGAGGGATTCAAACGGTCTGTCCACTCTTAATAAATGATAGTAAAAAATGTGAAATAAAATTTCATAGATTAGCACATGACGTACAAGATGATTTCTGTACCTCAGATAATTATCAAACATGCCCTCTTTATCGAATTATAGAGGAAAAAAGACCGTATTGTGAACATATTGAAGAATGTTCATATAGATTCCACAGGATAGATGGAATGTTACGTCATAACGCTGATTTATATAAAAAAATCATGCATCTTATTTTTGAATATTGTTTAACAGAGAAAAAAGAAGCATGTGTTCGATATCAAAGAATCATCGAAGGGAAACGAGTGTCAAAAGACTTATTACAAAATGGAGAAAGAATATCAATTAGAGATTTACTTTCCACAGAAATTATTAAACTTAAACAATAAAAATTTATCAATTTTAATGCTTCTGAATGAAATATGTTGTCCCGTATATTAAAATTTTAATTATCAATTGTTTTTTCCCTATTTTTAAAGGGTTAAAATCGCTTAAAATCAGACGATGCTATATTATTTTAGTTCTATGTCATAGTATCTTTCTTTATACTTCGTTGTATAATTCCTATACAATAACCATCTTTGTTTTTTATTGCATAAGTAGTTTTTTTAGCTCCAAACCCTCGTCTATTTGTTTACAACTTATTCATTATTCCACTAAATTGAATACACGTAAATGTATTTAATATAACAGATATAAAAATTTTAATATACCATTGAAAACAAAGAGAATATGGGGACAATCAATGCTAATAATCGCAGGTATTTGTAATGAAAGTAAATATGCAGAAGAAATTGAAGATATTGTGAAGACGTCTATTGTATCAAATAGAATTAGAGAACTGTATCACACTATATAGATCTATAATGATATTTTTAGAGGAGTACGAAAATCTCCATTCATCTTATAAAATTTCTATCGTTGTATCAAATATCTTGATATGATTTTTCAGTTTACGGTAAAAAGGAGGTAAGCTATTTAACATATTATATACTTGGTATATACCAATGAATTCCCGTGGGCATTTTGGTATTGCACTTGGTGTGATGTCGATTCTTATGTTACCATTTGGTTTTGGTGAGGATTACCTTATACTGTTTGCTATTTTGTTATCTGCAGGATTGTCTGCAGTACCTGATATTGACTGGCGTATTGGAATTGCCCATCGAACAATTACCCATACTCTTCTCTTTGCAATATTTATAGGTGTTGTGTTTCTGGTTGTATTTTGGTATGTGGGTGGTTTCTGGTACAGCCTTGCAGGTTTTTTTGGCGGATTTATGGGGATACTGCTACATCTTGTTGGAGATGCAATGAATTATATGAAATTCCGTCCCTTTTACCCAATAAATAACACAAAAGTTGCTTGGAGACTTTTTCCTGCAGATAGTCGATTACATAATGAGAGTTTTCTTTACTTAGGTGCTTGTT
>Ga0180430_10001615_pt1 | contig 21588 bp, 18 predicted proteins | sample SS_ome_9_FD_132999 | JGI IMG/M metagenome (GOLD analysis project Ga0180430, IMG submission 132999) | Hypersaline lake sediment archaeal communities from the Salton Sea, California, USA - SS_1_S_2 metaG | ecosystem: Environmental > Aquatic > Non-marine Saline and Alkaline > Hypersaline >... | reverse complement strand
TTTGACTATGTGGCCCCGTGGTATGATCATGTGGGCTATGCCATCACTTTGCTGACACTGTTGGCGCTGCTGCTATGGGTGACGGGCTACTGTGCGCGGAAACTGGCTATCGCGCCGGTCGGGGGGGCACGTCGCCTGCGAGAGGGGTATCGCCAAAAGGCATAGGGCGCGTTCGGAGGCACGTCCATGACGCAACAGAGCAGGCTCGTAGCCGCAGATCGCGACTGGCTGCGCGAGTATGTCGCGGTCGCACCCGTTGCCCTGGCCCTATTGCGTGCCATCGAGTGCCGTGAGGTGGCTGTGCAGCCACTCGAGTCTCCGCTGCTCGACCTGGGATGCGGAGACGGAGTTTTCGGGCAGGTGCTCTATGGCTCGCAACCCCAGGTGGGACTGGACTATTCGCTACGCGAGCTGCGGACCTGCCAGTCGCGCCGGGTCTATCGGTCTCTTGTGCGCGGAGATATGGCGCGGCTGCCCTTTTCGGACGACCACTTCCGCACTGTTTTCTCTAATGGCGTGCTGGAGCACGTCATGGGTCTCGAGGCGGGACTGGGCGAGGTCCGGCGGGTACTACAGCCGGATGGCCATCTGGTGATGACCGTGCCAACGATGCAGGACGAGCTAGAGATGAGCGGTGCGGCATTGCTGCGCTGGCTAGGCTGGCAGCGCGGGGCGCAAGCCTATGCTGACATCTATAACCGGGCCTTTGGCCAGATTAACGTGCATGACGTCGACGGATGGCGTGAGATGATGGCGCGGGCCGGGCTGGAAGTGGTCTCGTATCGCGCCTATGCCGGGCCGGGGGTGTTCCGGCTGCATGACCTGACGATGCCGCTGGGCCTGCCCAACCACCTGTGCAAGGTGCTAACCGGACGCTGGGTGCTTTGGCCAAGCTGGCGGAGACTGGTGGTGGTACCGATCTGGGAGCGGCTCTTGCGCAGGCTCTATCTCGACGAGGCCTCGCCGGGATGCTCGCTGCTGATGGTTGCGCGTCCCAAGGCGGGGGGCTAGACGAACGGAGGAATGGGTGAACGTATCGGTCATTCTGCCGACCTACAATGAGCGGGGTAACATTGTGCCCCTCATCGAGGCGATCCAACGCGAGCTGGGTTCCGAAGAGATCGCCTGCGAGATCGTGGTCGTCGACGACAACTCGCCAGATGGCACGGCTCTGGCCGTCAAAGAAGCCTTTGGGGACGACTCTGGCGTGCGGCTCCATGTGCGGCGCGACGAGCACGGCCTGGCCTCGGCCATCGCGCACGGTATCCGCCAGGCCAGCCAGGACGTTGTGGCGGTCATGGATACTGACTTTAACCACGACCCCAAGCTGTTGCCGCGCATGGTGCGTTTTCTGCGCTACTATGACATTGTGATTGGCTCTCGTTTTATGATGGGCGGGGGCATGGACGAGTTGTGGCGCTACTATGCCAGCTTTTTGTTCAATGTCTTTGTGCGGCTGATTGTGCGCACCCAGATTCAGGACAACCTCTGCGGCTTTTTTGCCATGCGCCGCGACAAGCTGGTGGCCATGGACCTCGACCGCATCTTTCAGGGATACGGCGAGTACTTTATGCATCTGCTGTATCAGGCCTGGCGCGAGGGATACGAGATGCTCGAGATCCCAGCCTACTATACGGTGCGTCAGTATGGCGAAAGCAAATCACGCTTTATGCGCATGGCTTTTACCTACGCATTGACTGCGGCCCGGGTCCGCCTGGGCAAGCGCTAGAAGGACAAGAGATGCCGGAACCAAGGGCAGAGCGGGCACTGGTCATCGTGCCCACCTACAACGAAGCAGAGAACATCGAGCGGCTGGTGAGCGAGATTCTGGAGCAGCCGGCCCCGCTGGACGTCGTCGTGGTGGACGACAACTCGCCCGATGGTACTGGCGACTTGGCCGACGCGCTAGCTGCCGAGCATGAGAGGGTCAGCGTCATTCATCGGGCGGGAAAGCTGGGCCTCGGCACGGCCTACATCGCCGGGTTTAGGCGCGCGCTGGATCAGGGCTATGGCTATGCCATCACCATGGATGCCGATTTCTCTCACAATCCGCGCTATCTGCCGGGGCTGCTGGGTCTGATGGCCGAGCATGATCTGGGGATCGGCTCGCGCTATGTGCCCGGCGGCGGGGCAAGGGGCTGCACCCGAGGACGCATCTTTATCTCCAGGGGCGCCAATGCTTTTGCCAAGTTCATGCTGGGACTCAAGGCGCACGACTGCACAGCCGGTTTTCGATGCTACAAGGCCGAGGTGCTCGAGGCCATCGACTTCGACACCATCTTTTCCAGTGGCTATTCCTTTTTGGTCGAGATGGTGACGCGCTGCGAACGACGAGGCTATTCGGTCGGCGAGATACCCATCGTTTTTGACAATCGGCAACTGGGCGCCAGCAAAATCTCGCGCAAAGAGATCCTAAAGTCGTTCTATACCATTTTTCGCCTTCGCTTTGCCTTTCTTCCCTGGGATCGGATGCTGGCCGCCTACCGTCGCCGTGAGACGAGTAAACGATCGGAGATCGGTTCGTGAGCGACTGCGCGACGCGTCAGCCCGGCAAGCAGGCCATGCAGCTCCCAGAGCGCGTGTTGATCATCATGCCGGCCTACAACGAGGCTGAGAACCTGCAGCGCGTCCTGGCAGAACTGGCGGAGGTGTTGCCTCAGGCGGACGTGGTGGTGATCGACGACGCCTCGCAGGACGAGACCGCCGTTGTCGCGCATCGCTGCGGTGCCACCGTCGTGTCGCTTCCCTGCAATCTGGGCTATGGCGGCGCGGTTCAGACTGGCTATCGCTATGCCATCGCGAAAGGCTATGCCTATGCGGTGATGCTGGACGCTGACGGTCAGCACGACCCCCGCAGCATACCCGATCTGCTGGCGCCGGTCGTCGCCGGTGAGGCGGACGTGGCCGTCGGGTCCCGTTTTCTAGGCAAGCTCGAGTACGACGTCGGTTGGGCGCGGCGGCTGGGGATGCGGCTGTTTGGCCGTATCGTCGCGTCGGTGACCGGCTGGACCGTGACCGAAACGACTTCTGGTTACCAGGCGCTCAATCGCCGCGTGCTGGCCTATTTCAGCCGGGACAACTATCCCAGTGACTATCCCGACGCTGACACGCTGCTGATGATGCACTTTGCTGGCTTTTGCGTGGTCGAGGTGCCGGTCACCATGCGCGGGCGGATCGCCGGCGAGTCGATGCACGCCAGTTGGAAAACCATCTACTATACGCTCAAGATGCTGCTCTCGATCTATATGGTCTGTCTGCGGGGACGTGGCAGGCGACAGCAGGCGGGGGCCGACCATGCCTAGGCTGCTCAACGCGCTGTCCATCGACCTGGAGGACTGGTTCCACGCCGAACTGGTGCGGCCCCACGTGGCCCACACCTGGCCGCAGCGTCGGGTCGAATGGGCGGTGGCGCCGATTCTGCAGCTTTTGGATCGCTACGAGGTCAAGGCCACTTTTTTCGTGGTGGGCGACATAGTCGAGCATCACCCGGATCTGGTTCGCACGCTCCATGAGGCGGGGCACGAGATCGGTTGCCACGGCTGGAGCCATCGCATGCTCTGGACGCTGGAGCCGGGGTTGTTCGCGGAGGAGTTGGACCGCTTTGATCGAGCCGCCGAGGCGGTGATGCCGCTGGCGGAGATCATTGGCTATCGCGCTCCCAGCTTTTCGCTCGATGAGCGCAGCGCCTGGGCCATCGATATGCTTCTGGAGCGGGGCTATCGCTACGATTCGAGCATCTATCCCGTGCGGACGCCGCTCTATGGCCTCCCCGGCGCCCCCGATCGACCCTACCGACTCGACGCCGCTGATCTATGTCGCGAGGCCGAGGGGACAGAGGGTCTCGTCGAGTTTCCCATGACGGCCTGGTCGCTGGTTGGAACCGCTATTCCCATTTCCGGCGGCACCTATATGCGCCTTTTGCCGCAAGGGCTGTGGCGTGGCCTGCTGAATAGGGTGAACCAGGAGGGCCGGCCCTTTGTCATCTATGCCCATCCCTGGGAGATGGACAGCGGGACGCCCCGCGTGGCAAAGCTGTCCCCTGGCGAGCGGATGATCAGCTACTTTGGGATCGACTCGGCCCTCCAAAAGCTGGAAATGTTGCTCCGGTCCTTTCGAATGGCGCCGCTCCGGTCCGTTCTGCGCCTGTCGCACGAGCGTGTCGAGCGTGCTGCCCCATGAGCAAAGAGTCAGTTCGCGATGTCTGGCCACGACGGGGCGCCTGGCTGATTGTAGCGCTGTTGGCGCTGTCTCTGTGCGTGCAGCTGGCCGATGTGTGGCGCGTGACCAATCACCATGACCTTGCCGTGTTCCTGAGGGCCGCCAACCGGTTGGCGGCGGACGAGGACATCTATGCCGACGCCGCGCCGTTCCAGGCTGCGATCGAATCGGGCAGCTTTAGTCTGCGCGACGACTCGGTGGTCTGGCCCTATGCCTATTCGCCGCTGATCGCCATACTGTTCCTGCCGATGCGTGGGCTGTCGCTGGAGACAGTGGGTGTGGGATGGTGGATCGCCAACAACCTCATGCTGTTGGGCGGGTGTTGGCTCGCGCTGCGCTCTGTGGCGTATGCGACGCCTGGTCGCGTGGCCTTGGTGTTTTTGATGCTCCATGGGTATGCACCGGCGGTGTCGGCGCTGCGTCTGGGGCAGATCGAGATTCTGCAGTTTCTGCTGCTCGCTGTGACGCTCTGGGGTCTGAGGCGAGACCGGGAGGTGCTGGCTGGACTGGCCTTGGGGCTGGCGACGGGGCTGAAATTCTTTCCCGGTGCGCTGATCGTCTGGTTGCTCTGGCGACGGCGCTGGCGCCCGGCGCTGTGGGCCATTGGCTCGGCCGTCCTGCTCACCGTGGGCTCGTTCGCTCTGGTGGGATGGGACGCGTTCACTCGCTATCTGTCGTTTAGCAGCATGTATGGGATTGGCGGGGCCTATGCGGCCTTTCCGCTCAACCATTCCCTGAATGGCCTGTTCAGCCGCAACTTGATGGCCAACGTGTTCTCAGCGTCGCTCAAGGGATGGGACCTGCCGGCGCTGGCCAAAGGTCTGACCCTGGCCGCCGACCTGATGATCGTCGCCGTCTGCGCCGCGCTGACCGGCCGTGGCTGGTCGCGAAAGGGTGCAGCAACGCCGCAGGATGCCTGGCGCGATCCGCTCGAGTTTGCCTTGGCGACGAGTGCGCTGCTGCTGGTCTCGCCGCACTCGCAAGTCTATGGATTCGTCTGGGCGCTGCTGCCGCTGATCGTCTGGACCATGGCGCGGTACGCGGACGATGCGACACGTTGGTGGCACTGGGGATTGGCGCTGCTGGCCTATCTGCTGGTCGGGCGTGACTATGAGCTGTTCGTTCCAGGGATTACGCGCCTTGTGCAGGCGCACTTTACTCTTGGCGCGCTGCTGCTGTGGGGCCTGGTCGGCGGTGGGCTGTGGGCGAGCGTCAAGGGCTACTGGCGGGGATAAGGGAGGACTCATGGCCTGGCGAGCGAGGCTGATTATCTCGTTCATCGGCGTGTTGCTACTGATCTTTGTGATCCGCTCCGTGCGCAGCAAGCGGCTCAAGGAAGAGTACGCGTTGCTGTGGATATTCATGTCGGTGGTGCTGGTGGTGGCGCCGCTGTTGATCGACCTGATCGACACTGTTTCGTTTGCCATCGGCATCGACTATCCGCCGGCGCTGTTGATCGTGGTCACGTTGCTTTGCTTTGTTTTGATTTTTTTCCAAATGTCGGTCACCATTTCGCGTTTTAGTGAGCAGATCCGCAAGCTATCGCAGGAACTGGCTCTGACCAATGGCCGCTTGAGAGAACTTGAGGGGCAGGGCGTGATCAACCAAGCGACAGAGCAGGACTAGGGGTCGCCCATGAAAGCGCGTCTATCGCGACAATCAATCGGCCTGATCCATATCCTGCTGTTGGCGTTCGTGCTGCGTCTAGGTCTGGCGTTCGTGCCGCGCGTCATCCGCTGGGACGAGCCGGACTACCTGTGGTTAGGCATCAGCCTGTTCAGCGGCGGGGGGTACACGATCAACGGAGTGCCCGAGCTGCACTATACGCCGTTGCTTCCGTTGCTGAGCGGTCCGATCGCGCTCTTGACCGGCAACCCCGAGCTGGGCACAACCATTTGGTTCGTGCTGCTGGGGACGGTGACGTGCTTGCCGGTTTACTGGATCGCGCGGCGGGTCTATGGTGAGCGGGTCGCGCTGCTGGCGGCCTTGTTGGTGGCGATTCTGCCGGCGCTATCGAGTTGGGTGCTCTTTTGGGGCACGATGACCGAGCCGCTCTACATTCTACTCACGGTATCAGCGCTCTGCAGCCTGATGGTGGCTCTGGATTCCGACAAGTTGTGGGCCTATGCTCTGACCGGCGGACTGCTGGGACTGTCTTTTTTGGCCCGACCGGAGGGGATCATCTGGCTGGGCGCCTATGTCGTTCTGGCGCTGCTGGTGATGGCCCTCGACCGACGCCTCAGGCGTTGGCGTGCACTGCTGTCGATCGTACTGATTGTTGGGTCGGCTGCCCTGATCGCCTCGCCCTATATGGCCTTTTTGCATCGCGAGACCGGCAAGGTGATGGTTACCGGCAAGTTGAGCATCACCTATGATATTGGTCAGGCCGTGATGGAGGATGATCCCGTCCAGTACGATCGGGTCACGGCCAGCATTGATGAGGAGACTGGCGAGATTCTCTGGTGGTCGAGCGGGCGCTTTGAGCGCAGCACGGTAGACCTGGTGCTCGATGACCCGATGGCATTCCTAGAGCGCACCTGGGCCAATGTGAGCCGTATGCGCGATGCCCTGTTGGCCCCGACGGTGCTGCCGATGCTGTTCCTGCCGCCCATATTCCTGGGCTGGTTTGCGCAGCCCTGGAATCGGCGTCGCCTGCGCTACGAGCTGATTCTGGTGATCGGCGCGATGCCGGTGTTGTCTTTCCTGCCGTTCCACGTCGAGACACGCTTCTTCTCGCCTGCCCTGCCGATTCTGATCATCTGGACGGCGGCGGGTCTGTGGGAGGTCGGGGCTTGGTTGGTGGAGACTGCCGGTCAGTGGCGTCTGGGCAGCCTCGATGCGGACGGCCGCAAGCGTCTCTATCGACGTTGGCAGCCGATCACGGTGGCGGCACTGGCGGCGCTGATCAGTCTCTACCTGGGGTATGGTCATTTTCGCGTGATTCGCCGGGGGACGCAAAGTCTGGGGTATGCCCACAAGGCCGCCGGCCTTTGGCTGCGCGACAACACGCCGGCCGATGCCTCGATCATGTCTCGCGATCTGGCAATCTCACTCTACGCCGAGCGGGGATTCGTGGTCTCGCCGCGCGCCGAGTATCCGGTCTATCAGGACTATGGGCGGCGGCACGGCGCGACCTATTTGGTGGTGGATGAACGCGAGATGCACATTCTCAGACCACATTTGGCCTTTTTATCGGACGATGCCCATCCGCCGCCCGAACTCGCGTCGGTCTTTGCGGCGTCGGACGGCAACGGTCGGACGATCGTCTATCGGATCAAGGATGACGTCAATGGTCGCTGACATTCGGACGCATCGCGCGCCGAACCAGAGCTGGCTGCAGCGTTGGCGTCAATGGCTGCCGCTGCTACTGATCTGGGGGCTGGCTCTGTTGATCCGCGGTATACTGGTGCAACCCGAGCGGGTGGTCTGGGGCGACGAGCCCTTTTACCTCTGGCTGGGACGCAACTGGGCCACTGGCCAGGGCTACCAGTTCGTGGGGCACTCGGATGTGCATCATGGTCCGCTCTTTCCGATGCTGGCCGGGCTGATTGACCGTCTGGTCGGTAGCCTGGAGGTGGCCAGCGACATCATCTATGTCCTGTTCGGTTCGTTGCTGGTGTGGCCGGTGTACGGCATGGCTCGCGAGGTCTATGACCGTCGCATTGGCCTGGCTGCCGCCCTGATGGCTGCCGTTTGGCCGGGATTCAGTGTGGCGGTGCTGCACTGGGGCACCCTCACCGAGCCGATGTACATGACCTTTGTGTGTGCCGGGCTCTACTATGGTCTGGTGGCCTTGCGTGGGCGTTGGGATTGCATCGGTTGCCGTGGACAGCGCCTGGCAGCTGGTGCGCCCTGGTGGACCTACGGCCTGGCCGGTTTGTCCATCGGTTTGGCCTATCTGACGCGACCGGAAGCCTTCATCTATGCGGGGATTGTCGGCCTGGCGCTAGTCGTTCCGAACGCGCTGTTGGGGCAACTCAAACGGGCGACTTTTTGGCGAGATCTGACCGTATTCGTTGCGGGCTTTGGCCTCTTTTTTATACCTTATGCCATTTATGTACATGCTCAGACGGGCGCCTGGATGGTCAGCGAAAAGGTCGGCGTGGCCTATTTGACCGGCATCGGATTGGCCCATGGCGATACGGCCGCGTTTGACCGCTCGACCTGGGGACTCGACTCGACCGGGCTGGAGACCTTTTTCTTCTCTTCCGAGAGCTACACCATCAGCATGGTTGAGCTGATCTTGGGTGACGTTGAGCTGTTCCTGCGCATCCTCTATCTCAACAGCATGCGCTTTGCGCGTGTGCTGATCGATTGGACCTTGATGCCAGCGCTGATGCTGCCGCTGCTGATTCTCGGGCTGTTCGACCGAGGCTGGAGCCGAGAGAGGACGCTCAAGGAGATTTATCTGGCGCTGACATGGGTGCCGGTGCTCAGTTTCATCCTGTTTTTTATCCAGGCGCGCTACTTGGTGCCGGCGTTGCCGGTGGCCGTGATCTGGGTGGCGCGAGGGAGTCTCAAGCTTGGGGACTGGCTTTTGGGTACACTGGCCGAGGTGCGGGCGCCCGTCACTGAGGAGGGCGCGAGTGCTGCGGCGCGTCCCGTTGCGCAGCCCTGGCGCGGCGTGCTCGAGTGGCTCCCTGTGGCGCTGGTGGTTCTTTTGCTTGCCGCGGCCTATCCGCGCGTCCACCAGGCGGTGACCCGTGTGGGATCGGTGCGTGCCGAGCATCGCACGATGGGCGAGGCGCTGCGCGGGCTGTCCGAGCCTGGTGAGGTGGTGATGTGTCGCTACCCGGCCATCGCCTTTCATGCCGAGCGCGACTGGATGCCCACGCCCAACGCGTCCTGGTCGGATGTGCTGCGCTATGCCCGCCACAAATCGGTCGACTATTTCGTGATCGACCAGCGAGAACTGCTGTACCGTCCCCAGTTTCAGCCACTGATGAGCGCTCAGGACGTTCCACCAGAACTCGAGTTGGTTCTGGATACCGCATCGAGCGATGGCTCGGAGCGCATGGTGATCTATCGCCTGGACGACGGCTCGTAACCTGTTCCAGGCTCTGTCAGCGAGGAGTGTGTCGTGCACGATGGCTCGACTGCGGCCTATAACCAAGCCGCCATAGAGGACGAGTTAGAGCAGCAGCGTCGCCTGTCGCAGGCCGACGCCTATCTGACCTGGCTGTTCCGCAACCTAGGACCCTATATCGGTGATCGCGTGCTTGAGGTCGGCTGCGCCATCGGCAACATCACCCAGTTTCTGATCGACAAGCCGCACGTGGTCGGTATCGATGTGGCCCCCGAGATGATCGAGGTTATACGCGAGCGCTTTTCCGACCATCCAGGGTTCAGCGCCCAGGTTTGTGACATCCTCGATCCGGCCGTGTTGCAGCTCGCCGAGCAGGCGTTCGACACAGTGATCTGCCCGCACGTTCTGGAGCATGTGCGCGATGACGAACTGGCCATGCGCCACGTGCGCGAGCTGCTACAGCCTGGCGGACGGCTGGTCCTGCTGGTGCCCACCGTCAAGTGGGTCTGGGGTACCCTCGACGTGGCCACGGGGCATCAGCGACGATACAACTGGCGCGAGGTCAAGGCGTTGTGCGAGCGCAACGGGTTTCGCATCCAGGATCACTGGTACGTGAACTTTGTGGCGGTGTTTGGCTGGTACTATACGGGGCGCATCCTGAAAAAGACGATCATTCCGACCGAACAGTATGGGCTGTACAACCGCTTGACGCCCATGTTGGCGCGACTGGAGACCTGGCTTCGGCCGCCGATGGGTCTGTCGGTGGTGGCCGTGTGCGAGGCCATCTAGCATGAAGGCGCGACCGGTCGCCCTCGTGGTTCCCCCCGCCCCGCGGGGTATGTCGACCAATCGCGAGGGAGCTTCGGGTCTGGGGTCTCTCGAACCGGGCGGAGGCGGATTCCGCTATCCGCCGCAGACCACTGCGCAGTGCGGGGCCTGTCTGCGACAGGCAGGAATCGAGCCACTGGTGATCGATGCGCCGGCGATGGGCCGAGGTGTTGACGAGGCGCTTGCTGGACTGCAAGAGGCGGGATCTGCTATCGTTGCAGTGCAGGTATCGTGGGCCACGGCACAGGCGGATGGCGCCTTTTGCCAGGCGGTGCGGGAGAGACTGCCCAATGCGAGCGTCGTGACGTTTGGCGCGGCGACGCGCTGGATCGCGCCCGACACACTTGGGGCAGACGTCCTGTTGGAGGGCGAGCCTGACCTGGCCCTGGCCGATATCTGCCGTCGACTGCTGGCGGGCGAGGCGCTGCCACCAGTCGTTCGGACGCGTGATCTGCGCGGGCATGATGCCCAGGGCTTGGTCAGGAACCTGGACGACCTGCCACGACCGGCCTGGGATCTGCTGCCGACCGAGCGGTACCCCTTTCTGACCATTCTCTCCAGCCGCGGCTGCGACCACGGATGCGACTGGTGTCCCTATTCCGTAGCGCAGGGAACACGATTCCGGGCGCGCTCGGCTGAGAGCGTGGTCGGTGATCTGGCCTGGCTGGCCAAGGCCTTTGCTCCCAGTAGGATTGTACTGCGGGATCCGGTGTTTGCGCGTGATCGAGAGCGCGTGACTGGCATTTGCCACGGCATTCTGCAGCATCGTGACCTGCATCCTGGGCGCAACCTGTTCTGGGAGTGTGAGACGCGGCCCGACCACCTCGACGCACCGTTGGTGCGGCTGATGGCGTTGGCGGGGTGTACGGCCATCAAGGCCGGCCTCGAGACGACGGACGCCGACGTGTTGGTGGCTCACGGACGGGTAGCCGATTCGCAGGCGGCAGCGGGCTATTTGCAGCGGACGGCCAGTCTCGCTCGCGAGTGCGCCAATCTGGGCGTCGCCTATCGGTTGTACGCCATGGTGGGGTTGCCGGACCAGACGGAGGAGAGCGTCCGCGAGACGGCTGGGTTCATTGCGGCGCTGCGACCGCATACTCTGACGACCAAACCCTTCAGGGTCTATCCCGGCATCGCTTGCGAGGGGCCACCTGCCCCCAAGGATCAGGTCGCGCTGCAAATGGCGGTCATGGAGCAAGCGCGGCGCAGTATGGCCGATCTGCCGCAGCGTTCGCCCTCCCGTTGGAGTCGGGCGCTGGCCCGCAGGATCTATCGCCTGCAAGCCCGCCTGAGTCGGAGAACCTGATGATGCGAGCTTTTGTGACCGGGGCCAATGGGTTTGTGGGCTCGTCGGTGGTCCGCGCTCTGCTGGCAAGGGGACACGCGGTAGTGGCCCTGCTGCGCACGGGGAGCGACGACCGCAACCTGCGCGGGTTGGACGTCGAACGAGTCATGGGTGATCTGGAGCAGGTGGAGGCCCTGACTGTGCACTTGCGTGGCTGTAATGCCCTGTTTCATGTCGCGGCGCTCTATTCCACGCGGCCAGAGGATAGCGGCCAGATGTTCAAGGTGAATGCCGACTGTACGCGACGTCTGCTGGCCGAGGCTGCTAACCTCGGCGTAGCGCGAATCGTGCATACCTCTACGATCGGCACCATCGGTCGACGGGAAGACGGACGACCGCCGACCGAGTCAGATATCATGGTGCTGTCGTCGTGCACCAGCGCCTATGCGCGCTCCAAGCTCGGGGGTGAGCGAGCAGCGCTGGAGCTGGCCGCCGAGGGCGCGCCGGTCGTGGTGGTCAACCCCTGCGCACCGGTCGGCCGCGGAGATTACAAGCCGACAAGCACCGGGCAACGGATTGTCGATTATCTCGGCGGGCGCACGCCCAAACTGAGCCCCGGGGGGATCAACTTTTGCTCGGTGGACGATATCGCCGTGGGACACGTACTGGCCGCCGAAAAGGGACGTCCGGGCGAACGGTACATTCTGGGCAATGCCGAGGGCAACCTCGATCTGGGGCAGTTTATGGCGCTAATGCAGCAGGCGAGCGGCATCGGTCCGCCCGGCAGCGGCATCGGGGCGCGGGTCAAACGTATGGCCCGACGGGTCGTGGGGCGCCGGGGCCAAACGACGCCCCTGTCGGGGACCGGGAACCGTCCTGTGGCGCTGACGGCCGATCCGTCGCGGGCCATACGAGAGCTGGGACTGCCACAGACGCCACTGGAGGTGGCCTTTTCGGAGGCCGTGGCCTGGTTTCGGGCACAAGAGGCATAGGAGGCCGGCGTGAGTATCGGATTCGTGGTCAAACGCAAGATCGCAACCGGCCTAATGGCGCTATCGGCCAAACCGCTGATCGGCGGGCTATGCATGCGGCTGGCGGGCGCGATGCGAGGCCCCTACAAGGATCGGCGTATCCTCTCTTACCTGACCGAGAATGCCTATGTCTCGCCGCTGGCGCAGATTCACTGCCAGAGACTGGTGATTGGCAAGCAGTGCTTTATCGACGATGGCGTGACGCTTTTTGCACACCCTGATGGGGGCGAGATTCGTCTCGGCGAGGGGGTGCACATCTATCGGGGCACGATCATCGAGATTGGCAAGGGCGGTAGTGTGACCATCGGCGATCACTCGCATATCCAGTCGCACTGCAATATCAAGGGGTTCCTGAGCAGCACGCGCATCGGGCGCAACGTCCAGATTGCGCCGCACTGCGGCTTTTCGCCCTATGAGCATGGCTTCCACGATACGGGGGCATCGATTCGCGAGCAGGCCATCACCTCCAAGGGCGATATCGTGCTAGCGGACGATGTCTGGCTGGGGCTCAACGTACAGGTGCTCGACGGCGTCTCGATCGGCAAAGGAACGGTGATTGGGGCCGGAGCGGTGGTCACCAAGAGCATGCCGGCTAACAGCATCTGTGTGGGTGTGCCGGCGCGCGTGTTGCGGCAGCGGGGAGAGTAGCGTCGGCTGGCATGAAACGATTGTCATGCGGGGATTCGTGGGGGTTCATTGCCCCTTCATTCCCGACGACTACCTTTGAGTGGTCGAGACGAGAGAGCGAGGCGGAATGCGCATCTCGGTCGTGATTCCAGTCTACAACGGCGAGGCCACACTGGCCGGTTGCGTCGAGTCGCTGTTGGGGCAGAGCGTGCCAGCCCACGAGATCATTGTGGTCAATGACGGTTCGAGCGACGGAACCGTCGAGGTGGCAGGACGCTATCCGGTGCGAGTTTGTGATCTGGGACGCAACCAAGGGGCCGCTCGCGCCAAGAACAGTGGCGCCGAGATCGCGACGGGCGAGGTACTCTTTTTCACCGACGCCGACTGCCACCTGCAGCCCGAGGGGCTGGCTTGCATTCAAGAGACGCTGCTGGACCCCGAGATCGATGGGGTGGTGGGACTATTGAGCCAGAGCTGTCCGTATCCCAACTTTGCAAGCCAGTTCAAGAATCTGTGGATGCACTTTACCTATGCCCGTCAGCCGCGACGGGTAGGCCTGTTCTTTACCAGCGCGGCCGCCATTCGTCGCGAGCTATTCGAGCGAGAGGGCGGCTTTGACCCCCACTATTCGGGGGCCAGCATCACTGAAGATATCGAGTTCGGGCAGCGGCTCTTGGCCAAGGATCGTATGCTTGTCATCGACAAACGTCTGACGGTCGAACACCAGAAGCTTTATTCCGCCAAGGCCGTCCTGCGCACCGATCTGCAGCGTGCGAGAGGTCTGTTTCAGACCTATCTGCGGAACAAGGCCAGCAAGGAGCCCCGCGCCCACTATGCCTCGGTGCCCTGGTACTTTCAGACGGGCGTGGGCGTTCTCGGACTGGGATTAGCGTTGCTGCTGGTCGGGATGGTGGCGGTGTTGCTTGGAGCAGGCCGAACGTTGCTCTGGCTGGGACTGGTCTCCTGTGTGCTGTCGTTGATGCTGAACGCTCCCTTTTTGCTAGCGCTCACACGCTGGCGGGGTCTATGGTTTGGGATTGCGAGTATCGGGTTTTTGTTCCTCGATCTATTGTGTTCTGGGTTGGGCATTCTCTGGGGGCTGTTCGACATGTTCAGGGGGCAGCGCTACTAGCAGTGTGGTCAGGGCTGCTCCCGATGCCATTTGTCCATTGATTCCACGGTGTGATGCGGTTTATTATTGCTGGCGCGGACGCCGTGTCATTTCGTGGGCCGTGGGCAATACGGTATAATGTCTGCATCTTTTGGGTAGCTCGGAGGAGTGGATGGGCGCTGCCAATTACGCCAAATACGCCAAGCGCATTCTGTACAAGAGGGGGGCTTCGCCCCTCTATTTCGTGTACTTTGTCACCGAGAACTGCAACGCGCTCTGCAAGCACTGCCTCTTGGGCCAGCGCAAGTTCGTACTAAAGGATGAGCTGACGATCGACGAGATCGAGCGCGTGTCCCAGAGTATGGGCGACATGCTCTTTTTTACACCCACCGGCGGGGAACCGTTTCTGCGGCGCGATCTGTCCGAGATCGTCAAGATATTCCATACCAACAACCACGCGCTCAATGTGGGCATTCCCACCAACGGCAGCCTCACCCATCGGGTCGTGCGTCAGGCCAAGACGATGGTGGAGGAAAACCCTGATCTGGACCTGCACATCGATGTCTCGATCGATGGTCTTCCCGAGCTGCACAACGAGATTCGTGGCGTTCCAGGCCTCTTTGACAAGGCCATCGGCACCTATCAGGCACTGCGCGACCTGGAGCGGCACTATCCGCGTTTGAGCACCTGTGTCGAGGTGACGGTATCGGCCTACAACCAGCACCAGTTGCTCGACCTCTACGACTATCTCAAGCGCAAGGTGGGCGTCAACACAGTCTTTCCGCTGCTGGTGCGCGGCGAACCGCGCGAACCTGGGGCCAAGGGGTTTGATATTGCCAAGTATGAGGCATTCTGCCGCGTCCTCGAGGAGGACAACAAACAGGCGCGCTTGAGCGGCTACTACAAGCTGCCCTATGCCGACGTGCTCAACGCCTATCGCATTGTGCGGCCTGAGATCATTAGCAAGACGGTGCGCGAGGATCGCTACCAGATCCCCTGTTTCGCCGGCAATCTGGGCGCGGCCATGTTCAGCCGCGGACAGGTGCTGCCTTGCGAACTGCGCTACCGCGATGTGATCGGCAATGTGCGTGATCACGACTATGACTTTATGAAGATATGGAACAGCCCCAGGGCGGACGAGATTCGTCGCGATATTCGTGAGAACAAATGCTACTGTACCTACGAGTGTTTCCTCACCGTCAATATCCTGTTCAACCCGCTGGTGCTGCCGCGCGTGGCCCGGCAATGGATGACGCTCAAGGCGAGCAAGATGCGCCACATGATCAGTGGACAGCGCATCGAGCAGGCTACGGCCAGCGACCGTTCGGAATAGCCGCGTCCTGCTATCGGCCACCAGCGCCCATCGGGCACCAGGGAGGGTAACGTGTACCGAGACCATACGCTCACGGTAGTGATTCCCTGCTACAACGAGGAAGAGGGCATTGCCACGACGCTCCAGGACATGCCCAAGATGGTCGATGAGGTCCTGGTGGTTGACAACAACTCGTCCGACCGCACTGCCGAGGTGGCCGAGTCGCTGGGCGCACGCGTTGTCCACGAGTCCACCCAGGGGTATGGCGCGGCCTACAAGTGCGGATTCCGAAACGCCAGGCACGATATTATCGTCACAATGGATGGTGACGGTACCTATCCGCGCAACTTTATCCCAGTGTTGGTCGACGTGATGATTGACGAAGGGATCGATTTTATCACCTGTGACCGCACGGGACACAAGTCGAGCGGGGCGGGCACCAGCCTGCGTGTGTTCGGTAATTGGATCCTGAGCGTGGTGCAGACCGTGCTCTTTGGCCGCAGCATTTCAGATTCGCAATCGGGGATGTGGGTCATTCGTCGCGAGATTCTGCCGCTCTTGAATCTGACCAGCGACGGCATGGCGCTCTCGGAAGAGATCAAGATCGAGGCCTATGCTCACCCGGATATCGCGGCGCGCGAGCTGCCGATCTATTACCGGGCGCGGACGGGCGACAGCAAGCTGAGCGTCTGGGAGGATGGGCTGCGCAACCTGCAGTTCCTCTTTGAGAAGCGATGGCAGATGTGGCGTTCGGGCAAGAGACGCCGCGAGTCGCAAGACGTGGCGTCGGTGGTCGAAAAGGAGTAGGGCGATGGCCCTTGCCAGATCCCGACGAGCCCCCGCGATGAACTCTACTGCGGACGAGATCGGGCGGCGTTTCGGTGGCTTTACCACGCGCCTTTTTGTGCTGCTGCTGTTTCTGATCCTGACATTGGCCATGACCTGGCCTCTGGCCATGAACCTGTCGACGGCCGTTCCGGGTCCGCCGTGGGACAACTTTGTCTGGCTCTATGACCTGTGGTACCTGCGCCATTCGGTGGTCGAACTGGGCCAGCTGCCGAGCATCAACACGACCATCTTTTTCCCCAGCGGCTATGACCTGAGTCTCTCCGAGACGATGGTCGCCAACAAGGTGCTCATCGCGCCGTTCCTCTTTTGGGGGAACGAGGTGCTGGCCTACAACATGCTGCTGCTGCTCAGCTTTGTGCTGACGGGGTACGCTACCTATCTGCTGGTGGCCTATCTGACTGACAATGCCTATGCCGGCGTGGTGGCGGGCGCCATCTTTGCCTTTTGCCCCTACCGCTTTCATGCCATGGCAGCCGGCTGGTTGCCGCTCATCTCGACACAGTGGATGCCATTGGCCTTTCTGTACTTGGAGCGCACCCTGCGTGAGGGCAAACCACGCTTTGCCTGGCTGGCTGGTCTGTTCATTGCCTTGACGGTGTTGTCGTCTTGGTACTATGTCTACATCCTGGGCAGTATGCTGCTGGTTTACCTGGCGTTTCGGTTGTGGCCTTGGAGCCAGGCATGGCGCGACCGACGCGTCCTCGGAAACCTGCTCTGGGTCGCGGCCGTGGTGCTGCTGATGACCTTGCCCGTGGCCTGGCCGATGATCCGGAACAACGCCGGCGAGATGGGCTGGTCGTTGGCCGAGGTCGAAAAGTGGGAGGCCAGCGTCGACGATTTCGTGCTGCCCAACGTCTACAGCCCGATCTGGGGGGCGCATGTTCTTGCTCAACGGGCCGAGACGTTGCGCTATCCCTGGTACGCGCCAGGCTTTGTGTATCTTGGTTTGGTGGCCATCGTCTTGGCGATGATCGGAATGGCGCGAGGGCGCAACCACCGAGCGCTCAAACGGCCGTTTGCCTGGATGGGGTTTGTCGCTTTTGTGCTGGCCTTGGGGGTGGTGCTGCGCTTTGGGGGAAAAGTGGTGCAGATCGGCGTTCCCGAGCGGGTGGGGCAGATCTATGTGCGCGTTCTCTCGACGGTGATGAGCAAGCTGGCGCTGAACAAGGCCTCGCTGTATGAGATTGCTTTTGATGCCGGGCATGTGCCTGTGCCGTTACCGGCCATGCTGGTCTATTTGTTCGTGCCCTTTGGCAACGCCATGCGCACGCTGTACCGCTTTGGCGTGATGACCATGCTGGCGGTGGCGGTGCTGGCGGGTATCGGCTCGGCGCACTTGCTGGGTGGCATGTTGCCACCGGGCGCTGAGTCCAAGACCGATGTGCGCCAGAACCTGGACGACAAAAAGGGGCGTCCGGTGGGCGTCACGCCGCTGGTGGTCTGCACGCTATTGATGGCGCTGGTGCTCGCCGATTTTCTGAGTGCGCCACTGGCCTATGGCTTTTCCGATGTCCGGCCGCAGGCGATCGATCGCTGGTTGGCGGCGCACGCCGATGATGGAGCGGTGATGCAGTTCCCGCTGGTGCGGGCTCTGAGCGGAGACGCGCTCTATCGCACCAAATTCCATGGCAAGCCGGTGACCTATGGCCATGGCACGTTCTATCCCGAATCATACCGCTACAACATGCCGCTGCTGGCCGAGTTTCCCAGCGAGGCAACGCTGCAACTGCTCAAGAGCTGGGGCGTGCGCTATGTTGTAGCGGGCTCGGGAGCCTATGACGCCGGCTGGGGCGACCAAGCGGGTCAGACCTGGGCCTCGGTGGAGAGCGGTATTCAGGCCACTGAGCGGCTGGTTCCGATCGGTGTGGCGCTGGATGAGCCGATCTGGCGTGACGAGTGGGTGTCCGATATCATCGTGGGGAGTCTGCCCGTTCAGCCGATCCTCGTTGACAAGCTCTATGTGTACGAGTTGAGATGTAAAAGACAACCTTTGTTCTCGTCGCTTTTGTACTCTTGATCGCGTCCGTGTTCTCAGCTACTACGGGGCGTTCCGCTGTAGAGGCCGAGCCAAGCACGGATTCGCTGCTGTTGTCTCCGGGTCTGAACTGGGACCCGCAACATCTGGTGCTGCGCCGTGACTCGAATGGCTATGACGGCGTGATCGATACCTATATCTCGCGCGACACCGATCCCGAGACGCCGCGTGGCGGCGAGACGAACGTGCACTGCAAGGAAAGCGGCTGGGGCCTCAAGTGGGCCTTGATCCGCTTTGACCTGGCCGAAGAGATTCCCTACTACATGCAGGTCAACAGCGCGACCCTTGATTTGCGCGTGGCCCACGCCTATGGCACCGGCGACATGAGTGTGAGCGTCTATCGGCTGAACAGCGACTGGGATGAGATGGCTACCTGGTCCGAGCTTGGCAGCGATTGCTATGACGCGACGCCAGTGGTTCGCCACACGTTCCAGCAGACCACGTCCTATGGTAGTATCGATATCACCGACTTGGTGCAGGGCTGGGTAACCGATCCACTCAGCAACCACGGCCTGTTGATCAAGAGCGGTTCCACGGTCGACCTCCGCTTCTACTCCTCCGAGGAGGGCTCGCAAGATCGACGGCCACGCTTGGTGGTCGATTACGAGATTCCGCAGGGCGTGACGCCGCCGCCCACGCTGACGCCCACCTTTACGCCGACCTTGACGCCGGCGCCGACCAGCACCCCGACGCCGGAGGCGGTGATCACCTCCTACGGCAAGTACCAGGCGTTTGGTGGCGAGTGCGTCGAGACGTTCATCGATTCACCAGGCGTCACGCAGGTGTTGCTCTTGACGCGCGGCACGGTCGATCAGGCGCGGCTCGAGGCCTGGCACCAGAACAACAACGGCTATGACACGCTGCAGGTCAACGGTCAGGTCGTTGGCACCCTGCTGGAGCAGAATGGCCGCGAAAAGTGCACCGGTCGCGAGAACGGTACCCAGATCACGATCGAACTCGATCCCGGCATCATCGTCGAGGGGCTCAACACCATCACCGCCCTTACCGACGCCGAATGGGAGAACGACTGGAGCCTCGAGAGCCCCAGCATCATCGTCGGGGGCGCGCTGCAGAGCGCCGATATCCGGCAGATCCAGGTTACCAGCAGCTATGATGAGAACGAGCAGCGTTCGACCGTGATGCTGCCGATTGATCACGATCCCATGTCGGCAGAGGCCTATCCGTTGGTGGTGGTGCTGCACGGTTGGGGCGGCGACGATTTCGAGGCGCTCAAGTGGATGGCGCAGGCCTGCAACGAGCGGGGCTGGGTCTTGGCGGCTCCTTGGATCCGCAGCGGCAGCGATCACACCGCCAGCCTTGGCGCGCAACACGACATTGTTGACCTGATCGACCATCTGGAATCGAATCAGGTGACCTACAACATCGATCCCGACCGTGTCTATCTCGTGGGTCGCTCGATGGGCGCCATGATCGCCGCAACGACCGCCTGCAAGTATCCCGATCGTTTTGCGGCGCTGGTCGAGTGGCAGGGACCAACCGATCTGGCAGCCTGGTACACCTATTTGGAGAGCGACCCGCACCAGTTGTCCAAGATTCTGGCCATCGAAAAGGACTGTGGGGGGGCTCCTACGGCGGCCTACTATTTTGACTATCAGCGGCGCTCGGCTGCCTCGATGCCCATGAACCTGTCCAATGTCCCGACCATGATTGTGCACGGCGATGCCGATACGATGGTGCCGGTGGCGCACGCTGAGAACCTGTACGCCGGCATGTTGCCCTATGGTCCGGTGTATGTCGACAAGTTTATCTACTCTGGCGACCACTATGCGCCCGATCCGCCGCCACTCTGGGATGCGGACCATATCCTGGCCTTTTTCAGCCAGTATGAGCGGACGACGGTTCCCGAGCACGTGCAGATTCGCACCGATGAGCCCAAGAGCTACTATTGGCTCTCGCTAGAGTATGACAACGAGATTGCGCCCCACTGGAATCTGATCGACGCGCGCTATGATCGCTTGGGCCGCTATGTTGAGCTGGACGTTCGCGATGAGCGCAGTAACCCGCGGGCAAGCTACATCCTTCTCGATCTGCTGCAACTGGGCCTGCCGATAACCGGCGACTATACCGTCGAGGACCAGAATCTCGACACCGGCGCGTACACCCAGTCGACCGTGTCGCCGGCGGGGGGCTCTTTGCGGATACGCGTGGGCGCCGATCACCATCGCCTGACGGTCTATCCTTATGTGGGCGAGACGCCAGACCAGCTCTCGCTGGTGCATGGGAATGCTGGCTACAGCGGCGTCTGGGATACCACCATCGAGTCGAATCCGCCCGGAGACAATCACGGCAGCGAGGACTCGTTGCGTATCGCTACCAGTGGTACGCTGGCGCGTCTGTTGATCCGCTTTGACCTCTTGGGTCAGATTCCGACGGGCCAGACGATCAAGGGCGCCCAGCTGAAACTGCGCACCAACTATAGCTGGGGCGGCAATCGCACAGTCAGGACCTCGGCCTATCGCCTGCTCGAACCTTGGGACCCACTACAGGCGAACTGGAACGAGCGGCTCACAGGCGTCTCCTGGCACAGTAACGGTGCGTCCGAGATGGAGGGCGATTTTGCCTCCTCGGCCTATGCTGGCCAGACGCTCGAGGCCGACAATGTGACCTATGTGTACAATGTGACCGATCTGGTGCAAGAGTGGGTCGCAGGACAGTATCCTAACTATGGCATCCTGATCAAGGGCGAGAGCGGCAGTGCGACCTACAAGATCAACGCCAGTGAGAGCGCCAGCTATCAGCCCGAACTGCAGGTTTGGTTCGACGAGCCGACCGTCACGCCGACCATCACACCCAGCCCCACGCCGACAGTCAACTGGAGCCTGGCGTTCCTGCCGGCCATTATCAAGTAGGTGCAGAGCTTGAAGGTTCTCTTTGTCTACTCCGACATATCGGGCCAAGAGCGGTATGGCGCGAAAAAGTACTATTCCGGCATTGGCTCGCTCTCCGCAGTTCTCAAGGCTGCGGGCCATGAGACGAGGTTGCTCTATCTGCAAGAGGAAATGGGGCGCGATGCGTTCATAGCCGCCTGCGACGCTCAAGCACCGGGCCTGATCGCCTTTTCCACGACCACCCACCAGTACCACCATATTGCGCGCTATGCCGGCATGTTGCGCGAGGCGCGCCCTGAGATCCCGCGCTTGTGCGGTGGGACGCACCCCACGCTGGTTCCCGAGGAGGTCAGTGCCAATCCCGTTTTCGACGCGGTCTGCGTCGGCGAAGGCGAGGAGGCGATCGTCGAGTTGGCC